>Ga0209034_10001707_pt1 | contig 10523 bp, 11 predicted proteins | sample MarorgKNORR_S2LV_2_FD_188219 | JGI IMG/M metagenome (GOLD analysis project Ga0209034, IMG submission 188219) | Marine microbial communities from the Southern Atlantic Ocean, analyzing organic carbon cycling - 250m_A/KNORR_S2/LV (SPAdes) (version 2) | ecosystem: Environmental > Aquatic > Marine...
ACCGGCCAAATCGAGTGTCATGCGACGGATCAGCCCGGCACGAGAGAGCAACGGAGCCGGCTTCACTCCGGCTTCCACCCACCCCGCGCGAAGGTAGTGATCGACTGCAACATTGATCGGCTGATCGGCCGGCAACAGGTCGGCCGCAGAGACCGACACCGGCAGAACCAACAGGGACCAGGCCAAAAACCAGGGAAATCTCATGAGAACCGTGGTGACGAAGGGAGTGGGCTGTGAGACGGTACCGGGACGGCACGTCGGCGGGAACGGCCGCAAACCGGCCGCCGGTCTCCCATTTTACCGCGTGGAGTGACCACCAACAACGGCAAGGCTGCACGCCGGTCGAAATCGACCAATTCCCCGGGGGCGTTCCACCGGTTTTCGACGTCTAACGCCGACGACGTTCAGCCGGAGGTGCCGGCGGAACCGCCGACTGCCGTGCCGGAGGCTTCTTGTTCCATCGCGCAACCGACCAGATTGAATGGCTGCCCATCACTCCCTTGGCCACATCCTCGAAGATCCCTCGCAACCTGGTCGGGGTGATCCGTTGGTTCTGGACCACGCGCTGCATCAGGAACCGCCGGTTCCGTCGGTCGTAGGCAAAAAACTTCCCGTTCCCCAGCCGATCGTTTTCCGACAGCATTCTCAGCAACGCCGCTGCCGGCACCTTGGACGCCTTGGCGGGCATTTCCTCCAGCCACGCCATCACCCAGATCGTGCCGCCATTCTGGCTGATCACAGCCGACATGGCGAAATCCCACTCCTGGCCACCCTGTTTGGAGTGAAACTCGAAGTCGTACCGCGACCCGGCCGCGCGTGGCTTGACGCCCAGGGATCGCAGCATCCGGCCCAATCCCTCGGAATCGGTCGCCCCGATGCTGGTCGACCTATCGGCCGCATCGGACCAGTCGACCGCAAGGGCGCCCAGCACGAACAGGACTCCCGTCACACCAATCGTTACGCGAGTCGCCATCGTCCGCACTCCCTTGCCGACGCCGTCGTTGATTCCCCTAGCCGCTCCCGGAATCCGACTCGCCCAGCAGGTGATCCAGGCAAATCTGCGACCATGTCTCGAACGATTCACGATCGTCGACCAGGTCGCCGGGAGTGGCAAATCCTGTTTCGATTATCGACTCTTCGCGAGGACGAACTTTGGGCTCATCCAGATCGAAGACGTGCACCACGCCAAGGTGCACCTGTCCCACCTCGGTCAGATCGTCGTTGATCAGCCCCACGCACTGCTCTGTGTACCCGGTCTCCAGAAACACTTCCTCGGCAATCTCACGCTGCATCCCTTCATCGTAGGGAGACCTTCCGGCCTGGGTGTCCTCTGAGGAAATGTGGCCGCCGATGCCAATTGACCGTTTGCTGTGCAACCGCCCCTCCCCCTGCTCGGTCCCCCGGCGGTAGTGGAACACCCGGCCCTCGTGCCGGAACACGCAGTAGGGAATCAACTGCTTCAGACTCGGATCCTCCTCCACCGTGTCTCGTGGCCGGAAGCTCATCTGGGCCGGATCGAGCAGTCGCTCGAGATAGTCATCGATATCGGGACAGAACCCCTGGAAGTGCCCGATCTCGTGGAACAGGCTGGTGGGAACCACCAGGACGTGTTCGACCGGAAAATCGCTCGTCATCCTCTTTGTCTCCCTCGGTCGACTCCCGGCTCAACGCCGCGGCACTCCGACCAGTTCAGTTGTCTTCTCCAGGACCGACTCGGACCGCATCAGGGTCTCGCCGACCAGGATCGCACTCACGCCTCCTCCAGCAAGGTATTCGACATCCGCACGACTGCGGATCCCGCTCTCGGCCACCAGCATCGTCGACTCGGGCACATCCGCCCCGACCCGTAACGTGTGTCCCAGGTCGGTTTCGAACGTCTTCAGGTCCCGATTGTTGATGCCCAGCAGTGCGGGGTCGAGATCGAGCGCCCGATCAAGATTCTCCGGTTCGTAAATCTCCAGCAACACATCGAGTCCCAGTTCGTCTGCCGAAAAATACAGTTCCCGCAATTCGCAGGCCCCCAGGCACTCGGCGATCAGCAACACCGCATCGGCACCGGCAACCCGGGCTTCGAGCAACTGGTAACGATCCAAAAGAAAGTCCTTCCGCAGCACCGGCCGGTCCACGTGTTTCCGCACCGATTCCAGGTGCTCAAGCCGCCCCTGGAAAAACGGCTCGTCAGTCAGGCAACTCAGACAGGTTGCCCCCGCCTGCTGGTACGTCCCGGCCAGTTCAACCGGATCGAAGTCCTCCCGGATCAACCCCGCCGACGGAGACGCCTTCTTGATCTCGGCGATCAGCGCCACATCACGTGCCTCGCGGATCGCGTTCACGAACCCACGTGGCGGCGGCGAATCGGCCAGTCTCGCCTCGAGTTCAATCGCCGGGCACTGGGCCTGCCGCGAGGCGATCTCCTCTCGCTTCCGCTCAACAATCGATTCCAGGATGGTCGTCACGCGGCCGATGATAGCAGCCTGTCTTCATCACGACATCTTCAGGTCCGGCAGCCCAATCCCGTACAATCTCTCGTCATGTCGTCTCAGGCACATTTCCTCCTCACCGTGTTGTTGATGCTGGGCAGCCTGGCCACCTGCGGGGTGCTGGGGTGGCGGGCGATCAAGGGTCCACCATTGCCCGCCGCCGACAATCGACAGATCGCTACCTGGCCCAGTTGGCTGTTGCCGGTCGCCATCTTCTGCTGGCTGGGGGTGTCGATCGCATTCTCACGCAGGCTGCCCGAAGACGGTGCAGACACCGAAGCGATCGTCGACACGTTGACCCACAACACGACGATGATCGCCATCCTGTTCCTGCTGTTGGCGAGCCTGGTCACACTGGCCCGCCGGAAATTTCCGGATCCCGAACCCGCCCTCCCTCCAATCCACCGGCAACTTGTCTACGGGCTCGTCGGCTTCCTCGCCTGCCTGTTGCCAACAGCGATCGTCTTCAACCTGACCGAACCTTACCGCACCGACGCGGACATGCACCCGTTGCTGCAACTGATCGAACAGGACCCATCCGGTCAACTCCTGCTGGCAGTGACCATCAGTGCGGTGCTCGTGGCGCCGTGGGCCGAAGAAATGGCCTTTCGGGTGATCATGCAGAGGTCGTTGCTGGGAATTTTTTCGCCATCCCGGTCGATTCTGCTGACCGCAGTCGCTTTCTGCGCCATTCATCCGTCGTGGCAAGACGCCGTTGGGCTACTGCCCCTGGCCATCGTGCTCGGCGTGACCTACCACCGCACGGGCAGCTACCTGGCTGTCGTGTTGATCCACATGCTCTTCAACGCGGTCAACATCGTGTCGATGATGGCCGAACCGTGAACGGTGGCGAACCGGGCCCGGAGCAGCACTTTCCCCCCGTCGAGTCGGTTGGTAGTTTTGGGAACGCCCCGACTCCCGTCCGCCGCGGATTCTCCCCGATGCCGTTTCCTCCCGTCGAAGAACAACTGGCCGTGATCCGCCGGGGCACCGAGCAGATCGTGCCCGAACCGGAACTGGTCGAAAAGCTCGAAAAGAGCCGCACCACCGACACGCCGCTGCGGGTCAAGTACGGCATCGACCCCACCGGCATCGACCTGCACCTGGGTCACACGGTGCCGATGAGAAAGATGCGGCAGTTCCAGGCCCTGGGCCACCAGGCCGTCATCATCCTCGGCAACTACACGGCCCTGGTCGGAGACCCCAGCGGGCGAGACGAGACACGGGCGAGGTTGACGGCTGAACAGGTTGAGGCCAACGCAGCCGACTACCTGGGCCAGCTCGGCAAGGTCATCGATCTCGACGCGGCCGAAGTGGTTCCCAACGGCGACTGGTTCGCCCCGATGACGTTCCAGGAAATGCTCGAACTGACCAGCAAGGTGACCGTCGCCCAGTTGCTGACCCGCGACGACTTCTCCAAGCGATACAAGGCCGAGTCCCCCATCTACCTGCACGAATGCCTCTACCCGATCATGCAGGCGTGGGACTCGGTCAAGGTCACCGCCGACATCGAGCTGGGCGGCACCGAGCAACTCTACAGCTTCATGTTGGCCCGCGACCTGCAGAAGGACGCCGGGCAACCCGGCCAGGTCGGCGTGATGTCGCCCATCCTCGTCGGCCTCGACGGTCACCGCCGGATGGGCAAGAGCCTGGACAACTACATTGCGATCGCCGACTCGCCGTTCGAGATGATCAAGAAATTCATGCAGTTGCCCGACAATTGCATGAAAATGTACTTCGACCTCCTGACCGACGTGCCCGAAGAGGAGGTGGAATCGCTGATGAACGGTCACGCCAAGCAGTGCAAACAGCGGCTGGCGTCATCGGTCATCGCCGAGTACCACTCGATCGAGGACGCGGCCGGAGCCATCGAACGCTGGGAGCGAGAGATCGGTGGAGGGGGACGTCCCGAGGACATTCCCGAGGTGGTCGTTGCTGCCGCCGATCTCCAGGACGGCCACCTGCCGGCCGCACAACTGCTGAAACTCACCAATCTCTGCAACTCGACCAGTGAAGCCCGGCGGGCGATCTCCCAGGGCGGAGCCTATTTCGGCGAGGACAAGCAGAGATTCGAAAGCCACGACACCCCCGTCGAAGTCACCGACGGCCTGATGCTGTGGGTCGGCAAGAAGCGTTTCTGCCGAGTGACCATCCAGAACAACTGATTCCCTTCGAAGAGACATCATCATGGCAACCGGATTCGGGATCGTCGGCTGCGGCATGATCGCCAATTTCCACGCACTGGCCGTCGGCGACATCCGCGGAGCAAACATCACGGCCTGCTTCGACGCCTTCCCCTCAGCTGCCCAGCGGTTCGCCGCGGCCAACCCTGGCGTCACCGCCTACGATTCACTCGATGACATGCTCGCCGATCCGTCGGTCGACATCGTCACCATCTGCACGCCCAGCGGAGCCCACCGCGACCCCGCTGTCGCCGCGGCCAACGCCGGCAAGCACGTGGTCGTCGAGAAGCCCCTGGAGATCACGCTCAAGCGGTGCGACGCCATCATCGACGCCTGCCGCAAGAACCGGGTCAAGCTGACCACCATCTTCCCCTCGCGGTACCACGGCGTGACCCAGGCACTGAAATCCGCCATCGACAGCGGCCGTTTCGGAAAACTCACGCTCGGCGACAGCTACGTCAAGTGGTGGCGAACCCAGGAGTACTACGACAGCGGCGGCTGGCGGGGCACCTGGGACCTCGACGGCGGTGGCGCGTACATGAACCAGGCCATCCACAGCGTCGACCTGATCGCCTACCTGATGGGCAACGTGTCCCAGGTGACCGCGCTGACCGACACGCTGGCGCACAAGAGAATCGAGGTCGAGGACGTGGGGGTGGCGGCGTTGCGGTTCGCCAACGGCGCGCTGGGCACGATCGAAGCCACCACCGCCGTCTACCCGGGTTTCTCCAAGAAGGTCGAGATCCACGGGACCGAGGGTACGGCGATCATCGAGGAAGACCGACTGGTGACCTGGGACTTCGCCAAGGGCAAGAGCCACGACAATGCCACTCGCCGCCGCTTCGGCAACGACGACGTCGGCGGCACCGGGGCCAGTGACCCGTCGGCCATCTCCTACGACGGCCACACCCACCAGCTCAAGGACTTCATCAGCTCGATCCGAACCGGAAGCAAACCTCTGATCGATGCCAGGGAAGGTCGGCGGAGCGTCGAGATCATCCTGGCGATCTACCAGTCGGCGTGGACCGGCAAGACGGTCTCGCTGCCACTGAAACGGGATCCAACAATCCCGGCGAAGTTCCGCCGGAAGAAGTGACCGCCGACACGACGCTTCCCCCTTGACCCACCTCCCGACCCCCGACACACTCTCGCCCGTGCCCCTCACCCCACCACGGCAAGGACGCCGGGATGGCCCGTCGCATCCGACACCTGCTTGAATTCGCCGTCTTCCGCACAATTGTGGCGATGGTGCACGCGATGCCGATGTGGGCCATCGACATCGGATCCACTCTCGCGGCCTTCTGCGTCCACCGCCTGCTTCCGCGGCGGATCACCCGGCACGCTGTCGCCGCCGAGAACATCCGACAGGCCCTGGGCCACGAGGTCGATGTCGATCGGATGATCGGCCGCATGTGGCGGCACCTGTTCCAGACCATCGGCGAGGTGATTCATCTCCGTCATCGACTCACGCGAAACAACTTTCGTCGCCTGATCCGTTTCCGCAATCAGCAGCAGGCCGTCTCGGCCCTGCTCTCGGATCGACCCGTGATCCTGATCAGCGGCCACGTGGGCAACTGGGAACTGGCGGTCTGGATCTTTGGCGTGTTCGGTTTTTCGATGGGCGTGGTCGCCCGCCGACTCGACAACCCCTTCCTCGACAGGTTCTTTCTCGATTTCCGATCCGATACCGGCCACGACCTGCTCGACAAGAATGGAGCCAGCCACGAGATGATCGAGCGACTCGAGTCCAACCGGCACCTGGCGATGCTCGGCGACCAGGACGCCGGCACACACGGCCTGTTCGTCAATTTCTTCGGACATCCCGCCTCGACCTTCAAGTCGATCGCACTGCTGGCCCTTCGGCACCGAGCCCTGATCTGCGTCGGCTACGCGATCCGGTTGGACGGCGAGGACGGCCCCGAACGATTCGAAATCGGCTGCGAGGAACTGATCGACACCGAATTGATCGACGACGATCCGGTCCGCACCGTAACCCAGGCGTACACCTCGGCCCTGGAACGCATCGTGCAACGGGCCCCCGAACAGTATTTCTGGCTGCACCGCCGTTGGAAAACAAAACCCCAACCCGGACAGCGTCGCAGCCGGCGAGCCCACACAGGGTCACTGCCCTGGGCCGCCTGAGCATCCCGGCGGCGTTGACGGCAAAACGGGCCGAGTCGAACATGGACGGTATGACAGAACGTGTCCGAATCGCCGCATTGTCGGAAATCCCCGTCGGATCCTCTCACGAGTTCACCGCCGCGGGCCGAGTGATCGCCCTCTACAACGTCGACGGCACGCTTCACGCCCTGGACGGGGTCTGCCCCCACGCCGGAGGACCGCTTGGACAGGGCCAACTCGACGGTTGCGTTGTCACCTGCCCCTGGCACGGCTGGCAATTCGACGTCACCAGTGGACAACATTGCCTGACCGAGGCGATCCGGCACACGTCGTTTCCGGTGATCGTCGAGGGGGACGACGTGCTGGTCGAACTGCCGTGAGTCTATCGGTGATCAGCGACGAGCAATTCGAGAAGGCCGTGGCGACCTTGCGGGATGGTGGTCTCGTCGCGTTTCCGACCGAGACGGTTTACGGACTGGGTGCCGACGCCACCGACACCACGGCGGTGGCGGCCATTTTCGATGCCAAGGGCCGCCCCCGTTTCGACCCGATCATCGTTCATCTCGCAGACGCCGGACAGCTCCCTACCGTTGCCGCCGAACCGCCTGAACTGGCCGAACCTCTCGCCCGGGCCTTCTGGCCGGGCCCGCTGACAATGGTGCTCCCGCGAAACGAGTCGGTCCCGTCAATCGTCTCGGCCGGCCTGCCAACCGTTGGTGTAAGGGTGCCCGATCACCCGATCGCCAGCCGGCTGATCGCCATGTGCGGACGGCCGATCGCCGCCCCCAGCGCCAACCGGTTCGGTCACATCAGCCCGACCACTGCCGAACACGTCCGGCAACAGTTCGGTGACCGGCTCGACATGGTGCTCGATGGCGGCCCCTGTCGGGTGGGTGTCGAATCGACCGTCGTGGATCTCACCGGCCCAATCCCCCGCCTGCTGCGTCCCGGCGGAGTCACCCACGAACAACTGCAGGAGGTGGTGGGCACCGTCGAGATTCACGAGGGAACTCAGCCGATCGATCAGGCCGCGGCCGCACCGGGCATGCTCGCCCGGCACTACGCCCCCAACACCCCGTTGCTGCTGGTCGAGTCTCCACACGATCCGCCGCCACCGGGATCGGGACTGCTGACGTTCACCCCGCCCGACTCGATCGACGGCTGGTCGTTGGTCGAGACGCTCTCGGAAACCGGTAACCTGGTCGAAGCCACCGCCGGGTTCTTCTCGGCGTTGCATCGGCTTGACGACGCCGGACTCAACCAGATCGTCGCTGTCGCGTTTCCCGAGACCGGGTTGGGCCGGGCACTGAACAACCGGCTCGGCCGCGCTGCCGCCGGCCGCTGACCTGGCGTCACAACCGGCTGGGCAGCAACTGCAACTCGGGCACAACCGCACGAGGGTGCAGGCGGGCAACAAACAGCACCGCTTCGGCCACGTCGAGCGGATCGAGCGAGAGATCCAGGACTTCCCGAGGAGTGGGTGTCGGCCGTTTCTCGAGAATCTCGGTGTCACACAGTCCGGGAAAAATCACGCATGTGCGAATCCCGTTGGCTTGCTCCTCAACCCGCGTCCCGTGAGCCAACCCGGTCAGCCCGTGCTTGCTGGCCTGGTAGGCCACTCCGGAAACGTCGGGTCGCTGCACGGCGGCAGTCGACAGGTAGATGATCAGGCCGCCACCACCGGCCCGCATCGCCGGCAACACGCTGCGGGTCGCGTGAAACGCTCCGCTGAGATTGGTCGCCAGCATCATGTCCCACGTCTCGGGTGTCAGCACCTCGAGGCTCCGATCGGCAATGTTCGTGCCGGTCGAATAGACCAGCAAGTCCACCCGACCATGGGCCTCCTGCACCTGCTCGACCAGCCCCTCGACATCCTCCTCGACCATCACGTCGCACACACAGGTGTCGACGGACAGGCCCTCGGCCGAGATCTCCTCGACCAACCCGTCAAGCCGCTCTTCGCGCCGCCCGGCAGCAGTCACCACGGCTCCACAACGAGCCAGTTCCAGGGCGGTCGCGCGCCCCATTCCGCTGGTGGCTCCCACCACGATCGCCACCCGCCCGTCCAGTGATTCACTCATGATCGCCACCCCCTGCTATCGGTGCGGCAGTTTAGCAGCCGCTGGAGCTTGGATTCCATTGGTCCGGTCGATGTGGTGTAATTGCGCCCGCTGAAGACACCACCCGAGCCGTTTGACCTGGATTGACGAGGTTTCCGCTGATGCGTCGCCCCCGTACCTGGTTTGTGTTGGCGTTTGTCGCCTACGCCGTCGTCGTGCGGCTGTTGCCCTGGATGCTGCGTGCCACCGGTGTCGAACTCCCGCTCGACCGCATGGTCTACCCGTGGAACTTCGTCCCGTTGACCGTGTTGTGCCTGTTCGCCGGTGCCCACTTCCGACATCACGTTGCTGCCTATCTCTGCCCCCTGCTGGTGATGGTGGTCACCGATATCGGGATCGGCCTGTTCAGTGGCAGCATCGAGAACGCGTTCCACAGCAATACGCTCGTGGTTTACTCGGCCTTCGTTCTCAGCACTTCGCTGGGCCTGCTGCTTCGTGGTCGACGCACCGCCTGGATGATCGGCGGCACGGCCCTGGCCGCCGAAACCCTGTTCTTTTTGGTCACCAATTTCAGCGTGTGGTCATCGATGGGCATGTACACCCATGACCTCAGCGGCCTGATGATCTGTTACGAAATGGCACTGCCGTTCTTCCGCAACTCGGTGATCGCTACGGCGGTCTTCACACCGATCGCGTTCAGTTCGCTGGCCCTGTTGCCGGAGCTGAAACCGGTGCCGGTGGTCGTTCCGAAGGACAGTTGATCGGCAACCGACTGCGATCCCGATTCGTCCCCGGAGCCACGATCGATGAGCGGCCGGCGAATCGTCTCGCTGCTGCCCAGCACCACCGAGATCGTCGCCGCGCTGGATGGACTCGACCGGCTGGTCGGACGCTCGCACGAGTGCGACCACCCGCCCGGTGTCGAGGCCCTGCCGATCTGCTGCCAACCGCGGATCGACATCAACGCCGCGGGACACGAGATCGACCGACAAGTCAAGCAGCGACTGGCCGAAGCGATTTCGATCTTCGAGATCGATCACCGGCAACTGTCCGAGTTGCAGCCAGACCTGGTCCTGACCCAGGACCAGTGCGAGGTCTGCGCGGTGAGCCTGGCGGATGTCGAAGCCGCCCTCGGAAGGTCCACGGGACTCGCGACACGCATCCTGTCGCTGGCGCCCGCCAATCTCGCCGACACCTGGCAGACGATCGCCCTGGTCGGCGAAGCCATGGAACGATCCGACCGGGCCGCGGAAGTCATCGCTGAACTCGAATCACGACTGCAGACACTCGCCGAGTCGGCCAACTCACAGCCAGCCGCAGATCGTCCCCGGGTGGCCTGTATCGAGTGGATCGAGCCGCTGATGGTCGCCGGCAACTGGGTACCCGAACTGGTCGCCCTGGCCGGAGGAATTGACGTGCTGGGAACCGCCGGCACCCATTCCCCGTGGATCAACTGGCCGGATCTCGCCGCCGCCGACCCCGACGTGATCGTGCTGATGCCCTGCGGTTTCGACATCGCACGGACCCGGGCCGAAATGGCCTTGGTGTCCACGCGACCCGAGTGGCAGCAACTGCGGGCGGTGGCCGACGGCCGGGTCGTCATCGCCGATGGACACCAGTTCTTCAACCGTCCGGGACCACGGCTGGTCGAATCGGCCGAGATCCTGGCCGAGATCCTG
>Ga0209034_10001708_pt1 | contig 10523 bp, 7 predicted proteins | sample MarorgKNORR_S2LV_2_FD_188219 | JGI IMG/M metagenome (GOLD analysis project Ga0209034, IMG submission 188219) | Marine microbial communities from the Southern Atlantic Ocean, analyzing organic carbon cycling - 250m_A/KNORR_S2/LV (SPAdes) (version 2) | ecosystem: Environmental > Aquatic > Marine >...
CATAACAGAAAGATTTGTTTTGTTGGTCGGAGTATGGTCGATAACGTTTCAATGGCTAGGAAGATGGGTTATTTAAATGTTCTTGAAAATGCTGTCGTAACTCTTAACGAGGCGAGATCATTATCTCCCCAACAAATTGTTTATGTGACTACTGGAAGCCAAGGAGAACCTACATCCGCCTTGTCTCGTATAGCGAATCAGGATCATAGGGAACTAGCTATCCAGGCCAATGATACTGTAATTTTATCTGCATCTCCTATACCAGGGAATGAACTGTTGTTTAATCGAAATATAGATAATTTATTGAGGCAAGGGGCAAAAGTCGTATACGACAAGAACGCTTTAGTGCATGTCCATGGGCATGCAAGTCGTGAAGAGCTTAAAATTGTATTGGGTTTGACTAAGCCTGACTATTTTATCCCGGTACATGGAGAATATAGACATCTAAGAGCCCATGCGGGTATAGCCTGGGATGTTGGTGTAGGGCGTAAAGGAATATATGTTTTAGAAGATGGAGATATTTTAGAGATTTCTGATTTAGAGTCTGCCGTCGTTGGATCGGTTCCAGCGGACCCGACATTTATTGATGGAGATATGGTTCACAGTGTAGGGAGCGTAGTACTTTCAGATAGACGGATTCTGGCTAGTTATGGAACAGTTATGATTGTTGTAACGATAGATCAAATCCAACGTCAATTAATAGGAGACCCTAAAGTGATTCAATCGGGTTTCATCGGAATTGATGAAGGCAAATGGATATTCCCCACATTAGTGACTCATTTGAGAGATTCAATTTCTATTGAAGATGATTTTTGGGATGATTTAGATGTTATGAAATTGAAACTTAAAGAAATTGTAGGCGCATATCTATTTAGTAAAACTCGTCGACGGCCTATCATTGTACCTATTATAAATCCTTCGGAAGAGTTTCATAACTCTGTATAGGGGCATGCCTGATAAATTAGGGCGTTAGTTAGCTGAATTTATGTGAGTATTTACTAACTATAGCCAGTGGTTGAGGTATTCATGTTTCGTTTAGCTCCCAGGTATATAACTCCTTCGCTTCGACCTAAAACGGTCGCTGATCTAACCATATTGGCTCTTTTTTTCACTATGGGGGCTGTCTTTTGGATCTCTGATGGATTGCAAATCTGGTCGGTCAGGTCTCTGGGATTCGGATGGATCCCTGCTCTAATTTTTCTAATATCAATTATTATGGCTATAAGATTCACTCCATTTTTACTAATTAGACATTGGAAATGGTGGGTAATATATCTGTCTATAGTGATATTGACCATCGGAACGTTATCCTATGTTAAATGGGACTACGGCTTATATAAAATCTTTGGCCTCAGTGGCGAATGGGGGCAAGTGATTGCTGGCGAGCATATTTTCAATGGTATTTGTCGTGCACTCGCCATAATATTTGTGGTCCCCTTAATTTTATTCCCTAAACGAATGGGTAGAAATTACATCTTCATATCTGCCAAGTCGACGAAGATTTCGTTTGTTACTTGTCGGAAGTTGATACTCGGGTTATCGAAGATGAGAGCTATTTTATTTTTTAGTAGGACGGGGCTGGTTGCCATTTTCCGGCGGAATATCCAGGAGAATGAAAATTTAGTCCCTTTGTCTTCGAGCGAAGTTGATATCCCTGATGCGGGAACTCGAATGGACGATTCACTTGGATTGCCTCCAATGTCAAAAAAGTCTAATGAGGGTCAGGAAGAGCCTGTAAAACGGCAACATAATAAGGCATTCAAGTCTAAATGGAGATTGCCGTCATTAGAATTGCTAGCATCTTTATCAGCCAGAAACATACCTCAATCGCCATTAAATAACATGTCCGAACTCATAGAAACTACTCTATCGGACCATGGAGTTATGGTTGAAGTAAAGGATGTCAAAGCTGGTCCTAGAATTATTCGCTTTGGGCTGGTTCCTGGATGGCAGATAAGAAAAGGAGACAACGGAAAATTAGAAAATGCGGAAGGCAGTAGAGTTAAAGTTCAAAGTATATTAAATCGGGAGAAGGATCTTGCTTTAGCCCTTAAAACACCCAACCTTAGAATCGAAGCTCCAGTACCAGGTGAAGCCTTGGTTGGGCTAGAAGTTCCTTCTCCAACACCGGTGCAGGTTTCACTACGTGGATTAATGGATATTACTGATTTCCGTAAGATTATTTCTAAAGGAGGGTTGCCGATTGCTCTTGGTGAGGATACAGGCGGTAATCCCGTTGTAACTGATTTGGCATCTCTCCCGCATTTATTAATAGCCGGCGCAACTGGCAGTGGAAAAAGTGTATGCCTGAATTCTATTGTGGCCTCGTTGCTTTTTACCAAACCGCCAGATCAACTTAGGATGGTTATGGTCGACCCTAAGAGAGTCGAACTTACTCCGTTTAATGGTATTCCACATCTAATAGCACCAGTGATAGTCGATGTGGATGAAGTTAATCCAATGTTGCGTGCTTTAATGTCGGAGATGTTAAGCAGATACAAGCTCATGGAGGACATTGGTGCCAGGAACATTTCTGCATATAATTCTAAGGCAAAAGAGCCCATGCCGTACTTGGTTTTGATTGTAGATGAATTGGCAGATTTAATGATGGTTGGTGGATTTGAAATAGAACAGAATTTAGTTAGACTAGCTCAATTAGGTCGGGCTACAGGTATTCATTTAATATTAGCTACTCAAAGGCCGTCAGTAAATGTTGTTACAGGTTTATTAAAGGCGAATGTACCAGCTAGAGTTGCTTTTGCTGTTGCCTCTCAGGTTGATTCCAGAGTAATTCTTGACACAGTTGGAGCTGAGAAATTACTTGGGCGCGGAGATATGTTACTTTTAACTCATGATTCTCCAAAGGCTAGGCGCGTTCAGGGTGCTCTGGTGTTTGACGAAGAGATAGATAGAGTAGTTGAATTCTGGACCGAGCAAAAAGGGCCTCCATTACCTGTAATATCTCTTGAAGTGACGGGTGAATTGGATGATGATGGTAGTCTAGTAGATTCTGATATTCTAGAGAAAGCAAGAGGTTTAGCTATCCGGAACCCTCATCTTTCTGCTTCTTTCTTTGAACGTAGATTACACATAGGTTCAGCTAAGGCGGAACAAGTTGTTGAAATATTAGAGGACGAAGGATTGATTATCCCTAATTAGTTTTTCGTACAATTGGTGCGAACTGATTACGCTGTAAGCCTGTTTAACAAGTCTTCAGGTTTTGTTTAATTAGTGGTTTTTCAGTAAGGTTTAGACTATTGCTAATAGATTTGCATACACATAGCTATCCTCGGTCGGATGACAGTTTTGTTACCGTAGACGAATTGATCGAGGGCTCTAAGGAGAAAGGTTTAGACGGCATTTGCTTAACTGATCATGACTCTTTCTGGTCCGATGAAGATCTAGCGGCATTGACTAAAAAACATGAATTTTTGGTTATTGGCGGATCGGAATTAAACACGGATTCTGGTCATGCTTTGGTATTTGGTTTGAAGCGCTATGAGTTCGGGATGCATAAGCCGAATGTTTTACGTAGTATCGTAGATCAGGTAGGAGGAGTTATTATTGGTGCGCATCCCTATCGGAGAAGGTTTATTATAGAATCAGAGAATAATTCGGACTATCAAAGAGAAGATATGATCCTGAAAGCTGCAGGGGATGAGTTTTTTAATATTTGTGACGCGATTGAAGGTCTTAATGGAAGGGGACAATCTTTGGAAAATCAGTTTTCAATAGATTTGGCGAATAGATTAGGATTAAAAGTATCCGGTGGTAGTGATGTCCATAAATTGGAACAAATAGGTGTGGCGGCGACTGAATTTTATAAAAGAATAGACAGCTTAAGCGACCTAATAACCGAGATCAAATTGGGGCAATTCGAGGCGGTTTCAATGAATTGACTGCTTGATAAGACAAGTGTGCCAAAATATGAATAACCCACTTTTAGCGATAACTAATCTCTATGTTCAGTACGAAACTCCCGCGGGGGATGTGAAAGCCCTTAATGGTGTTTCTTTTGATTTGTTTGAAGAACAGATATTTTGTTTAGTCGGTGAAAGTGGTTCGGGTAAGAGCACCTTAGCATTAGCCATGCTAGGTCTTTTGCCGGATAATGCTAAGGTGATTGCAGGTGGTATCAATTTTGATGGAATAGATATATTAGCTTCCACGGACGTTGAATTACAAAGCATACGAGGGAGAGAAATATCTATTGTTTTTCAAGACGCACAATCAGCCTTAAATCCAATCCAAACTATAGGGTCTCAAGTTGAAGAAGTAGTTCAAGCACATTTAGATTTGTCTCCTAAAGCTGTTACCACCTTGTGTCAGGAAGTTCTCAGAGATGTAGGGTTGTCTGATCCTAAGAATGTAATGAAACAGTACCCGTTTAATTTGAGTGGAGGCATGTGCCAGAGAGTGATGTTGGCTAGCGCGTTAGTCCTACAGCCCCGGATACTCATCGCTGATGAAGCCACATCGGGTTTGGATGTCACTCTACAGGCTGAGATTTTGGAACGCTTAAAGGGTCTGTGCAAGGATTTCCATTCGTCGATACTTTTCATAACTCATGACCTTGGGATTGTAGCCCATATGGCCGACCGGGTTGGAGTATTATATGCAGGAAGTGTAGCTGAGTCCGCAGATGTTTTATCGTTGTTCCGCGAGCCTAGACATCCATATACATGGTCGCTTCTTCAAGCATTGCCTAGATTAGATGACGAACGCAGGAGATTAAGGCCATTGCCTGGCGCTCCACCAGATTTGATTAATTTGACCGATTTATGTCCGTTTCTGCCTCGATGTTCTAAAGCTATATCTAGGTGTAGATCTGATCGGAAGCCACATTTGGAGTTACTTGAGGAAGGTCATCATGTAGCCTGTTACAACAAGGTGTCAGTTCCTAACTAAAGCAAACAAGTCTAATTTAAGCGTGAGGCAATAATTACCGGTAATATTCTTCAACTGGTTAAGATGGTTCAGACAGATTAAATACCAATGTTTCCAAAGCGTGATCTGTATTTAATTTGCCAAGCTTAATGCTTAAATCACATTGAAGCAATTGCTCATATTTCCATTTGATATCTTCTGAGGAATATTTGTTGGCTTGTTCTACAGTCTTTTGAACTGCGTAGTTTGATGTTATACCTAATTGGACTCCTATATTTGCTTGATTCGTTCCTGTTTCAAGAAGGCCATGAACTAACGTAAGTTGTCGGAGTTGTCGTGTAACCATTCCGATAATATATGAGGCTGATCTGCCGTTGATCTTCAGATTATGGATTAAACTGAACGAGGTCTGGGCCCGGCCCTCTATTATGGCATCCACTGCTCTGAAAATATTGGCCTCTTGTGCCTGTGAGACCAGTTCTTGCACATCAGGTTCTTGTATTGTTTCACCATCAGTATAAAGAGATAGTTTTTCTAGTTCATGGTCTATAGATTCTAGATTATTGCCTAATAGATTACTTAGGTATTTGATAGCGCTCGGGCTTATAGCGGCGCCTTTCTCCTCAGCTGATTTTTTTATCCAGCGGGACAAATCAACCCCGTTAGGAGCTGGCACATGTTGCGTTTCCGATACTTTGGTTAACACCCTAAGCAGGCTGTTGTTTTTATTCAATATTCCGTCTTTAAAAAACAACAGCGTAGAACTAGGCATTAGGGGGATATGCTCTGATAAAGTCGCCCAAGGGACATTAGTTTTGCTCTTCTTATTTTGAGGACCTCTGGTGTTGGTCTTAGTTTCCAGTAGAGTACATAGTCCATCTATAATCACGATTCTGTAGTGGTCGATAAATGGTATGGAACTACATATGTGAAGTAATTCTCCAAAATCTAATTGCGAGGCAGTCAGATTATGTATGTTGGATTCTAGAATGTCTGTAGCATCATGATCAGCCAGGCGTTGGGTCAATGCATGATCTACTAGTAATTTATCACCATGTATTACGAATGATGGCAATTCTCGGTACCACCTGTTTTTAGTTTTCCACTAATTCTGTTAACACTCCAAAAACGGAGCGAGGGTGGATAAATGCAACGTTGCCTGATAAACCCTCCCTTGGAATCGTATCAATGAGATCAAACCCATTGTTTTTGAGATAATCGAGCTTATCTTGCAGATTATCGACGTTAAGAGCGATATGGTGGAGGCCCTCTCCCTTGGTCTTTATGAATCGCCCTATTGAGTTTTCGGGATCTAAGGGTTCCAAGATTTCTATTCTAGTTTGGCCTGATTGGATTAAGACGGCTTTAACCCCGTGTTCTGGTAGGTGCGATACCTCTGGGGCCAAAATGCCAAATACCTCACCGAATACTCTGATGGTGGCACAGATGTCTTTGACTGCAATAGCTACGTGATCTATGTGATTAATTGGGCAACCAGTATTCATGATCTCCTCTTGTTTAGTATTTGGATAGAAGTTAAATCGGGTATTGGGCTAATAGTTGACGGGCTATTAAGAGTCTTTGAACCTCTGATGTACCCTCATATATGGTAGTGACCCTAGCGTCTCGGAATAGTCTTTCGATCCCGGTATCTTTAAAATAACCGGACCCACCGTGTATCTGTAATGACTGCGAAGTGACGCTAACACACATTTCCGAGGCCATCAATTTGGCGATTGAGGCTTCATTGATGAATGGCTTCCCTTCATCTTTTAATGTTGCTGCTTGCATAGTTACAGTGCGTGCAGCATGTACTGCAGTAGCCATGTCGGCCAGCGTGAATTGGATTCCCTGATGCTGGGCGATTGGTTTTCCAAATGTTTCCCTAAGTTGAGCATATCGTACTGCTGATTCTAACGCTGACTGGCCTATGCCGACGCATTGTGCGGCTATTACTATTCTACTTGAATCAAGAATTTCCATTGCATACCGGAATCCTTTTCCCTCTTCTCCTAACAAATTATCTTTGGAAACGGGACAATCTTCAAAAACTAACTCAGCGGTACTGGATCCCTTCATTCCTAATTTGCCATGTTGTGGAATGATTTTCAATCCTGGAGAGTTGTTAGGCACGATAAATGCGCTGACACCTTTGTATCCTTGAGATCGATCTATAGTGGCGAAAACAACTATATTATCGGCTACGTCACCGTTAGTAATGAAAACCTTGCTGCCGTTGAGGAAATAGGTGCCTTCGCGCATTACTGCTGTGGTCTGCAGGGCTGCGGCATCGGACCCTCCTCCGGGTTCGGTTAATGCCCATGCAGCGACCTTGTTCCCAGCTGCTAGGTCAGGAATGAACTTCTGTTTTTGCTCATCATTGCCGAATCTATATATTGTTGATGTTCCGAGCGATAGGTGGGCAATTAACGATACGCTGGCTGAAGCATCCCCTCTGGCTACCTCTTCAGCCGTGATAGCTACTTGTCGGTAGCCCCCCTCAGTACCACCGTAGGTTGGATCGATTCCTATTCCAGTTAATCCTAGTTTAGACATACCAGCCCAATTTTCCCATGAGAATTCCTCTTTCTCGTCTACTTCCTGTGCATGTGGTGCTAACTCATGGTCCGCGAAATCCCTGACCAAGGCCCGTAGCATACGTTCATCTTCTGTCAAACTATTATCGAGCATTGGGTACTCCTTAACTATATTGAGGTTTATGTTAGTTAGACTATAGGTTGGGTATTAGAGAGTTAAATAACAACAGGATAAATTCATTTTCTCAAAAATCGGATAATCCGCTTTGCTCGCCAAATATATCTCTAAAAACTTGGCTAATTTCCCCTAATGTGCAGTAATTTTCAATACAGTGCAATATAGGGGGTATAAGATTGCCCTCACCAGATGCTGTTTGCGCCAGGGTAGATAAACTGGTGGTTACTTTGGCTTGATCCCTCGTCTTTTTTAGGTTGGACAATCTTTCTATTTGCTCACTGGCGGCGTAAGAGTTTATCTTCAATATTTCTTCTATGGGTTCCTGTTCAGTGATAAATTGATTTACGCCAACAATAATATTCTTACCGCTATCAACCGATCTGGAGTGTTTATAGGCAGATTCACTGATCTCGCGAATCTGGAATCCTTGTTCGATAGCCGATACTGCTCCACCTAACTCGTTTATTGTACGAAGGTAATCATTGGTTCCTGATTCAATTTGGTTGGTCATGGTTTCAATAAAATAGGATCCGCCTAAAGGATCTACCACATCCGCGATACCGGTTTCATGGGCGATTATTTGTTGAGTTCTTAACGATAATTGAGCGGACTCCGGGGTGGGAAGTCCTAGGGCTTCATCACGTGAATTAACGTGCAAGGATTGAGTCCCTCCTAAAACCGCGGCTAAGGCTTGTAAAGTACTTCTTACTAGGTTGTTATCTGGTTGTTGTGCAGTAAGAGTAACTCCGGCCGTTTGAGTGTGAAATCTGAGCATCATAGATCTAGGGTTTTGTGCTCCAAATTGTTGTTTCATAATTTTGGCCCATATCCTACGCGCAGCACGATATTTGGCAACTTCCTCAAATAGATTATTTTGTGCTACGAAAAAGAAAGAGATTCTGGGCGCAAATTCATCGATGTTCAAGCCTGCTTCTACTGCTGCTTGGACGTATGCAATTGCGTTGGCGAATGTAAAGGCCAATTCTTGAGTAGCTGTTGCCCCAGCTTCTCTCATATGATACCCACTTATACTAATGCTGTTCCAATTAGGTAAGTTTTCGGAACAGTATTTGAATATATCGACAACTAGGCGCATAGATGGCCGCGGTGGGAATGCGTAAGTTCCTCTGGCTATGTATTCTTTCAAGATATCATTTTGTAGCGTGCCGCTAATCAGTTCGGGGCTTATCCCTTGTCTTTTAGCTGAGGCTATATACATGCATAGTAAAATGGCTGCGGTGGAATTGATGGTCATAGATGTACTAACTTTATCCAAAGGTATATCTTTAAATAAGATGTCCATGTCTGCCACGCTGCAGATAGGAACGCCTACTTTGCCTACTTCGCCCTGAGCCAATGGGTGATCTGAGTCGTACCCGATTTGAGTAGGTAAATCAAACGCGACTGATAGGCCGGTTTGGCCGTTGTCCAATAAATATTTAAATCTCGCATTGGTTTCCGACGCGGTGGAATATCCGGAATATTGGCGCATGGTCCATGTTCTACCCCGGTACATATTGGGTTGTATGCCTCTAGTGTATGGGTATTCTCCAGGGTAACCCAGTTCTTTTTCATATTGTTCTTGCGAGGAGTCGACATCTTCTGGGCAATATATTTCGTCAATTTCAATGGCACTAGAGTTATCAAATGTCTCTTTCCTATTAGGGACTCTTTTGAGGAGAGGTGACAAGGTGTTATCGCGCCATTCTTCTTTGCTTTTAGCCATATGGGACTCCTATTTGGTTAATACCAACGTATAAGGTCAATAGTTTATGATCGCGCCCGGACAATTGTATAGTTAACTTAACGTAACACTCAAGGCCGATTTCGCCAATCTCTACATTGATTAATTGGCATCTCGGGCGATTTAGAGTGTATAGATAAAGAGCTTTAAACAACTATTATTACCTTGACACTCAAACCTGTGCATACCTATACTACGGGAGGGTATGGTGATTTCTAATAGTGTTTTTTGGTTGGTAAGAGGTACATGAAGAAGAAGAATATAGTAGTGGTGGGTGGTGGAACTGGGAATCGTACCACTCTTACTGGATTGAAGGATAAAAATTGTAATTTATCGGCTGTGGTAGCCATGACTGATAGCGGTGGAAGTTCAGGTCGGCTTCGCGATGAACTAGGTCAGCTCCCGCCCGGCGATATAAGGCAATGTCTTATTGCGTTGTCGGATGAAACTAATGCTCATTTGATGTCGAGGCTTTTCGAATACCGATTTAGCTCAGGGTATGGTCTTGCCGGTCACAATTTTGGCAATCTAATCTTGACGGCCTTGACTGAGGTTACTGGGAACACAGTTACAGCGATCGATGCCGCAGCGCAACTCTTGGGGGTTAAAGGTCAAGTTTTACCCGTTACTTTGACGAGATCCGATCTGGTGGCAAGGTTAGATGACGGCACTGAATTATCAGGGGAATCTGTAATAGATCTCCGTAGAGAAAACCTAACTAACAGTATTGATTATATAAGGCTCGAGCCTCCCGCATATGCGCATCCTCCTGTCTTAGAAGCGATAAATCAAGCGGATGCCATTATACTGGGACCTGGCGACATATATACGAGCGTGATACCTAATCTGTTGGTTCAGGATGTGGCAGAGGCCATAGTGGCGTCTAAGGCCATTAAAATTCATGTATGTAATCTTATGACGAAACCTGGTGAGTCAGATGATTTTAAAGCATCTGACTTCGCGAAGTTGCTGATGGCTTATTTGGGGACGTCCAATCCTTTGGATTATCTAATATTTAATGATAGCCCTTACCCAGAACGGTTGTTACAACGTTATGCGTTAGATGGGCAACATCCGGTTGAACTCGATATAGATGATTGCTCGAGAGTGACTAAAAACATAGTAGAATGGCCCTTGCTTGCCGCCGGTGTTTATCTTAGACATGAACCATCATCTT
>Ga0209034_10001710_pt1 | contig 10515 bp, 6 predicted proteins | sample MarorgKNORR_S2LV_2_FD_188219 | JGI IMG/M metagenome (GOLD analysis project Ga0209034, IMG submission 188219) | Marine microbial communities from the Southern Atlantic Ocean, analyzing organic carbon cycling - 250m_A/KNORR_S2/LV (SPAdes) (version 2) | ecosystem: Environmental > Aquatic > Marine >...
CCTTGCTTATAGTAACTTACCTTCCCACCTCGATTAATCACTACCGTAATTGGAACATGATCTGATCTAAACATTTTCAGAGCCGTACCATATCTATCCATAATCACAGGAATCGTATAGACCTGATTTGTAACAAAAGATTTTAAATAATCTTGATCCTCAAAAACATTTACCAAGTAATACTGGATGTCAGTGTTTTTCATGCCTGCTTTAATCTGATGAAGATCAGAAACCATTTTCAAGGACAGATCATTTGCAGATGAAAAAAATACTAAAACCATCGGCTGTTCTTTTAATATGTCCCTTGAGTGTACATATCCACCGCCGCTAAGGCTTTCCAAAGAAACAGGCGGCGCTGTTGAACCAATCAATAGACCATGATCTAATGTGTTTGCACTGGCATGAATAATGAACATAAAATAAAAAATGACAACATATTTTAGCGAATGAGCTCTATAAATAATCATAGTTCGCTAGAATTTCTCTGAACGCATTAAACTGTTCATAGATCATGTCAAACTCATAAAGATATTTTCCTTTAAAATAGACTCTTATTCTGTTTGCATTATAAAAATTGAGAATCTGGTCTGTGTCAATCAAATCGTCTGAGGTCTCTTGATTTATAAATCTTGATTCAATTTTATCCTTTTTTGTTTCATCAATCTTTATGGTTAGCCTCTTATTATCATCTGATAATAGTTCAATCTCATTATAGTCCATCCACTGAGGATCGTGATAGTCTGAACCACTCTTATCGATATACGTAGACTTAAGTCTAAATACTTTGTTATTGGACTTGTCTACTGTCATGTATAGCTCGACACCAAAAGAAATTGTGTGAGCAACCTGACAGATCGTTGTTCTAAGCGTTTTATAATAGGTTATATTCTTTTTTTTGTCAAAAACCGATTCTACATTTTTCTCAATAGACTCAACCATCTGGGTCTCTCTTTTTCTTTTCCGCTCTTCCTTTTTCTTTTGGCGGGCTAGTTCTTTCTCATACTCCCTCTGTTTTTTATATGCCTGGTCATATTTTTTTTCAACCTTAGTCCTGTCCCAGTCTGGATATTTTTCTGATATTAGAATTAACAGTGTCATACAGTCATTGTATTGTTTTTGTTCAAAATGTGAGTGAGCTTTTGAATATAATGTTCCTGGAAGCTGGGACACGCTGTCCATCTTGGCTTTCATAGCCGCCAGCTCTTTTTCTAGCCTACCAATATCTTTGAGTCTACTCTGTAGATTTTTGTTTTCTTTTTCAAGGCCGGTTACTTCGCCCTGAAGACCATCTACCTCACCCTGAAGATAGTTGACCTGATTTTTTAATTCCTTTTTTTCACAACCGGGTACGGTAAACACAATAATGAATAAAACAATAAAAGAAACGTAACGTTTTAAAACTAGAGATTTACGTATTCCACTCATCGGATATCAATTCCTAATCCGGCAGATGCTGAGGCCCAATAAGTAGTTCCACCAGTGTCAAGTGATACAATATTCATCCTGCTTGAGACAGATAGTGAAACAGGCAACGATCCTAAAAACATATTCAAGTCATAGCCTCCAATAAATCCTGAACCATGATCATAGTTAGATATACCAAGTATAAAATACTTTTCTAAATTTTCCCCACCAAATTTTATAATCTTCCCAAGGTTAAAGAATAATGCGGGTCCAGAGCCAGAGCCAAAATAACTTGCGATAGTGTCTGCCGGTGCCTCAAAAGAATATTTATTGCTCTCATAGCCTAATGACGTATAAACCGGACCAATTCCTATGCCCAAAGGAGTCCTTATTGAAAACGCAGGCTCAAAAAAGGAGACATGATCAGAGAGCGATGTTCCCTTGGCCAAGGGTTTTCCTAGGCCTGAGCCTAGTCGTAATCCAGTGAGCATACTTTTACCAGATGTTCTCTTTTTCTTTTTTCTTTTTTTATCTTTTTTAGTAGATGTCTTTACCACCACCAAATCTTTTACCGGTTCAACTTCTTGTTCTATTTCTATTAGATCTTGTTGTACCTCGACGGACTTATCGGCAGGCAAATCTGCTTTTTCTTTATTTAAGCTATCAGAAGGAATTGGTGCTAGTTTAAAATCAGATAACAATCTGTCTATGTTATTTTTTAGGTAAGCCTCAAAACCAATCTTACCCCCGCCCCACTCAAAACCGTCCTCTAGCTGCTCATCTTCTATGCCTAAGGAGTCCAATCTATTTACAAGCTTGCTATATACGCTATTATCAAACTCAGCATCTACGCTGACACCAAGCTCTGACCTAAGCTGGTTTAATTTGTGACTATAAACACTGCTGCTGTCTTGAGCAAAAAGACAAAAAGATGAAAAAAGAACACTGATAATGATGCTATGTTTCATAAGATAAATATACTTATAACCTAACGGGTAACAATATTAATCCGTGGATACAATATCTAAAAAATATAAGGGATAAAGAATTTGCTCTTTTTTTTGTATTCATCAAACTCAGGATATCTAGACAGGGAGCGATCTTTCTTGATCATATTTGGGAACCATACGATGGCCATCATCAGTACTAGCACTAATAGAGGCAGCCAGTGCATGGCAAGCAGTGCGAAAGACAGATAGATCATAAGCTCGCCAAAATAATTGATATTTCTGCATCTGCTCATGATTCCATTATCAATAAGCTGTCCCGGACGCTGCTCCAGCATCGTGTGCTTGTACATGTCTGAAGAAAAATGTAAAAACACCCCATACCCGAATATACTGACGCAAAATCCAATAAGCCATGGGGGCGCAACCTGCGGTATTCCATTATTAAAAAACCCTGAGTTTATAATCCACCCAGAGATCCAATAGAGAGTCAACCCGAACCACATATAAAGCCCATACCATACTGAGGTCTCTCTCTCCCAGGTACGATCCGGGAATAAAATACTTTTTGATATCCACAAGATGCCATAGGTTCCATGGAGCGCTAGATAGACCCACGATGTTACACTGTCCCATGTTCCATATACATTCATCAGTAGGACCATAAAAAGTCCTGTGGCCCCCTTATGAATATCAATAAAATATTTCTCTCTTAGTGTCATACTCATACCTCTATTTTAATAAATAAATTTTAAAGATTATCCCAACATGCGGGTCAAAAATCGCCATAGTCTCCAGTTAGCAAGCCTGGAAAGTCTGGTCCAGTCTCTATCAGGGAGTGTGGGCGGAAGCTTAGTAGCATCAGGCTCGCTCCAGCTGTTATCATAGCCTGTAACGTCCCACAATAAGTCACTACCCTCAAAACCCGATTCTACAACAATTCCAGCCGGGTCACTTCCATTATTCTCGTAGCTATTGTTGTGGATCCAGCAGGCCTGCGGTATAGGGTCAACATCGTAATTGTTTCCTGTCCCAAACAGAAGGTCAAGCCCGATCAGTCCGACACCAAAAGAATTATTATTGATAATTTTATTTTGGGTCACCTCTACCTCATCTCCGGCCATAATAAGGATGCCCGTACCGCTCGGTACCTGACTAACAATTGCAGTTGGGTCTGCAAAATTTTCGTGATTATTATCGTGTATATAGTTGCCTACTACCCTGCAGTTTATGGACACTTTAGATGGATTATTTGGCAGGAGAAAGACCAGGACTCCTCCGGTATTATTGTATACCTCATTATTTTCAACTAACGCATTAACAGAGTTTTCGATCTCGATGCCGGTTACATTTCCATGGGCAATGTTTCCCCTGACAATAATATCTTTTGACTGCCCAACATAGATCGCCGCATCGCTCGACCCGGTAACCAAACAGTTCTCGATCAGAACACCAACACACTCTACAGGGTAGATACCATAAAGGCCAGTGTTATGACACTCTAGGTTTCTGTAGGTTACGTTTCTGGCATGGTTCAGCATCAGACCGTTCGAGGTATAGTTTTTTACGATCAAATCTCTGATTTCTATGTCGCTCCCAGAGCCGATCGCGGCATCTGACAACACATGCAAACCGTCCAATATAGTCAGCCGCTTATTATTTTTTGTATAGCCCATTATCGTGATTGATGACTTGTCAATTGCGAGCATCTCATGGTAGGTCCCTGGTCCGATCATAACCGTGTCTCCAGTACCGGCTAGATCAATCCCATCCTGGATTGTCTGACCAGAGCTGACATATATTTTTTTACCGATCTGTTTCAGCTCCAAGACCCGCCTCGCTGATTTTGCCGGTCTAAACCTTGCTAGCTCTGGTGACTGGTTTCCAAGACTATCAACAACAGGAAGACCAGAAGGAACCTTTTTCGGAATCTCCGGTTTTTTGGAATCATCGGTGAGAGAATGTAAAAAAGCTATCAGGCTCTCTTTTTCCCGATTAGATAATGAAAACGGCCTGATTTTATCATCTAACAGTTTCTGGTCGATACCATGCTTGATGCCACCGCCATCGGCATAAAAGTCAACGACCTCGTCAAGCGTTTTAAAAACTCCGTTGTGCATATAAGGCGCTGTGAGAGCAATATTCCTTAGCGTAGGAACCTTGAACGCTCTCTCGTATCCTTTGCCCACGATGTCATACCTTCCAAGATCTGGTTTATTAGGATCTATATCAGGGACACCAATCGTCTTAAAATCAGGATTATTAAATGTTGGCGTATTGTGACACTCAAAACACCTGGTCTTTAGCGACCTGAAAACATTTAGACCATTTCTCTCACTATTTGATAGTGCGTTTATGTCTCCTGCTGCATACTGATCAAAACGAGAATTATTAGACAATATACTCCTCTCAAACGAGGCAATAGCATAGACCACATTCTTAAAACTGACCGATTTTTTATGTCCAAATACTTGGTCAAATAAACGTTTATACTCTGGTATGTTGTTTAACTCTTTTTCTAGTTTAACACGGTCTTGGTTCATCTCATGAGGATCTGTTATCGGGAACGTGGCCTGGTGCTCTAGATCTTTGGCACGACCGTCCCAGTATTGAGCGTGATTAAACCCAGCGTTCCAGAGACTAGGAGAGCCTCTCCTCAAGACTCTTCCATCAACCCGGTCTCTTCCAATACCTTTACCATGATGGCCCATGGAGAGTCCTCTGTTATCTGAAAACCCTAGGTCTGGATGGTGGCAGTGTGCGCATGACATAGAATTATCTCCTGATAGGATTGGATCAAAAAATAACATTTTCCCTAGCTCTATTTTTTCAGGAGTATCCGGATTGTCTTCTCGGCGCACCATCTTAGGAAAAGGCCTCTGGAGATTATTGGCTGAGAGAATGGCCCTAAAATAATTTTCAGATTGAGTGATTATTTTATCATCCTTATAGTCAGCACCTTTTTCAGAGTCTATTGTCTGTGAAGGAAAAAAAAGAAAAAGCAAAATTAAAAAAAACATAGAGCCAGATATGACATAACTAATTTTGAGATTTTTATTCATCTTTAATTAAAGAGTCTCATTGTCATTAAAAAACTGAATATAAACCTCTTTTGGCGGCGGGGGCGTTAACAGGCTCACTATCACCAAGACCAAAACAGACAGGCCTGCAGCTGGATAGGTCAGCTCTTGCAAAAACGGGTGCATTTCGCTAAACCCCTCCCAGCCAGGGAGAAAATAGGTCCACACGATCGTCACGCTTGCACCGGTAATTATCGAGGCCACTGCGCCCTCTTTTGTTGCACGCTTCCATAAAAAAGCAGCCAACAGCGCTGGAGTGAGCGATGCGCCATATATATTATAGGCCGTAAACGCGGCATTGAGAACGGTCTTAAACTGACTAACAAGCAGGTAGGCGACCAGGCCCAGACCAAGCACAAGCGCCCTGCTGATAAAAATGATCTGCTGCTCACTGGCCTTGGTGTTGATATACCTCTGGTAAACATCTCTCGTCAGGTTTGTTGCCGGGATCAACAAAAAAGAGTCCGCGGTTGAGACAATAATTGCCATCATGGTTGACACCAGAAGCAGGCCAATAATTAGAGGAAGTCCTCCGTGCTTCGCGATAGCAGGGATCACAGACTCACTGCCAGCTTGCCTAGCAGAGAGCATGTCCGCATCGGTAGGCGCATGGCCTGATTGAGCTGCCTCATTAATGACAATAGCCTGGCTATCACCGACCAGGTCTGGCATCAGACCCTTGTCCGCGGCGACGCTTCCTGTGAGCCCTAAAAAGGAAATGCTGGACTCTAGAATGATCACACCAATGATCCAGAAAAAGACAGCCTTTTTCGCTGATCCGCCATCTTTAGCGCTAAAGATCCGTTGATACATGTTGGCATCGCCCATCAGTAAAAGCATCGTCGGCACGAAAAAACTAATCGCAATAATCGGCCCAGAAATATCCCCCACTCTTTCCGAGGACCAGTTCCCAAACATGCTCCACTTTCCTGCCTGATCTGCGACCGTAATAATCTCGCCAATGCCACCAACATTGTAGATCATATACCCAAGTGCTACCAGGGTTCCAATGGTCATCAGCACGCCATTAACCACGTCCGTATAGACCACAGAAAACATCCCCGCTAGCACGGTGTATGATATCGCAAACACAGCGGTGATCACGATACCAGCCTCTAGAGTAATAAAGCCATCCGAGACCATAGAAAGTACCTTTCCCCCGCCTCTGAACTGGTAGGATACGATCGTTAGATATGCAACAACTGTCGTAATTGTAGCAAGAACCGCAGCCGTTCTACCATAGCGTATTTCAAAAATATCTGGGACAGTAACTTTTCCAAAGTTCCGGATTCTTTTGGCAATGAAATAAATAAGAGCGATACCAAGCCAGGCGCCTCCGCTCGACCAGAGCGCGGCCGGACCGTTTCTGTATCCCAGTCCCGCACCACTAAATAATGATCCGCTGCCCATCCACGTAGCGAGCAATGTCCCAACCAGAATGTACCAGGGCAGTATCCTCCCGGCGACCATAAAGTCTTCACTGTTCTTTACCATTTTGGTTTTGTAGACACCTACACCAACCAGGGCAAAGAGATAGATCGCGATTGAGACGGTATAAATCACAGCGTCCTAACTTATCTGCATCTGAAAACTAAATACAGAACTATTTATTTAATCATTTATTATAAATTGCATACTATGACTATAAGCGATTACACATATTTCCAATAATAACCGTCGTGATTAAACACCTAACCTTACTAATTTTTACTGTTACACTTTCTACTAGCTGTGCAAAAAAAGAAAAACCAGAGAACAGTAGCATGAACCGACTAGCAGACTCTCAGAGTCCATACCTTCTGCAGCATAAGAGCAACCCCGTTGACTGGTATCCATGGGGAGAGGAAGCTTTTGAAAAGGCCAAACAAGAGGACAAGCCAATCTTCTTATCGATCGGCTATTCTACGTGTCACTGGTGCCACGTGATGGAGCATGAATCGTTTGAGGATGAGCAAGTGGCCAAGCTCATGAATGATAGCTTTATTTCTATAAAAGTAGACAGAGAAGAAATGCCTGAGGTAGACCACGTATATATGTCTGTCTGTCAGGCGATGACCGGAAGGGGCGGGTGGCCGCTGACGATTGTAATGTCGCCAGACAAAGAGCCTTTCTTTGCCGGTACCTATTTCCCAAAAACTGGTCGCGGAAACCAGCCCGGAATGTTAGAGTTGCTTCCCTCACTAACGAACGCATGGAATAATAAAAGAGACGACATCCAAAAGACCATTGACCAGGTTAACATCTTCCTGAAAAACACAAACAATACAAAGCCAGGGAGCGAACTGAATCGAGCAATCCTGACTGATGCGTTTGGCAGTTTTATTGAACGGTTTGACAACGACTTTGGAGGGTTTGGCCGAGCGCCTAAGTTTCCCTCGCCCCACAATCTGATATTTTTGCTTCGTTACCACAAAGCCTATGGGGATCCTATGGCAAAGACTATGGCAGAAAAAACACTCTCCAGAATGCGTCTTGGTGGTATTTTTGATCATATTGGTCTCGGATTTCACAGATACTCTACAGACCAGAAATGGTTCCTTCCTCATTTTGAAAAAATGCTCTATGATCAGGCGATGATATCTATGGCATATTTGGAGGCCTTTGAGCTGACCAATAAAAAAGAATACGCTAAAATTGCTAGGGAAATATTTACCTATGTGCTCCGAGATATGACCGATAAAAAAGGCGGCTTCTACTCCGCAGAGGATGCGGACAGCGAAGGCGAAGAGGGAAAGTTCTATGTTTGGACCATTGAAGAGGTAGATCAACTTTTAGGCGCAAAGCAGGGAAAACAATTCGCAGAAATATTTGGGTTTAAGGATGAGGGAAACTTCCATGATGAGGCAACCCGCCAGCTAACCAAAAAGAACATACCCTATTTAAAAACAAAACTCTCAAGATATGCTAAGAAAAATGATATAGACCCTGAGAGGTTAAAGGAAACAATAGAAAAAAACAGGCTGTCCCTATTCAATCAAAGAGAAAACAGGATACACCCTCTTAAAGATAATAAAATACTAACGGACTGGAACGGGCTTATGATCGCTGCCTTGGCCAATGGTGGGAAAATTCTGAAAGATGAGACCTATACCAATGCCGCTGAAAAAGCAGCGAATTTCATACTTACAAACCTGAAAGACGATAGCGGAAGACTGTTTAAACGCTATCGAAATGGATCAGCCGGGTTGCAGCCGCATATTGATGACTATGCATTTTTTATTTGGGGACTCCTAGACCTCTATGAGGCCAGATTTGACACACGCTATTTGAAGTCTGCTATAGACCTGGCTGAGACCATGGTCTCTGACTTTTTAGATAAAGAAAGTGGAGGCTTCTTCATTGGACCTGAAAACGGTGAAAAACTAATTGTCAGGGCAAAAGATAGCTACGATGGTGCGATACCCTCAGGCAATGCTGTCGCGGCCATGAGCTGTACCAGGATCGGCAAGTTCACCGGCGAAACGAAGTGGGAAGATATTGCACAAAATACATTCCTCGCCTTCTCAGACGGGATAAACAGAGTCCCATCTGCCCACTCGTCAATGCTGACATCGTTTATGTTCGGCCAAGAAAATCCAAAAGAGATAGTTATCGTTGCCAAAGAGAAAAGTCCTGATGCTATTAACTCCGTAAGAAAAATACAGGATATCTACAACCCCCACAGCATTATTATTTTCAAAGAATTAAATAATGATGCTGGTCTAGATAAAATCGCTCCCTGGACCTCAATGCACGATACTATTGATGATAAGACCACCTTTTACGTTTGCGAAAACTTCGCATGTAAAAGGCCTACCACTGACCTAAATACTGCTATAAAATATCTACAATAGATTAACCTATTATATTTTTTCCAAATTAACATAATTGGTTTTACATTGGGGCTCTGATTATGAAAAATCTTGCTCTACATTGGAAAATAATTATCGGACTTATCGCTGGGCTTGTTTACGGAGTCGTCAGCGCATCAGCCGGATGGGGATCATTCACAACAGACTGGATAGCCCCGTTTGGTACAATATTTATTAACCTACTAAAGCTAATAGCGGTCCCTCTGGTCTTCGCCTCTTTGGTGACAGGGGTTGCCTCTCTATCGGACACGAAAAAATTGTCTAGAATAGGTGGAAAAACAATTACCATCTATATTTCAACAACAATTGTTTCCGTGATCATTGGTCTTTTCCTGGTGAACTTTTTTCAGCCTGGTGCTCAAATACCAAGTGAAATGAAAACAGAGCTTCAGGCGACCTATGAAAAAAATGTGGAAACAAAAACAACCAGCGCTCAAAAGGTAAAAGACAGAGGACCACTGAAGCCTATCGTGGACATGGTACCGAGTAATGTGATCTCATCAGCATCCAATAACAAAAACATGCTGCAGATTGTGTTTGTTGCCATACTCGTTGGAATTGGTTTGATTCAAATACCCAAAGATAAATCAAAAATCTTCTTAGGATTTTTTGAGGGTTTAAACGATGTCGTGCTTAAAGTAATTGACATGATAATGCTCATGGCTCCGATAGGAGTTTTTGCTTTAATCGCGCAAACAATTAACAAGGTCGTTGGTGACAATATCAGTCAGGTTGTCGACCTAATGAGCGCCCTGGGATTTTATATGTTTACCCTGATTTTGGGTTTGATAGTCCACGTGTGTATCAGCTATGTGTTTCTCCTCAAGTACTATACAAAAATGCCTCTTCAATATTTCTTCAAGGGTATAGCTCCTGCCCAGCTGCTTGGTTTTTCAACCAGCTCAAGCGGAGCAACATTGCCCATTACCATGGAATGCTGTGAGGATGAGCTTGGAGTATCTGAAGAAATTTCATCGTTTGTCCTTCCTCTGGGTGCGACAATTAATATGGACGGCACCGCACAGTACCAGGCAGTAGCAGCTGTGTTTATATCTCAGGCTTTGGGCATGGACCTAACCATTGGAGACCAGCTTACAATTATTTTGACTACGGTTCTGGCATCGATCGGCACGGCCGCTGTGCCAGCAGCAGGAATAATTATGCTGATTATTATACTCGAGTCTGTTGGTGTCCCAAGTGCCGGTGTCGCACTGATTCTTGGCGTAGACAGGA
>Ga0209034_10001716_pt1 | contig 10489 bp, 9 predicted proteins | sample MarorgKNORR_S2LV_2_FD_188219 | JGI IMG/M metagenome (GOLD analysis project Ga0209034, IMG submission 188219) | Marine microbial communities from the Southern Atlantic Ocean, analyzing organic carbon cycling - 250m_A/KNORR_S2/LV (SPAdes) (version 2) | ecosystem: Environmental > Aquatic > Marine >...
AACTTGCCGCCGAGAAGGAAAGGAGACCCGAATCTGACGTGGTTTCGATGCTTGCGGCCTCTGATGAACTGACTCCCCTAGAGTTCCAGACCTTCTTTCTCTTATTGGTTATCGCAGGAAATGAGACCACCCGCCACAGCCTGAGTCACGGCGCCCTGGCTCTGGCTGAGTTCCCGGACCAACTGCATCGGCTGCGAGAAAGCCCCGATCTGATCGACACGGCTTCCGAGGAAATCCTTCGATGGGCCTGCCCCCAAATTCATTTCAGGAGAACCGCTACCTGCGATACGACTCTGGCGGGAGTACCTATCTCCGCCGGGGACAAGGTCGTTACCTGGTACATCTCGGCCAACTACGACGAGAGCGCCTTCGCTGACCCATTCACGCTTGACCTGGGCAGAGATCCCAATCCACACGTGACTTTTGGAGGTGGGGGACCGCACATTTGCCTCGGCGCCTGGTTGGCCAGGTTGGAAGTAAGAGTCTTCCTAGAAGAGGTCGCAAGGCGCATAGGCCGCATCCACCTCGAGGGCGAGCCAGAACGAATCCGTTCGAACTTCATCAATGGCTTGAAGTACCTACCGCTCGGATTGGAGCCGTCGCGCTGACTGCCGTCAACGAACTCCACCGAAGACCAGGCGTTCCGCAGCCGCGATTAGTTCGCCAATGGAATACTCGTTTGCCGAGCCGAAGACATAGCGATCTGGACGGATGAGAACCGCTGCCTGTCCAGCGAGGAGCAGATCGAGGCCGCCGTCTAGATCAGTCAGATCGTCGACGAGGACCGTTTCGCACCAGTTCCCCGTCTGATGCGGAACCCGGGACAGTAGATACCAATCCGAGCCGCCAACATCGTCGAGCAGTGCCGGCGACCCACTGGCCAGAACCCTTGGTTGGCGTGCCTGGTGCCCGATTCTCTCGTCAGGACCTGGAGAGAAGATCCCCTCCATCAGCGGAGGTAGACGCGACCACCGCTCCGCGTCGTTCGCATCAGGTGCGGGAAACTCTGAGACCTGTCCAGAGACGATGCGCCCGGCTTCGATCGACATGGCGATGCATCTCTCTACATGGCTGCGACGCTCCATTTCGTAGCTATCCAGGAGTGTCTCGGGGGCTGCATATTGGAGGACCGACTTCAGTTTCCAAGCGAGATTGGCGGCGTCACGGATTCCCGAACACATACCCTGGCCGATGAACGGCGGCATCTGATGAGCTGCGTCACCAGCTAGAAGGAAACGGCCATCCCGCCACCTTTCAGCCACGACTGCGTGAAACCGGTAGGCGGCGGCTCGAACGATTTCCCCGGCATCATCGGAAAGCCACGGTCGAAGTAGTTCGCGCACTCTTCGATGGTCTTCGTACTCTTCGTGGCTCTCACCATCCATGAGCCGAAACTCCCAACGGTGATGGCCATGGGCGGAAGGCACATAAGTCGCTGGCCTATCAGCATCACAAACTTGCTGGATCACCGGAGGAAGGCCGGCATCACCGTCAAGCATTAGATCCACGACGAGCCAGTACTGGTCAAAGCCCCAGTCCGCCAGACCGATACCCAGATTGCGGCGGGTGTTGCTCGAGGCTCCGTCGCAGGCCACGACGAACTGCGCATCGACGGAGTCCAGGTCGGTTACCTCTGAACCAAGGATCAACTCGACATCAGGGAACCGCTCGAGGCCTTTGCGAAGAACGCGATCTAGTTGCGGCTGTTGAAATACGTAGTCCTCGCACCAGCCAAGTATTGGCGACCTCTCAAAGTCCTCGTAGGTGAAGAGCCTCTCCCCTTTGGAGTCGACGAACTCCATCCCTTGGCTTGGTTCGACGAGTTTTCCGATCTGATCCGAAAGGCCCGCTCCCTGGAAGATCCTCATGATCTCCGCGTCCAGATGACATGCCCGAGGAAGCGGATATTCATCCAAGGACGCCTCGTGAACTGCTGTCTCCACTCCGGCTTGTCCTAGAAGGTTCGCCAGTAGAGCGCCGACCGGCCCACAACCGATTATTGCGACTTGCGGCACGTCCCTAGTTGGCTAGGTCCGGTACTGCGTCATGCCAACAGGTGGTCCCCCAGGTAACTGCCAGCAGGGTGCAATCAGAACCGTCCATCGCCCCATGCCAGTGGGCCTCGTCTGGTGGCGCGACGACAAGGTGGCCAGGGTTGATCGTGACTGCTCCATCCTCCGAGGTTCCTACGCGCGCTTCACCGGATACGACAAAGAGCAGTTGCCCTCCGGGGTGATGGTGCCAATTGGTCACCGCTCCGGAGCGGAAATGGACCAGAGCTGTGTCAGGTTCCTGCTCGTTTGATGCCGCATGGAGCATCTCTAGTTCGACATGCCCGGTGAAAAGCCCCCCGTAGCTGCTGTCTCGGTCGCCACCGGTCACGACGATCATGAAGGACCTCCAGCGATGAATCGATTGCGAATCGTCCCGATTCCCTCTATGGAAGCCTCAACGATCTGGCCATCTTGCAGGTAGGTGGGTGGATCCATCGAATCGCCGACTCCACCAGTTGTTCCCGTAAAGATCAAGTCGCCCACTTCTAGCGTGACGTACCGGGACAGCCATTCGACCAGAGTCGGTACGGGAAAGATGAAGTCACTGGTCCTCGCATGCTGGCGAAGTTCACCATCGACGGTCAGAGATATTTCAAGGTCGTCGCGATCCGGAACGTCGTCTGGGGTGACAAGGACCGGACCAATGGGCCCGAATCGGTCATAGCTCTTTGCCATCGAGAACTGCCGGATTGGGGGTCGGAACTGTTCGTTTCGGTCGCTGACATCGTTGCCTACCGTCAGTCCAGCGATGTGATCCCACGCCGAAGCTCTTGGAATCCGAATGCCGCGACGGCCGATGGCTAGGACGAGTTCGACCTCATAGTCGACCATCTCTAGGTCATGGATGAACACATCGTCCTCTGGGCCCGTGATGCATGTGGAGAATTTGACCATCACATGAGGGTCGGTGGGAATGGCCTTGTTCGCCTCCTCCGCATGGCTTCGGTAGTTGATTGCAATGGCAATGATCTTTCCGGGTCTTGGCACCGGCGGTCCTAGGTCGGACTCGTTGATCTCCCGGGCCTCACCATTCAGTTGAACTTGAGCCAGCAGAGGATGATTGCTTAGATCAACGAGTTCCATTGGGTCACTGGAGATTTCTCCGGCGGTCGCCAGCTCGACGTCGACAATCCGACCGTCGATGACCAGCGATCCCCGTCCTTCCACATTTGCTATATGCACGAGATTCCTTCCTGATCCGGTTTGTGAGTGGTCTACTTCTCGGCGGTCCAACCACCAACTGGTCTTTCGAACCACATGTGCACCTGGCCAGTCCCACCTGCGGACTCGTACTCTGAATACCGAACACCGGCTGCGCTGCAAGCACTCCCACCGATTGCCCCGACCATCATCAGGTAATGACCGAAGAAGCCCTCGGGGGCATGCCTTCTGTATTCCGGCTGGTAGTCGACCACTCGACGGTGGTCTCCTCGCTCCCACCACCGAATCACCTTCTCATCTGCTTCGCGCGCCTCCGGGGTGCGAATGTTGTCAAGGGAGGCCGATTCATGGTCAGCGAACTCCATCAATGGCCAGAAGCGGTGGCTCAATCCCCCGGAGGCGAGTAGAACAACGCGACGGTCGGACAGATCAATCGCCTGAGCCAGGAGGTTGCCAAAGAGCAGGAAATCCTGTGGCTTCGCCGTTTGGCAGACCCCTACCGACATCCACCTTTCGTCGCCCTGAAGGAACCCAAGAAGATTGATCGTCGGGTAATGAACCGGGAGGTAGGGATCGTCGCTAGCCAGGACTCTGGTGTCATCCCGAACGGACGCTAGGGAACCGACCAGATGGGCTAGCTCGGGATCCCCGGGCATCTCATAGGGGACTTGGGACATCCCGCGAGGTAATTCGTCGGATGTGAATTTCCCTGTCCGCCGCTCGTGGGAGGCGAGCACGTGCTCGACGGTCGTGAACCAGTGCGTATCGAATACGACAACGGTGTCGGGCTTGACGCGATCTAGGCACTCTGCGCGTAACCGGTGAAGGCCCTCCACGAGGGAGAAATCACTGCCATCGTTCAGTTCTCGGCGGAGAGCTTCCGGCATGACTATGGGTGGAACATGTGAGACAACGGCTGCACCGACGATCTCACCCATGGTCGACACCTCGGTTGGTGAATATCGGCGAAGGCTGCACGTCGTTAACACTAATCATTTGGGACCAAATGATTCAACTCTCTGCATCGTTCCCAAGACTGTCAAGTACCGAAGCGACCTCACCAACAGCGGTAGCTGGATTTATGAAACAGAAGCGAAGAACAGGTCGACCCTGCCACCGGGTCGGGGCACATGCCAAAGTGCCGGCTTCGTCATGTTGAGCCGACCACCGCTCGTAGTCGGCCATCTCCCAACCCGATCGTTCAAATAGCAGTACCGAAAGTTCGGGTTGCATCACCAGTTGGAGATTGGGGCGTGCTCGGACCTCATCTGCAACCGCCCGGGTGGTGGCCAATACGGTTTCCACCGCCTCCCGGTAACGGTCCGTTCCGTAGGTGGCCAAAGAGAACCAGAACGGAAGACCTCTGGCTCGACGACTTAGGTGCACGGCATAATCCGCTGGGTTCCACTCGGCCCTGTCGAGGGTTTCCAGATAGCCAGCGAACTGAGAGTGAGCGGAAGCTCCATACCCGGGTGCACGGTAGATAAGCGCGCAGCAGTCGTACGGAGCGAACAGCCATTTGTGTGGATCCACGACAAACGAATCGGCATGCTCGATCCCAGCGAAACGGTCGACCACAGACGGTGCTACCAGTGCAGCGGCGCCGTAGGCCCCGTCCACATGCATCCAAAGATCATGGGCCTGGCAGACGTCTGCAATGCCGGCCAGATCATCGATGACACCGGCATTGGTGGTACCAGCAGAGGCCACAACACCGAATACTCCCTCCAGATCTGAACGGCCAAAGGTACTGGCGAGGGCCTCACCGGTCATTCGTCCTTGGTCGTCGACCGGCACCTCTAATACGTCGCAGTCAAGCACCCGGGCTGCTGATCGAATGGAACTGTGGACTTCAGCGGTCGCTGCAAAACTCCACCGACACGGCAAATCGTCACCATGACGGGCCCTAGCGCGCTCCCGGGCAGCTACCAGTGCGCTCAGATTCCCAACCGTGCCTCCGGAAACGAAACACCCACCTGCCGTAGCCGGCCATCCCGCCAGTGAAGCCAGCCAAGCAAGAGCCTGGTTCTCAGCAGCAACAGCGCCCGCTCCGGCCTCCCAGGTTCCAGAGAAAATGTTTGCTGCGCTGACCGCCAGGTCAAAGACCAGAGCCGCCTCCGTTGGAGCTGCTGGGACATAGGCCAGATTCATCGGGTTGTCCTGGGCGCGGGTAGCCGGGACTATCACGTCGGTGAACAAACGCAGAGCTTCATGACCACCAATTCCCGCTGGGACTACCGTTTCGCCCAATGCGCCAGACAACTCCGCCGCCGAACGATTGCGGCGTCTCGGATCAACACCCGCGACGAGACGACGAAGGCTCCAATCCGTGACAGAACGAAGCAATTTTTCGTCATGCTGCCAATAGCGCTTTGGGGTCACCGGCTATCAAGATCCTCGGTGGTCTGAAGAACCTTGCGTAGAAGTCGGGCCAGCATCGCCATCTCGTCGTCAGTGAGATCACCGGTGACCAAGGCCTCCTCGCGATTAAAGGCCGGCATGACCTCTTCGACCACCTCGTTCCCAGCAGAAGTGAGGCTGACCTCGACGCGGCGCCGATCCTCCGGAACTGCTCTCCGCTCGGCCAAGCCCTTCCGTTCAAGTGTGTCGAGCACCCCAGTGAGTGTGCCTCCAGAGATTCCAGCCTCACCTGCCAACTGGCGCGACTCCTGGGAGCCCCAGATGCGCAGCACGAACAACACCGTGAAAGCACTCCACGACAGTTGGTGTCGGCGAAGCACGTCGCGCTCCATGTGGTTTCGGACAGCAGTAGCTGTGCGGAACACGTTGGAAACGGCAGCCAGTGACAACAGATCGAGGTCGAGTTCCGCCATCCGGTCGCGAATCAGGCGTTCCGCCTCAACAAGTTCTTCATCACCTACGGCGAAAGCCCGGGGCATGGGCAGATACTACTATTTGGTCCCGAACGATCTACCAGACGGATTCTTTCCGGCACCGGCACGGTGGCCATAATCCGTTCTACTAACGCAATCACAGTCTGACGACAGGACAGAAGAGGCTGAAAGATGGGAACAGACGAATACCGGAGGATCCGTGTGCTGTGGCCAGACCACCTGAATCTGGCCCGCGGCAAGTACCTGCCTCCTCGTATCGCTGGGCGCGGAACCCGGCATTGCCTAACCGTCTTCGCTCTCGGCTATGACCGGGACATGGGACCGGCACCCGGAACGGGATTCCTCGAGGGGATGCCGGATATGGAATGCCATCTCGACACCTCGGAAATTAGGCCGGGTTGGGAGGACGGTGTGGGTGTCGTCGTCGGCGACCTGTGGCGGAATGGCGAACCTGTACCCCTTGCTCCAAGGACAGTGCTTCGAAATGCAGTTGACGCCTGGACGCAGATGGGTTTCAAACCAAAGGTGGGAATTGAGCTCGAGGCCTACCTCATGGAACCAGATCCCAACGGAGGCTGGCGCCCTTACAACACCCCGGGTTCAATGGTCTACGGCACCGGCGTGCGCAGTGACCCAGAGGGGATCATGCAGACCATCGACGCAACCGGCGAACGATTGGGCTTCCGGATCGAATCCGTAAACGGCGAATTCGACATGGGCCAGTTCGAACTGACCCTCGAATTCGATGACGCGATGCGATGTGCAGACGACGTATTCCTCTTCAGAACCATGGCCATGGAAGTAGCAGCTCAGAAGGGGCACCTGCTGACCTTCATGCCAAGACCAATCCCGGAATATGGGGGCAACGGCCTACACGTCAACCTGAGTTTGGAGGATGACTCCGGCAACAACGCCATACTCGATCCGTCCAGCCCCGATGGACTCTCGGCACTCGCCAAATCCTGCATAGCCGGACAACTCCACCACATGGCCGCCATGGCGGCATTGTGTGCCCCAACAGCCAACTCCTACAAGCGTCTAGTTCCCGGCCAAATTTCGGGTTACTGGAAGAACTGGGGCCACGACCACCGTTGCGCCACGATCCGGGTCAATCCAGACCGCGACGCATCAACCCGCCTTGAGAACCGGATGCCCGACGGGGCCGCAAGTGCTCATTCTGCCATCGCCGCAGTGCTGACGGCCTCGCGTCTGGGGGTGGAGGCCAGCCTCGAGTGTCCGGATCCGGAAACCGGAGACGCGCTAGAGACCGCCTGCACCGAGGAGCACACCCCCGATCACCTCGGTGCAGCCATCGAGGCCCTTCGAGCCGACACGGAGTTCACCACTGCGATTGGCCCCGAGATGGTCGACCAATACATCGCCGTAAAGGAAGCCGAGTGGGGCAAGTACCTGGCGGCAAACGGCAGTTGGGAAGAGACAACCGACCGCTTCACGGAATGGGAGGCACAGACCTACCTCCCGTACCTCTAGCAACAAAGAATCTGTGCCCTCTCTTGAACATCGGTAATTCAATCGACCTGAAGGAATTGGAACTCGACCCCAACCCGATCCTTGCTCGGATGCGGGCTGAGGAACCGGTCTGCTTCGTCCCATCTCTGGACATGTGGTTGGTCACGAAATGGGATGACCTCATGTTCATGGAAGCGCATCCCGAGGTCTTCAGCGCCAACACAGACCCGTCTTTCTTGGCGAGGGCACTGGGCCCGAACATGCTCACTAAGGACAGGCCTGAAGCCTCTCGAGCGCGAGACGCAATGCTCCCAGCCTTTCAAGCTGGCGGAGTGGCCGGGCGCTTTGCCTCCGAGAACCTGGTCGAACTCACCGACCAACTGATCGATGGGTTCATCAAGGACGGCGAGGCTGACCTCATGACTTCATTCGCGGCTCCTCTAGCCGCAGGCTCCCTGGCCGCCGTGTTGGGACTCGATTCGCACGGTTGGGAACAAGTCTGGCGGTGGTGTGAAGGCCTATGTGCCGACCTGGCGAATTTCGAAAATGACCCCAACTTGACCTCTGTCGGAGATCAGGCACGCGAATCCCTAGGAAAAGCAATCGACCAGAGAATCGATGCGATCGCTGGTGACGGTGACGTATCAGCGATCGCTCAATTTGTCGCCGCCGAAGTCGACGGTCGTCCGCTGGAACGAGCCGAGATTGTGAACAACGTCCGCCTCATGATCAGTGGCGGTATCAACGAGCCACGCGACGGGATAGGCCTGGTGGTGGGAACTGTGCTTGCAGACCCTCAATTGCGGGCCGAGTTGACTCTCGAACCTGGCCTGTGGCGCAAATGCATTGAGGAGGTCTTCCGGCTGTATTCCCCAGTGGGGACAATCACACGACAGACAACTCGTGAAACTCGACTTCGCGACAAGATTCTTCCGGAAGGTTCGTTGGTCGCTGGAGTCATCCGGTCGGCGAACCTCGATGAGGACCGGTGGTCGAATCCTGAGAAGTTCGATCTGCACCGCTCCGAAGGCGGCCACGCGGCATTCGCGACCGGCGACCACCGGTGTCTAGGCGAGTGGCTCGGAAGACAAGTGGTCAGGATCGGTTCGCAGAGAGTTCTGGATCGTCTAACGAATCTGCAGATCCAATCGAGCGCATCTCTTGAACTACGGGGATTTGAATTCCGGGGGCCAACCAGCCTCCGATGCAAGTGGAGTTTGTCATGAGCAGAGACACAGTGATTTTCGTCACGGGAGGTGCGTCAGGGATCGGCAGGGCCGTGGCGAGACGACTCGCAAGTGAGGGTTCCGCCGTTGTGGTGGCCGACAGGGACACAGAAGGCGGTATTGAGACTTGCGAATTGATCACTTCTGGGGGAGGGCACGCGATCTTCCAGAAGTTGGACGTCCGAGACCGAAGCTCAATACGGTCCGCCGCGGACGATGCAACTGACCAATTGGGAGGCATCACCGGGCTCGTGAACTGCGCTGGGCTCGTCACGATGACTTCTCTGGCCGATCTGTCCGAAGAAGAGTGGGACTTGGTCGTCGATGTGAACCTCAAGGGAACCTGGCTTGTCACCCAAGAGGTGGCGAAAGATATCGAGGCGACTGGCGGCGGAGCAATCGTGAATATCTCCACCGTTGAGGCCGAGGTCGTGGTGTCAGCGGCCGGCTACTGCCAAGTCCACTACAACGCGTCAAAGGGTGGAGTGAAGATGCTCACCAAAGCCCTTGCCGTCGAGTTGGCCAAGTCCTCGATTCGTGTAAACGCTGTTGCTCCCGGGCCGGTCGCCACTGACTTCGTGTCCCTGGAGGGCATCACCTCGCCCGAGACGCTCGAAACACTAAAGGGAAGACTGTTAATCCCGAGAATCGGCCAACCTGAAGACATCGCCTCGGCAGTGTCATTCCTCCTCTCCGATGAATCGTCGTGGATAACTGGAGTGCACCTTCCAGTAGACGGAGGCTGGCTGACCCGTTAGGTGCGCTGGTGAACTTTCGTAGAGCACCGCAGGGCTCTCCCCACCGAGGACCTGACAACGTCCGCTCACGCTGGAAGGGCCAACCCGATAGCAACCTCACCCCAGAAGTCGGGTTGAACCGGTTCCCTGCCATTTCGGCATCGGCTCCGGACCGGATTCACTGAGCAAGGAAGCCTCCTCTTCCTTGGGGAAGCTTCATGTCCAGTACCCGAGAAGCCACGACGGTCCGCAGGATCTGTGCGGTTCCGCCGCCGATCGTGAACATCCGCACATCTCGGCAGATCCGCTCCATCGGGCTGTTGCGCGAGTACCCAGCAGCCCCAAACAACTGCAGGGCGTCATTGGCAACTCCGAGACAAGTTTCGGACGCGAAGACCTTGGCCTGGGCTGCCATAGTTGGATCGGGAAATGGACTGGTGTCCGGGCCCCGAGAGGTAGCTGCCCGCCAGATCAGACTCCGCGCTGCCTCCAGCCGAATAGCCATGTCGGCCACCATCCACTGCAGGCCTTGGAACTCAGCGATCGGCCGGCCGAACTGTTCTCTCTTCTTCAAGTGGGCCACGGAGCGGTCGTGGGCACCGGCGGCAAGGCCAAGAGCCACTGTGGCGGCGCCCACTCGCTGACTGTTGTAGGCATTCATGAGTTCAGCAAATCCTCGTCCAAAGCCAGACGGGGGAACGAGCACCATCTCGAGATCCACCTCCATGTCCTGAAGCAAGATCTCCGTCTCCGGGATACCTCGCAGGCCCATAGTCGGTTCTCGGCTTCCAACGACAAGCCCTGGGTTCTCGTCCCGAATGGCCAGAAAACCGCCGATCCCTTCCTCGTTCCCGTCCTCGTCGAAAACCCGGGCAAACACGAGGTGGAGGCGCGACACGCCTCCACCGGTTATCCAGTGCTTCTTCCCGTTGAGGACGTAGCGGTTGCCTCGCCGATCAGCTCGAGTGGTCATCTCGGAGGCTGCG
>Ga0209034_10001719_pt1 | contig 10475 bp, 9 predicted proteins | sample MarorgKNORR_S2LV_2_FD_188219 | JGI IMG/M metagenome (GOLD analysis project Ga0209034, IMG submission 188219) | Marine microbial communities from the Southern Atlantic Ocean, analyzing organic carbon cycling - 250m_A/KNORR_S2/LV (SPAdes) (version 2) | ecosystem: Environmental > Aquatic > Marine >...
TCCCCGGCGCCCTAAAGCTGGCCTTCTACGTCATAACCCCCTTGCTTATTTTGTTCGGAGCATGGAATTTCGCTCAACGCGTTCGGAACTGGGAACGCGGAACGCCAGATCGCAGAGCCACAACGGGAAACAACATTCATCGGAGGGTTCGCGATTATCGAGCTGGCGTGATGATGCAAACCCTGTTGCGCGACCCGATAGCAGGGGCAATGCACGCTTTGCTCTATTACGGATTTTTGGTTTTGCTTGCCGTAACCACGACCCTTGAGGTCGACCATCAGCTTCCTGAGAGGCTGAAGTTTTTGCATGGAGGGACCTATCAGGGGTTCAGCTTTGTCGGAGACCTCGCCGGTCTCGCTTTCACTTTCGGAATGATTTGGTCAGTGGTGCGTCGCTACGTGCAAAGGCCATATCGAATCCGCATCAAGACGCGGCCTGAGCACGCATTAATTTTAGGAGTGCTATTAGGGCTTGGAGTTACGGGCTTCGCTGCCGAAGCGTTCCGTATAGCGCTCGAAGGTCGACCAAGTTATGAGCAATGGTCCTTTGTCGGTTACCCCCTTTCCGCATTAGTTGACGGAATCGGCGCTCTAGCTGGTTGGCATCAGGCAATGTGGATCAGCCACGTTCTCTGCTTCATGGCATTTCTAATCTTGTTGCCAGTCACGATGCTCCGCCACATGTTCACTTCGCCTTTGAATATGTATCTCAGAGATCGTGAAAGACCTAAGGGCGCGATGCGAGCCCTTCCTGACCTGATGGAAGCCGAGGATATTGAGACCATCGGCGCTTCAGTAATCGAAGATTTCACCTGGAAACAACTATTGGACACCGACAGTTGCACCATGTGCGGCCGTTGCACCGCGGTATGCCCAGCACATGCCACGGGAAAACCGCTCGACCCTCGAGAAATTGTCCTGAAAACAGGCGAAATAATGGCGGCCACCGGGGGTCACGGTGAAGTCTCACCACCGATCGGTACTGATCGAGAGATAACCGTCAGCGCAAACAACTTATTCGAACGCATTAGCGCCGAAGAAGTTTGGTCCTGCACCAGTTGCAGAGCTTGTGATGAAGCTTGTCCCGTCAACATCGAGATCCTCGACAAAATTCTCGACATGCGCCGTTATCTCACCCTTATGGAAAGCGATTTCCCGAGTGAACTTGGAAGTGCTTTTCGCGGCATGGAAAACAATGCCAACCCTTGGAATATGAACAACGGTGAACGTGCCGAATGGGCAAACGACTTAGATGTCGAGATAGTCGATGCCTCGAATCCGTTTGATCATGAGTACCTGTACTGGGTCGGGTGCGCAGGCTCCTTCGATGACAAAAACCAAAAAGTCTCGGAGGCGACCGCCAAATTGTTACAGCGCGCTGGGGTTGATTTCGCGATCCTGGGTCCCGCAGAAATGTGCACTGGTGACAGCGCTCGCCGTTCGGGTAACGAGTACCTCTTCCAAATGCTCGCCACGCAAAATATCAACAGCCTCAACGAAATGGGGGTCCAAAAGATCGTCACGCAATGTCCCCACTGTTTCAACACCTTGAAGAACGAATACCCGCAGTACGGAGGCAACTGGGAAGTCTTGCACCACACTCAATTTTTGGAAGAACTTGTCGAATCAGGTGCTCTCGACTTGAGCGAGGCACGATTGGATGAGCGAATCGTCTACCACGACTCCTGTTATCTCGGACGCCACAATGATGTGTTCATGTCGCCGCGAAACGTTATCGGCAATCTCAGTGGTGTCGAAATTGTAGAGGCCCCGCGCAACGGAACCAATGGCATGTGCTGTGGTGCGGGTGGTGCCCGAATGTGGATGGAAGAAACCATCGGCACCAAAGTGAACGACGAACGCTCCCAAGAACTCGTCGCCACCGGCGCGAGCCGCATCGCTACCGCTTGCCCCTTCTGCTACGTCATGATTGATGACGGCGTCAAGGCCCACGGGCTCGAAGAAGACGCGGTCAGAGTTGCTGATATTTCAATTCACTTGGTCGAAGCACTCGAAGCGGGGACATCTGAGGCTCAAAGTGATTTGCGCGACACGATCGATACTGCGACTAGTGATTGACCGATTTCGCTGCGATTAAAAGTTTTCGTGAAATCGGCTTGGCGTAGGGCCTCGCTGACCTCGATATTTTGAACCTAACGACGCCGCTCCATAGGGGACATCTGCGGCAGTTGTCATTTGGATGAAGCTGATTTGCCCAATCTTCATACCCGGATAAAGGGTGATCGGGAGATTAGCAACGTTGGAGAGTTCAAGAGTGAGATGACCATCCCAGCCGGCGTCGACGAATCCAGCGGTCGTATGAATCAGCAAACCCAATCGACCAAGAGACGATTTCCCCTCGATGCGACCCACTAGATCATCGGGAATGGCCACTCTTTCTAAGGTGGAGCCGAGCGCAAATTCGCCTGAATGCAGGATAAACGTGTCGTCGCTACCAACCATTACTTCTTCGGTCAGGTCAGTCTGGTCTTCTTTGACGTCGATTACCTGTCGAGTGTGATTAAGAAAAACACGAAATCTGTCATCTAAATGAAGGTCTACCGAAGACGGCTGGATATCACTCGGATCCAGCGGATCGATCACGATTCGTCCATCCGCCAGCAGTTCACGGATGGTGCGGTCAGAGAGGATCATGAGGAAAGCAGCCTAGCGGTGGCCCGAAGAGTGGGTGTACCCGCCTACTGGGGCCTTTAACGCGCGACCTCTGACGCGGCGCACTGCTTAGTTAGACTCCATTTCTGCGCGTCAATTGATTTCGCGGGTGTAGTTCAATGGCAGAACGTCAGCTTCCCAAGCTGAGAACGCGGGTTCGATTCCCGTCACCCGCTCCATCTGTCACTACCGTGTTCCGGTCTTCAACCACGCGAAAACTCTCACTGAGTTTCACTGAAAAAGTGTTGCGAGCGCCCATATTGCGGCCAGTAACCCAACGAGCACCATAATTATGCTTCGCCCGACGGGGGCTCGTGCCAGTTCATTGTCTCCGCGAGGTTCGTTACGCGGTCGGATCAGCGCTAGTGCGTTGCCGACGAAGAGTGCCGAGCCAAGAGCAAGCATCAAAAAAGGAATCAGATCCGGGCCGAGAAACACGTTGGCTGGCCGTTACGCCTGATCTTGGTATCGGCTCATATTGGCGAATCTCGTGTAATTGCTAAGCCAGGCAAGCCGAACTGTGCCCGTGGGCCCGTTGCGATGTTTTGCGATGATGACCTCCGCGGAACCAATATCAGGTGATTCTGGGTTGTACACCTCATCACGGTAGAGAAAAGCAACGACGTCAGCATCTTGTTCTATAGACCCAGATTCTCGCAGATCAGCGAGCATCGGTCGTTTATCGGTGCGTGATTCGAGACCGCGACTGAGTTGTGACAAAGCAACTATCGGCGTCTCAAGTTCACGGGCAAGAATCTTTAACCCCCGAGACATCTCCGACACCTCAACTTGCCGATTTTCTGCGCTACCTCTGCCACTCATGAGTTGCAGGTAATCGACCACAATGAGTCCAAGATCGCCCAGGCGACTCTTCAATCGCCGGGCCTTGGCCCGAATTTCCATTACGGTCAAATTCGGGTTGTCATCAATCCATATGGGAGCTTCGCCCAGTTTTCCAACAGCGCGCGTGATTTTTGGCCAATCATCTTCAGCAAGATTTCCGTTGCGCATTCTCTGTGAATCAACGCGAGCGTCTGAACAAAGAAGCCGCTGAGTAAGTTCAAGATGGCCCATTTCAAGGGAGAAGAACAACACGGGGCGTTGGGCTTCGAGCGCAGCGTTTGCGGCCATACCAAGAGCAAACGCCGTCTTACCCATGGAGGGGCGTGCACCAACGACAACCAGGTTGCTTGGTTGTAACCCTGAGAGAAGCTCGTCAAAGTCGATGTAACCGGTCGGAAGCCCGGTGATCGAGTTGCCTTGTTCGTACAACTCCTCTAACCGATCAAGGTTGGCATCAAGAAGTTCGCGAATGGGTTTAGTGGTGTCGACCACCCGACGTTCCGCGATTTGGAACATCATCGCTTCTGCTTCATCGACTGTTTTAACAACATCTTCTGGCCGGCTGTAACCCAGTTCAACTATCTCGCCTGCGACTCCAATGAGTCGCCGAAGCATGGCGTGCTCTTCGACGATGCGCGCGTAGCGAGCGGCATTGGATGACGCTGGCGTTGACATTTGCAGCTCAAGTAGCCGTTGCGGTCCCCCGACTTGATCAAGAAGACCAGCCCTCGTGAGTTCCTCGGCGACTGTGACCGGGTCGGCTGGCTCCCCAGCGCCGTACAACGAAGCAATTGCATCGAATATGTAACTGTGTGCCGGCACATAGAACTGGTCAGCGCTGAGCGTTTCGACTGCGGGTCCGATCGCGTCACGGGAGAGGAGCATCGCCCCAAGTAGTGATGCTTCAGCATCGACATTATGGGGGGGCACTCGAGCATTCGAGTTGGACGGTGGTGGAGTCAATGAAGGATCGTTGGTCATCACCGTCAGCCTCTCAGATGATTCATGTGTAGAACTAGGGGCAGACATTGGGGATTTAGACCCACTTTTCTGTGGAAAACTCCCGATGTTATCCACAGAACATGACAGCTACATGACGGACCACGCCGCGTGGTCGATTTGGAAGACGCGGCAGTGAATTCGCGCGTCGCGTGGAATTTGCGTCTCGAGGAGGGTCCTATCGAATCAGAGCAGCGCTTGCTTGAGCATCCGAATGACCCAAATAGCGGTCAGGAATCGGGATTTTGAATACTTCTGCCGCGTTCAGTCCCAATATTCGTGCGCGACTTAGGTCGTCCAAGCCACCCATTGTCCGTTCAATCGCCTCGGCGGAATGCGGCCACGAGCCTTCATGGTGCGGGTAATCGCTGGCCCACATGAAATTCGAAACCAGGTCGTGGCGCAATGCCAAATCCAGACCAGCAGCGTCTTCTTGGAAGGTCGCGAACCCTTGCCGCTTGAAGTATTCGCTGGGCAACATATCCAGCTTCGGTCTGACAGCCCAGTGGTGTTTCAAGTACGCCTCGTCCATCGCCTGGATCGCCCACGGAACCCACCCGATACCAGCCTCAACACTTCCAAACCGTAGCGTCGGAAATTGCTCGGCTACCCCGGAGGCACAAAGGTTGGCGATTGGTTCAATATTTTGAGCCAGCGAATGAACGGCGTAGTTAATGACAGCACCTCCTCGACTGCGGGAGGTTCGAGGATCTCGACCAGTGGAAATGTGAAAGGTCACCGGTAGCCCCACCTCCACTATCGCTGCCCACAAGGGGTCAAATTCTCTGAGGTTGTAATTCAAAGCTGCGTGGTCAGGCGCGCCCCAAATCGGTTTACTCGGAAGTTGTAGTCCCTTAAAACCAAGGTCCGCGCAACGTTGAATTTCGCTTATTGCATTTTCGAGACCGGCCGGGGCAATGCACGCCATGGGGATCAGCCGGTCGTTGAAGGGACCAAAAGTCTCCCAGGCCCAGTCGTTGTACACCCGACACATCGCGTGGCTGAATTCAGGGTCGCTGGTAGCCCACATGGTTAGGCCCTTGTTCGGGAACATGATCTCTGCGTCAGTCCCATCTGCCGCGAGATCGGCAAGCCGTTCCTCAGGGGTATAGCCGGCTTTATTGCGGAGCAGATCTTGCCCTTCGAACTGAATGGTGTTGAGTTTCAGAGGAGTCCGAAATCCTTCTGTCTTTTGGAACTTTTCGCCCCTCACCCCAATAATTACTCCCGGTAAACGTTCTCTATACTTTTCATCAATACGCGTGGTCCAAAGGTCTTTCGGTTCTTGAACGTGTCCGTCGGTCGACACCATCAAGTATTTATCTTTCGCTTCTGGGCGAGGTGAGCGTTCCCACTCAGACGATCCGGGAGTATCGAGTCGCCATTCGTTGTTTGAATCTGGTGGGGGAATAATCGTGGTCATAGTCTTTCTCCGCCTACAGCATCGCGCAACGCAGTACGTCAAACACAGAAACGCTCATTTCAACGTGCTGCTCGCGTGTTCAGGTAAGTGGAGTACAGCCCTGTTGTCGCGCAGATGTACAAACGATTTCGCTTCAACCCGCCGAATTCGACGTTGGCCACAACTTCAGGAATTCTAATTTTCCCAAGCATCATGCCATCGTCCGCGAAACAGTGCACTCCGTCGCCGGCCGACGTCCAGATATTTCCTTGTTCGTCGACGCGAAAGCCGTCGAATACACCTGCCGTGCATGTCGCGAAAACTGAGGACTCACCCCTCAGCGCTTGCCCGTCGTCCGATACTTCATACGCCCGGATGTCCGGCGGACAGTCCGCACCAATGTGAGAGCTTCCTGTGTCTGCGATGTAGAGAGTTGTTTCATCCGGAGAAAATGCGAGCCCGTTTGGGCGAACCATGTCCGAAACCACCACAGCCAATGTGCCATCAACGTCGAGGCGATATACGTACGAGGCACCGATTTCGGACTTCGCCGCAACGCCTTCATAATCGCTATCGATGCCATAGGTGGGGTCGGTGAACCAAATACTGCCATCAGATTTCACCACGACGTCATTCGGTGAGTTCAGTCGCTTGTTCTCGTATCGCTCAACGAGGACTCGGCGAACTCCATCATGATCGATTCGTGTTATTGATCGTCCTCGATGTTCCGCCGTAATTATTCGACCTTGAAGGTCCAAACAGTGCCCATTCGCATTGAAGGCTGGTTCCTCAAAGGTATCGACCCGTCCTGTTCTTTCGTCAAATCTGAGAGTCCGGTCGTTCGGAATATCAGAAAAGATCAACTGGCGCGAGCTAGGGACATATACGGGACCTTCGGCCCATCGAGCTCCGCTCCAGAGGTGCTCAACATGTGCATTGTGTATGACTAATCCATAGAACCGGGGGTCCGTTACTTCGATTTGAGCATCAAGCACCATGGTTCCTCTTTGGTTGACTTGCTCACATCGGCGAATCCCGATGCTCGATTAGTCGTTGCCGCGGAGGGTCACGTCATTGAAGCAGTTGCCTTAGTGACACCAGCCTCCACCGCTTTTAATCGACCGGGCTAACTTCAACGGTGAGTTGGATCCGAACGTCGGAGTGTAAGCGGATCTCGACGCTGTGTGATCCGACTTTTCGAATCGGTTCTTCGAGCGACATGTTCCTGCGGTCTAAGTCAACGCCGGTCTGAGCTTCGATCGCTTCCGCTATATCACTAGTGGTCACAGAGCCGTACAGCTGATCGTCCTGACCGACGCGAGCTAAGACTGCAATGGTTTGAGTTTCCAAAGCTCGGGCTAGCTCTTCTGCGGTTTCTCGCTCTTTGAGGCTTCTAAGATCACGCGCTCGCTGCATCGCTTCGGCCTGACTGGCCGCGCCCGCGGTGGCTCGCATTGCTAACCCTTTCGGCACAAGGAAGTTCTGCGCATAGCCGTTCGCAACCTCAACGACATCGCCTGCGTTCCCAACGCCGTCTACATCAGATCGAAGAATTATCTTCACTCGTACTCACCACCTCAGGCGCTTCTTCAGGAACGTCGACGTCACCATCAAAATCATCGGGCGGACGGTCCGAAGTTGCGTCGTCGACAAAATCGTCGTTGCGAGAGTCCCTATCGGAACGACCGCGACGTCGATCTCCCTTTCGCTGGGTCACCACACGTTGCGCGTATGGAATCAAAGCCATTTCGCGGGCCACCTTTATCGCTTTTGCCACTTCACGCTGCTGGTGACGGTCATTACCGGAGACACGTTGGCTTCGGATTTTCGCCCGATCTGAGATGAAGGCACGTAGCAGGTTGACGTCCTTATAATCGACGTATTCCACTTTGTCTTTGACAAGCGGGCTGACCTTCTTCTTGCGAGGTTTCCTCAAGTCCTTAGCTTTTGGGCCTGGATGACTTTTCTTACCTGCCACTAGAACGGCTCCTCATCAGGTATTTCATACCCAGCTCCAAAATCAGAGCCAGTGTTAGGCGGATTGGATGGGGCGGATCGGGAAGTTCCGCTATCACCTCGTTCGTTGCGACTTACCTGCGCAGTGGCCCATCGAATACTCGGACTTACCTCGTCTGCAACAATTTGTACAGCTGAACGTTTTTCCCCGTTTTGCCCTTCCCAGTTTCGATAATCAAGTCGACCGTAAATGACGACCCGCATGCCCTTTGTAACGGACTCCGCGACGTTTTCAGCCAAGTCACGCCAACAGGAAACATCGAAGTAGTGGGCTTTGTCTTCACCTTGGTTTGATCGTTGGTTCCAGGCGATGCCAAACCCACATACTGCTGCCCCTCCTTGGGTAAACCGAAGCTCAGGGTCACGCGTCACATTGCCGACGAGCACAACGTTATTATCAAAAGCCATTTTGATCCCCTAGATCAATCAACATCTGTAACCGGGGTGGTTCCAGCAAGTAAGCCCCGCCGAGCAGCTTCATCATCAGGCAGGCGGATAAGTTTATGACGAACAACGTCGTCTGCTATCCGCAACACTCGTTCAACGGAATCCATTGCCCCACCTTCGGCAACCAGTTCAAAGACTGAATAATAGCCCTCGGTTTTGTGGTCAATTTCGTACGCAAATTTTCGGCGACCCCAATAATCGACTTCAGCGAGCGTTCCGACCTCTTCGATCCGGGCGCGCAAGCCCTTCAGTGCGTCCTGTACTTGCACATCATCAAGGTCACCGTCATGGATGACCATCAACTCGTATGCACGCATGGGGTTTCCTCCTTCGGACCCGGTGACCCGGGGCCCCAATTTGGGGCAGGGGTTAAAGATTTCTTACCGGACGTGAACACCTGTGCATTCACATATAGACCGGGCTCGCGTCCACCGTATTGGTAAAACCCTTCAAACACACCGCAAACCAACACGAATAACCAGCACCGAATCACCTTCACTGAGAGGCCTTAGCCGTGGCGATGCAATTCCTGCAGCATCGCGCCCGCAAGTCGAGCCGCCGTAGCCTCATTTATTGCCATTCCTGTTCCATGCGCGTCTGAGTCGACTGCATCGGCTGTTGCTGAGGTGATCCAGAGCCCTATCGAAAAACGATCACTTGAACCCCCAAACCACGCGACGGTCCCATCACTATTGACACCGGGGCTACCAATGACCGTTATTTCGTCGACATGCGCGCCGAATCCTTGGCCACTCGCCACGATCTCTTTAAGAAGCTCGGTCATTTGAGACACCATTTGGGCGTCGAACACAACCGAACTTTGAGAGTTAACGCGATGGAGCTCATCTCCTTCGACGCTCCGGATGCCGAGAAGCGTCTGCGTTTCATACCGCCGGCCCCGTTGAGCAATTAGCGCGTGGCCTTCCGCCAGTTGCAACGCTGTGATCTGGACCGGCCAGTTAAGTGCCGCGCCAAAGGTTTCCCACGGCCGAAAGAGTTCAAGCACCTCTTCGCTGTTAATTCGAGCTGTTTCTGCAAGGCTCGCGTCGGTTGCGTACATCACGCGTATATGACTGCGATCGTCTAAGGCAACGACCGCGATCTCGGATAAACCCAATTCGTCAGCTGTCATTCGGGCGATCATCGCAACTGCTCGTTGAGTTTCCAGATCTAAGGTTGAATCAACTTTGATTCGCCCCTTGATCAACGGTCCGCTTCCACTTTGGTCGACAACTCGGTTATAAACTTTCCCCAAAAAGGGTGTAAGGCCAGCGTCGGGTGAAACCGGGTTGGTAGCTATCTCGTCTCGGTGAGGTAGCAACAGGTCCTCCAAAGGAACCTCCCTCTGCGTAACCAGTTCTTCCTTGGTAATTCGGCCCTGTTGGTACAAAGAGGCGAGAATTTGGTTGCGACCGGACGTTGACCCTTCTTCGAAACCAATCCCGATCATTAACCCTGCCAAGTGGGCTGCCTGCCCTATTTCGAGATTCGAGGCGCTTCGTCCATACCACGCACGCGAAGCAGCTTCTACGCCGAACGTGGATCGGCCCAGCGGTACCTGTGACAGGTATTGCTCAAGGAGGGCCTCTCGGGGAAGGGTTTGCTCAAGGTGTATGACGGTTGAAGCTTCGCGGAGTGCCACGCTCCGGGTCACAGCCGGACCATTGATGACCTTTACGAGACGTTGCGTAATTGTGAATCGCTTGTCGTCTTCTGAGGCAGTCAACACAGCAGCAAAAAGTGGCCAGGGGTTAATTTCTGTCCGGTCGAGATATCGAGGGTCAAGGGCGACCAGCGCGGCATCGATGAGAATTGGCGACATTTGCTCCAAAGTCACCGGGACAAGGTTGTCCTCAGGATGGAATCGGGCCACTTCGGTTCCAAACCGGTCGTAAACAAGCGTGTCAACATCCAACGACGGTGCGAAAGCATCCGGGGTAGTCCTCATAGTGCGTATCGCGATGCCGCTTGCCAAGACGGCAATAACGAGCATCAGATAGGCGACTAGCCACATAGTTTGGGTCTTAGTCGGGATGCTCTTGCGTATCGCCGGATCGGACATCCGGTCGAAGACGTCTTCAGTACTCGATTGTTCA
>Ga0209034_10001720_pt1 | contig 10475 bp, 7 predicted proteins | sample MarorgKNORR_S2LV_2_FD_188219 | JGI IMG/M metagenome (GOLD analysis project Ga0209034, IMG submission 188219) | Marine microbial communities from the Southern Atlantic Ocean, analyzing organic carbon cycling - 250m_A/KNORR_S2/LV (SPAdes) (version 2) | ecosystem: Environmental > Aquatic > Marine >...
GTTCGGCTGCACCATCTCCCTCTACAGCTTGTACAGCCCAGTGTTTCCAGAGCCTACCAACTGTAGTGCCCATAAAATCACAAGTCACAAAAATTCTTCCGTTGCTTTCGATAATTAAAGTAGTTCTAGAGTCCTGCGTCTCGTTAAGTTGCAGCTCAACTAAGGGAACTTCGTCTGTAAAGCTCCAGTCTGGTTCGGGGCCTTCATACATAGTTCCTGAAGTAAACACTCCGCCGCGGAAGACAACAGCAGGCCCATCATTAGTGCGGGCATCCAGCCAAAGAGTTGCAATCACGAGCGCTGGAACCAGAACAATGAGGCCCAGGATCTGGGAAAAGATTGTTGTTATTTTCATAAATTTAAGTATGCCTTTTTTTATAATATGCCCAACCTATTCAATTAATGTTCAAGGCGGGGCTAGCTATCAGTGTTGTAGTATTATCATACTTAGCAATTTCTTAGCAATTTCTTAGCAATTTCTTAGGAATTATCGTGGAGAAAAAGATAGATTCGAATTTCCCGGCTCCCGCGGTAGCTTGGTCTACCCTGGGGATTCTGTTTTTGGCGTATGTATCGTCGTTTGTAGATCGGATGATAATCGGGTTACTTGTAGAACCTATTAAAAGAGATTTTCAAATATCCGACACTCAGGTAAGCCTGTTACTGGGCCTTTCTTTTGCGATTTTCTATTGTGTAGTAGCTCTGCCAATAGGCAGATTGGTAGACATCTGGTCAAGGAAAAAAATAATAACGGTGGGCATAACACTTTGGAGTTTGATGACCGCCCTGTGTGGTTTAGCCCAAAATTATGCACAACTTTTCCTCGCTAGAGTTGGAGTTGGTGTTGGTGAGGCATCTTTAGCACCGGCTGCTTACTCGATACTGGCAGATACTTTCCCTCCAAGAAAATTAGGATTGGCGATGGGTATCTTCAATATGGGGACTGCAGTCGGAGCAGGTCTTGCATTGATAATAGGGGGTACAATTGTTTCCTTCGTTACAGGAGAGAATGAAGGCACGATCTCTTTATTTGGTATCGAGTTTCTGTCTGGGTGGCAGTGGGTTTTTATTCTGGTCGGCTTGCCTGGTTTACTGATAGCTGTGCTCACCTCCCTCATAAGAGAGCCTGACAGAATAATTATTCAAGAAGAGTCAAGTTTGCTCGGCAGTAATTCGGTTCCAATTCAGGAAGTGAAGAGTTTCTTTATAAAAAATCTCGATTTTTACTTACCCCATCATCTCGCTGTGGGCTGCAGTAATCTTGCTTTGGTTGGAATTAACTCATGGGTTGCGGTGTATTTTATGAGAATACATGGCTGGTCGATAAGTGAATCTGGTTTCAATATTGGTATTTCTTTGATTCTCGGAGGATCACTTGGTTTGATAGTGGGGGGATGGTTAAGTGATAAATTTTCCTTCTACTTTGCTGGCGGAAAAGCCCTTTTTTGCCTAATTTGTGCCGTATTGGCTATACCGTTTTCTGTACTGTTTGCCAGCGAGGAAAATGCTTTTAACGCGCTCGTATTTTTTGGTTTGAGCTATAGTTTTATGGTGGCACCTATCGCGCCTGCGGCTGCGATGATGCAAGAAATCACTCCAAACCGAATGAGAGGCACACTATCGGCTTTTTATCTTCTAGTTATAAGTCTAATGGGTTTAGCATTAGGTGCAACGATAGTAGCGCTGCTGAATGATATTTTCTTTGGGGGTGATAGTGGTATTCAGCAAGCTTTACTAATAGCCATACCTTCATTTAATCTGCTAGCAGCAATCCTCTACTTTAAGTTGATAAAGCCCTATAGAACAACAAGAGAGAAGGCGGCTTAATGTATCCACTTTGTAAGATATAGACATATAGAGTATTGATAATTTTATCGGAACTTTCGTTAGTTAATTAATGAAGATACTTACTTATAGGCTGATCGTTCTCTGGTTTTTGGGATATGCTGCTCTAAGCATTGGTCAAACCCCTTCGGGCTACATTGCGCCACGTACGGAATATGGTTTGCCTGATTTACAGGGTAACTGGGAAAAACGCTTTGCCACGCCAGTAGAGCGACCGCGAGAGTTAGGCGAAAAACGCGCATATACCGAAGTCGAAGCAATTGAGTTCCAGCGTATACAAGAAATCCAGCGCGATGCCCGGGAGGCTAATGTAGCGGCCGATCGTGGGCCGCCCCCCGTAGGCGGGGATATCGAATTTCGGACTGATCTTAATTTCCTGCCGAACTTGCCAGTAGAGGTAGCATTGATTAATGGTGAGTATCGCACTTCATTGATAATAGAGCCGAGTAATGGTCGTTTTCCATTCCGGAACGAAAGGCTGGATCTCAGACGGCGCTATTTCGAATTGATGAATACTAACTTTAACGGCCCTGAAGCTCGCCCGCCTGGAGAACGCTGCCTCCATCTCGGGCCGCCGCTTCCCACCATGACCAACTTTGACGGTACACATATTCAGATAGTGCAAACGAAAGACTACATTATGATCCTGAGTGAGGAGGCGATTCAGGCGCGAATTATTCGTCTTAATAAATCACATCCAGAATTTCCTATTAGTAAGTGGATGGGTGATTCGATTGGGCACTGGGAAGGAGACACACTGGTGATTCACACTAATAATTTTCGTCCGGAACATACTTATAGCCAAATAGCTTCGTCGGCTAATTTCGAGGTAACTGAACGGATCACTGCAATATCGGAAAACGAATTACTCTATTCCTACACGATTGTAGACCCAGACACTTATACGGCGCCGATCGTTGCGGAACTGCCATTTCAACGAATGGACGCTGATCATAAGTTATATGAATCGGCTTGCCATGAAGGCAACCGCGCGGTGGCAGATATCTTGTTGGGAGCTAGACGCCAGGAAAGGGATGCTGAAATCCTTTCATCACCTGGACCGGTCGAATCCCTTAGAGAAGAATAAACTGTTCATGAATAACTTATTAGTGCCGAAAAAGTAGGCGCGAAAGTTGGGGTTATCTGTGAATAAAATCACGCTGCCTTGTCCGTGCCGCTCCGCGATGACAGATGCCTTGCCTGCAAGAGCTGCCTGATTCTCTGCGGATGCAAATCCGGAAAGCAAAGGGTTGTCTGAAACCTGGATAACGGTGGCCCAGGGATTTTCAGGACGTTCGAACGCGATCAGTGTGTTTCGATGGCTGGCAATGGGCCGGTTAGCCATGCCATAACCTATCGGGTGGGTAATATCTAAGTCCCCTTCAAAGATAGCCCCACCGATGATGCTCTCGGCCTCGATTCCATCTTTATTGGCATAATCAAAGCGTTCGGGCTCGTTATCTTGGTCTTGCTCGTTAGCATCAGAACTACGATAGAGTATGTTGCCATGAGCCCACTGTGCTCCCTGTCGGATACCTACTAAGGTACCACCACTGCGGACCCAACTATTGATCTGGTCGGTGCGTGAGGTTAAGTCGGCGTGACTTCCACCAACCAGTATCAGGTGAGTGTATTCATTCAAATCGAGCGAAGCTATTTGTCTCTTGTCGTACATGTGCACCGGCATGTTCATGCGAGCGTCGAGTTGATGCCATACTTCGCCCGCATCGTAGGCGGTTATTCCGTCTCCTACCAATAACAGGATTTTCGGTTTCGTAATGTTCGTGAAATTGGGACTACCCAGATCCATCCCGATGCTCGGCGTATGACCGCTATTGATAGCATGTACTTCGATTCCATCTTCGCGCGCTATGATACTTAGCAGATCATGAATTTCGTTGTCTATTAAATTTCCGCCTTGCCAACCGAGGGGAACCAAGATTGCGCCTCTATCGAGATTTATACGTCCATTAGCGGTATCTATGGTGAGAGGCTTGTTAGCAAATTTTGGCCTCACGCCAGACTCTAATAGGCGATATACAGCTCGGGGAGCGTAGTAATTGGACCAGGAAAACATATAGGCAAAATTGGCTCGTGCCGGAGCATCCTCGGTAGGGAATTCTGCTCTTATAATTTCGCCCGTAACATTGCCACGAATGTCGCGACTACCTAGTGAAGCGTAATCAAAGTCGAAGGCTAGCGGGAGTGTCCAGGCAGATACATCGTAAAAGGTGTTATCTTCGAAATTAGTTATTTTCTCGAACAGCGCCTTGACCATACGATACTGCGCCTGATCTGTTAGTACTACGTACGAACTGTCAGCAGTAAACTCAATATTATCGACGATAATGTCTTGCTCCAGGTGATTAACCTGAATCTGATGACGATTAAGAATATCGATGGCGTGGAATGCCCGTGCCTTATCCCCTGGTGCCGAGAAAACATAGCCCTTGATGGCGTCTTCAGCAGTAAGCTCGACACTTTCACGGGAGAAATCGCGTTGATACTGAAGTAACTCTCCACGCATTTCAACGCCTGCACGAACCATCTCTAGTGAGGTGCGGTATTGTGTACGAATATTATCCCGGAAAGACAAGACTCCGTGGGGTGTGTCCAGAAAGCCTTCGGAACTGGCCTGCTCAAACAGCATGCCCATGCTCGCATGCATGTGGGGATAGGTAGAGCCTTTGCCGATGTAGTAGTTGTCGTAATTCTCTTCGTTAAAGTAAAGTCGCTGTTCACTGTCTAGCCAGGAACGTGCTCGATCCGAGACTTGATCCAATAAGTCCATGGACTGGTCTGGGATATAGGGGAATGTACGATTCGGCGCTCCTGGATGGAAATAATACGTACTGTTTTGCCCCATTTCGTGATAATCGACGGTAATATTAGGCTTCCACTCGTGAAACTTCGCGACCCAACCGCGTGGGCCAGGATGCTGGATAATCAACCATTGTCGGTTCAAGTCGAACCAGTAGTGGTTGGTCCTTCCGCCGGGCCAAAAGGTGTTGTGAAGGCGATGACTTGGATTAGAAACGGGCACATAGCCGCCATGCATATGGTTCCATGCGGACATGCGACTATTACCATCGGGATTGAATACTGCTATTAGTATGACCACACTTTGCTGCAAGGTCGATTCAATTTCATCGCCCTGTGCTGCTGCAAGATGATAGGCAACCGCCATAGAAGAATCGGTTGAGCTTACCTCGGCGCCGTGCACGCCATAGTTTAGCCAGGTAATGATGGGCATGTCGTTATCGACTTCCTGTCCGCTATTAGGGTCACTTAGTGCCACATGGGACGCTTTGATTGCATCGATTCTGGCATGGTTTTCCGGAGAAGTGATTGTGAGAGCGAGAATAGGTCGACCCTCATGCGTGTAGGCCATGGTCTCGACGGTGACCCGCGGCGTTAATTCAGCAATAGTACGAAGATATTGCACTAGCAGATCATTGCGCGCGATGCGATGACCAAGTGGGTGACCGATTACCGTTTCAGGTCGAGGTATGTTCGGATCATAGTTAATATTGTCTACATAAAATGGAGTATCTCTGTTTGCCTGTCCTGTGACATTTTGTGCGACAAGCAATGTTAGAGTAGTTGCGAGGGTTAGGCTGAGCCTTGAAATCTTATTTAGCAACTGCATTTTTCATATCCTTCAACATTGGTTTTATGGATTAAAAGATGCAGTTAATAATTGATAATGTCTAGCCAATTCGACCTAATTGATAACTCCAGTCAAGAAAAATTAGACAGCCTCCAGACATTCAGTTTTTTAGATTGAATTTGTTTCTAGTAGCAGGTCGCAGAAGAGTTATAAAATCAGAGGCGCAGGGAACTACCAAGATGTTAGTGTGAAAAATACCTGATCTAGCCAAAAGATGACTAAAGACGAAAACACTCAAACCCGGCGAGAATTTCTGCACTCCGTAGGAGATATCGGAGGTACCGCTGCCGTTTATCAAGCCATGATTTCAATGGGTTTGTTAATGCCCGGTGATGCAGCAGGTGCAGAACTTCGCAATCAATGGGTTGCCAGAGTTAATCAAATTACTACAGTAGTGAAGCCCACTGTTGCGGTATTGGGAGGGGGAATTTCCGGTCTGTGTGTGGGCTACGAGCTCAAAAAGGCAGGATTTCCTTTTTTCGTAGTTGAAGCTCGGCAAAGGCCTGGAGGGCGCAATCACACTATCCGTTCCGGATCAGTCGTAGATGAAGTTGATAGCCAGCAGATTTGTACTTTTGATAACGAAGAAGAACTCTACTTTAACGCGGGCCCTGCTCGAATTTCTCAGCATCATAGTAATTTACTTGCTTATTGCCGTGAACTGAACGTGCCTCTGCAAGCATTGGTTAATGATAATCGGGGAGCTTATATCCACGATTCTGCAGCCTTTGGAGGAACCCCGGTAAGGGCAAGAGAAGTTATAACGGCTATGCGAGGCAATATTACTGAACTATTGGCTAAAGCTATAAACGCTAATGCTTTGAATGGAGATATCAGTATTGATGAACGCAGTTTTGTACTTGATGTGCTAAGGGATTATGGTGCCCTAAACGCTAATTATAAATATACGGGGTCCACTAGAGGTGGAGTTTTGCCCGGTACTGGAGGACTGATATCTAGTCAGTCTATTCAACCGCTTAACTTGAATGATTTTTTCTTCGATACCAGTGTGCCGTTTAGAGTAAATTTCGGGGAGTCTTATAACCAAGCAGCTACTATGATGCAGCCTGTTGGGGGTATGGATCGAATTGCTTATGCTTTCGCAAACGAACTTAAAGAAGACCTTTATTATGGGGCAGAAGTTACAGCAATGCGTCGTGCGGGTAATCGCGTTAGATTAGAGGGCCGTGCAAATGGGGCCGAGGGAGCTGTTGAGGTAGATTATGCGGTCGTAGCCATGCCTCCTAGCGTCATCAAGGATATCCCTAATGATTTTAGCTTATCAGCACGAAATGCAATTGCGAATGTGAACTATGCCAAGCCAATAAAAATAGCGTTTCAGTCGCCTCGCTTTTGGGAAACTGATGAGCAAATCTATGGTGGCATATCTTGGACCGATGCGGAGATTCTTCAAATTTGGTATCCATCCGGAGGGTTTGGTCAAGATAAAGGAGTTATTTTAGGTTCCTATCTTTATGATGGGTCCCATGCAGAAAATTTCGCCAATCTCAGTGTAGAAGCCCGCAATGAATTTACCTTGGCAGCTGGGGAAAAAGTTCACTCACAATATCGTGAAAATCTTGGCCGTGGAATATCGGTGGCATGGAATAAAGTTCCATATACGCTCGGGGGTTGGGCTAAATCAACGCCTTCCTCGATATTACAACAGCCTGACGGACCATTTCTGTTTGCAGGTGACCATCTGACTTATTTGCATGGTTGGCAAGAAGGTGCTGTGATATCTGGACTTAACGCGCTTAATAATCTATTGGATATTATGGGAGTATAAACCGGAGGAATAACTATAGCTAAGAGTGAGGAAGATGCTTGTAAGAAGAAAGATTTATGAAAGGCTTTTCTCGCTCTTATCCTCGTACCATCTTCCCATCTATAAGACTAAAACAAGTCTGTATTTACTTCTCTCGTGAATAATTACTGTAGTATGGTTTCAAATACTTCTAATCTAATGTGGGAGTTTAATGATGGCTGAGATGTTTGCTCGTGCAAAAAACAACCTGATATTGCTGATTGGCGGTGGTTTACCCCTGCTTTTAGGTGTCGGGTTTCTTATCTTCTCTAGTGTCTGCCCATGTGCAATTTCCCCTGGTGGGTACTTATTTGGAGAACGTGTAGACGACCCAGTAACGGATTGGAACTTAACCACTGCAAACCAGGAGAATCTCTGTCAACTGCAGATTTGGGCGGGAATTTACCCTCACTCCATAAACCTTAACTGTATGGCTACCCCAGAAGGCGAACTGTTTCTTAGTTGCTCAGTTTGCGATAGAAAATACTGGGCGTCTAAAGTGGGTCCGAACGAAGAAGCGACCCTTAGGCTCGGAGAACTTGTTTACCCTGTGGCACTAAACCGAGAAACGGACCCTGAGACAATGGATAGAGCATTCAGGGCTAGGGTGTTGAAGCTTCAATATACTGACCTAGAAACGATGGTAACGCCTCGCCCACCGCTCGATCAGGTACGTTTTGATCACTGGTGGACTTTTCGCGTGATATCTCGTACCACAACATAACTGGGGCGGAAATTTGGTCTGGCAGACATTAGATAAACAGACCATAGAAGCTTAAATAATTAAAGTAAATTATTTAAATATAGGTTAAAACATTGATATATAAATAGATATGTTGACTAATTATCAATAATTTCCTCAATAAGTTACCACATTTGATACTACAAATAGTCATCACTACGAAGATGGTGAGGAGGGCGAATGAACTGGGATGCTTTAGGCGCAATAGCAGAATTACTAGGAGCGGTCGCTGTATTTGCAACGTTAGCGTATCTAACGGTGCAAGTGAGGCAAAATTCTAAGGCTCAAGAGCAACAAAATGATTTAACTTCAGCAGTTATTATGCAATCTCGAACCGATACGGTGATAAATTTTGTGAACCTTATGACGATGTCGGAAAGTAACTTGGAAATGACGGCAAACCTTTTAACGAAAGCGGACCTCTCTGAGATAATTGAGCAGGGCCCAAAGGAGGCTACTAAGGCGCGGTACTTGGCAACAGCATCTAGAGCTCTGTTTGAAAATATTTATGAGCAACACAAGAAAGGGTTTTTATCTGACGATTTTTATCATGGCGCTGCCACACGGAACATACTATTGTGGAGAAACGCATGGCTTAATCTAGATACTCCCATGTCATCTGAATTTCGAGAAGAATTAGAGCGCTTAGAAACGTAGCAGAGAGTGCTGTCAAGAATTCGTAAAGAGGTAGGGCAAGGTTATGATTATAAAAAAACTAGTTGAACTCTCGATATTTTCGATGATTAGCTTTTCATTGTTGGCTCAGGATTCTCAGCCTAATTTTATTGTAATTATGGCGGATGATCTGGGCTATGGAGATCTGGGTGTTTACGGATCAACACTGATCAAAACTCCAAACCTAGATCAAATGGCCGCTCAGGGTGTACATCTTACTTCGTTTTATTCGAGTGCGAATGTTTGTACCGCGGCTCGTGGCGGACTACTTACGGGGCGCTACCCAATTAGATTAAATTTGGTTTCAGATGTGGCGAGGCCTACTAACGAAATCCACCTACCGGAAAGCGAGATTACGCTAGCGGAGACATTAAAAGCAGCCGGTTATGCCACAGCAATTTTTGGAAAATGGCATTTAGGTTCGCGTGAAGAGTGGTCGCCTTTGAATCATGGATTTGATGAGTTTTATGGGGTCTTCCACAGCAATGATATGTCGCCATTCATACTTTACCAGAACGAACAACAAATCGAGCAACCTGTAAATCAAAACACTCTAACCCAGCGCTACACGGAGCAAGCTATTCGATTTATGGAAGAAAACCAAGATGATCCATTCTTCATTTACCTGCCTCATACCTTCCCACATGTTCCTTTATTTGTTACTGAGGAGTTTGAAGGTCGGTCCGAAGCCGGTCTTTACGGAGATGTGGTTGAGACGCTGGATTGGAGCACCGGTACGATTTTGAACAAAGTTCAGGAATTGGGTTTGGATGAAAATACATTAGTAATTTTTACATCCGACAATGGACCTTGGTTTGAGGGAAGTTCAGGGCCGCTTCGCAGCAGAAAGGCGACTTCCTGGGAAGGGGGGTTAAGGGTGCCATTCATTGCACGATGGCCGGGTGTGATTCCAGCTGGCTCTGTATCTCATGAACCTGCAATGAATATAGATATATATCCAACTTTAACCACGCTAGCCGGTAGCAGGTTGCCGACTAGTCAGGTGGTCGATGGGAAAAATATACTCCCAGTACTAGCAAATGGTGAAAACACACCGCATGAAGCGTTGCTTTTATTTAATAACGACCGTATCGCAGGCGTTCGAAGCGGGCGCTGGAAATTGGTAGTAGAGTCTTTCTACCGTACTGCAATATCCAGTTTTGATAACGGGTCCTCGTACTATGCGCCGAACGGGCTTTTATTTGACCTGGAAAAAGATCCTTCTGAAACGTACAGCTACACCCGCGAGAATCCATCAGTAGCGACGCGTCTTCGTAAGTTACTTGAGGCCGGTCAGAAAGAGTTTTCCTCTACTGTGCTTCCCGACATGTGGAATCGTTAGTAAAAACCTGAACTAAAGAGAAATCTAATTGAAACCCTACTTTGTTAACAAAGTTCTGAGGCCGCTTTTCTCTATTTCTATTTCGCCTATGACACGCTTGCTAACGTAGGCGAGTTGTACTACTCGAATACTTCTATATTTTTTGATTTGGTTCCGGATTTTTGATCTTTTGGGCAAGCGCTCAATCAGCTAGTCTCTTAAAAAATAGCTTGTATCCGGTAATTTCGGCGCTAGATGTGGTGAATAATCCTTCGCGTAATCCTCCGCTTTGCTTGTCTCCGAATACTTCCTTGATAGTCACTAATTCCCAGCCATCAACTCCGTATTTGTCGAGATAATCATTCCATTGTTGCGCTGGCTGTTTCATTCGTTCAGCGTCTGTATCGGCTACTCG
>Ga0209034_10001721_pt1 | contig 10465 bp, 6 predicted proteins | sample MarorgKNORR_S2LV_2_FD_188219 | JGI IMG/M metagenome (GOLD analysis project Ga0209034, IMG submission 188219) | Marine microbial communities from the Southern Atlantic Ocean, analyzing organic carbon cycling - 250m_A/KNORR_S2/LV (SPAdes) (version 2) | ecosystem: Environmental > Aquatic > Marine >...
CGACCATCTTCTGCTTTAACTAAAGCATGCCCTAATAAATTTTTAAAAGGTGCCTTTCCCTCTAGCATAGCGGACATAGCCAGTAGAGAATAAAACCAATTTCGGAACTGTCCTGGAAAAGATTCCACCACAAATTCTGCAGGAAACCATTCTTCCCAATATTTTTTATTAGTGTTATACCCAAGGGTTGAAAAAGGAACAATACCGGCATCAAGCCATGGATTTCCCACGTCTTCAATTCGTGTACCGATTAGGCCACTTTCTGGGTGTTTGATCTTAACCTTATCAATCCAGGGCCGGTGAGGACTCTTATCTTTAAATTCATCCCACCCTTCTACAGCCAATTCTTTTAATTCCTCTTTAGAGCCCACGACATAATAAGAATCATCTTCAAAAATCCAAATAGGCAGAGCCAAACCCCAAAAGCGTTTTTTCGATATCATCCAATCGCCCATATTATCTAGCCATTCGTGCTCTCGCTCCTGGCCCCAATCTGGTATCCAGTTAATATCATCCACGATCTTTTTGATCTTATCTCGCCAGTCCATATTGATATACCATTCATCCACTAGACGGAAAACCAGTTCGTCCCCAGAGCGCCAGCAATGGGGATAAATGTGGGGATAATCTTCTACATAGACGAGAAATTCTCGCTCTTTTAAATCATCGAGAATGGCCTGAACTATATTGGTGTCGGTGGCTCTTTTACCTGCGAGCCAACCAAATTTATCTGTGAATCTGGATTCTTCATCTAGAGGTGCAATGCTCACCATCCCCAGCTTTTTCCCAATCTTATTATCAATGTCACCGCAACCTGGAGCCATATGAACAATACCTGTACCTTCGCCTGCTAACACAATATCGTTTCCAATATTATCCTTACCTGGGTTTACTACCTGATGCTGAGATTTCCCTGTTGTACCATCCGATTCTAAGGCTTCCACCACATAGGGGTAGCCACCTGGAATTTCTTGTGCCTCGAGATGGTCAAAAGGACCATCATAAGTCCAACCCACCATTTCATTTCCTTTTATGGTGCCTAATATTTCATATCCGCCCCGCTCTTTAAATATCTGGGCAATTGTCTTTAGTTTTGGTACGCCTTCTATCCACTGCTTCTTTTCTTTAAACTGTTTCTCCAAACGTTTGAATTCCAAATTTTCTTTAGCAAAATAGTAGATCGATCCATCTGCAGCTTGGAGTTTTACGTAATCCAGATTCCCATTCACACCAGCCATCACATTTGAGGTCAACGTCCAAGGAGTGGTGGTCCAGATTAGTAAATATTCATTCTTACGATCACGAATAGGAAACCGGACAAAGATTGCTTTATGAGCTACGAGTTTGCGCCCTTCAATAATCTCCATCTGAGAATAAGAAGTGCCTGACCTACCGGACCATGGCACGACATCTGAACCACGATAAATCTTATCTTTCTCAAATAATTTTTTAAGGAATCCCCAGATGGTATAATTATTTTCATCAGACATTGTATAATAGGAGTTATCCCAATCCATCCAATAGCCTAGGCGTTTAGACTGTTCTGTCTGAACAGCTGAATATTTATTAACACGATCCTTACACATATTTACAAATTTTTCAATCCCAAATGCTTCAACGTCTTTTTTGGATTTGAAGCCCAGTTCTTTTTCAACTTCCACTTCTACCCATAGACCCTGGCAGTCAAACCCCTGTTGATAGCGCAATTCATATCCATCCATTGCTTTATAACGATTATAGAGATCTTTTAGAGTACGACCCCAAGCATGGTGCACGCCCATGGGATTATTTGCGGTGATAGGACCATCAATAAAAGACCATTTGGCCTTGCCTGCATTAGCATCCCGCCTTTTCTGAAAAATGTTATTTTTATTCCAGAAATCAAGAACCTTATGCTCTATAGAAATAAAATCTGTCTGTGGATTGACGCGTTGAATCATCTTATGGCTTTTCACCCATTATCGGGAGTGCAAAAATTAGCCTTTTACTCGACCACAAGCAAAGGAGAATAGATAATAAAAAAGGGCGGTCCTAAAACTGCCCTTTTTAAAGAGAATTTTATATCAAAGTTAGTCTTCTAATTCCAGAGTCATATAACGAGCAGCCCCATCTCGCTTTAAATGTAACATGACCATATCACGCTTCCGAGTTTCATTTAACAGCCGTTTAAATTCTTGGGGTGTTTTACATTTTTTTGTTCCTACCCGAGTAATCAGATCTCCTACTTGGATTCCTGAATTGGCAGAAACACTTCCTTCAGCTACAGACGTAACCACCACTCCTTCTTCCCGATTGGCAATACCATATTCTCTTCGTGCTGATCGAGTTAGTTCAGATACCTCGATACCTAGTGCATTTGTTGGTTCTGGACGATTACTGGCTAAAAGAATCTCATCTCCAGGCATTTCTTCTAAAGTTACCTTAAGTCTCTTTTTACGGCCATCGCGAATCACCACAAGATCATATTGTTTGTTAGGTTTTGAAGCAGAGACAGTATTTCGGAGGTGATCCACATTGTTTACTTTAACCTTATTGAATTCCAGGATTACATCTCCCGTTTCCACACCTGCCTTTTCTGCTGGCCCATCGTCCACCACGTCAGCAACCAGGGCACCATTTCGAGTTTTCAAATTCAGTGCTTGAGCGGATGTTTCATCTATGGGTTGGATTTGTACACCTATCCATGAACGTAGCACCTTGCCATGATCAACCAAATCTAACATGACTCGTTTTACCATATTGGCAGGAATGGCAAACCCAACGCCTTTATTAGTCCGATCAAAACTGTTCGTATAAATAGCAGTATTAATACCAATAAGATTACCAGCAGAATTCAGAAGCGCACCGCCACTATTCCCTGGATTGATGGCTGCATCGGTTTGAATGAAATCTTCATACACATCTCCTTGAATAATATTCCCACGGCCTTTGGCAGAAACAATTCCTGCCGTAACAGTATGGCTTAAATTAGCTGAAAATGGACTACCTACGGCTATCACCCATTCTCCCACACGCAGTTCATCAGAATCACCAAATTTTATATCACTTAAACCTCGCGCTTCGATCTGAAGCACTGCCACATCCGATTTTGGGTCTCGACCAACGACCGTGGCTTCATATTCCATTTTATCTAGTAGACGAACCGTAATCTCATCCATGTCTTCTACCACGTGGTTATTTGTAATGATATAGCCTTTTTTTGCATCCACGATGACGCCAGAACCTAAAGCAGTAGATCTGAATTCTCGCTGACGAGGTTGATTAAAAAAGAATCGGAAGAGATCGTTGTCTTGGGGCAGGTTCCGGTGGGTTTGACTTAAGTCAATCTTCTTTTCTGTGAGGATTGTAACTACAGCAGGATTTGCTTTTTCAGCAATATCTGCAAACTGATCACTGAATTGTTTTAAAACGCTGTTCTGGGCGTAAAGTCCACCAAGAAGAACAATTATTAAATATAATTTTTTCATTATTTCCCTTTATTATAATGATACTTTTTATGCAGAACATCTAGATTGGTTCCCATTCAAATACTCTTTTGGAAACTTAAAACCCAATCATTCATTTTTTCAATACTGTTACCATCTATAGTGGCATTAAATGGCTTATCAATTCTTAAATAAAGGGGCTGACCAAATATAGAAGTAGATATTCTCAAACCAATTCCATAATCCATTAATGTGCTATTATTAAAACCTTTATCTCCAACTACAAATTTTGAACCAGTAAGAGTACCCTGATCAATAAAACCTGCTAATTCAAAATTAATTCCAGCAATAGATTTTGTTAGGAATCCTTCAAAGGTTATTGCAAATACCTGTTCTACTCCAGATAAGCCTTGATTTCCAAAAGCTCTTAAATTTGCATCGCCAGGCATATGATAGCGCCCAAAAAACTCTTTATTGCCGTAAAAACTGGTGTTGTCTCTGAGATAACTTTTATGATAAAGATCTCCTGAGCCTGCTCCTTCAACATTAAATCTTTCTTGCAATGGTACTTCATTTTGGTTTGACCATATTTGACCATATATTTGCCTAAAACGCGCGCCAAAAAGGCCAAACCTTTCATCGAATGAGTTAGTTAAAACAATCCGACTAAATGACCAATCCGATGCTTTAAATGGAGTAAAATCAAAACTTATCTCATTCTTGATTTTAGAAAAACTTGAATGAATTTTTGTTGAAGCTACTATCATTCTACCTTTATCATATAAATGGGTTCGACTTGTATCTTTGACTTGATTTTCATAAAAACCAAAATTCATACGTTTGAGACCATTTACAGAATTATTACGATCAATTTCTTTTGTAAAAGTCAGTCCACTACCCCTTACACCTCGAAAATCAAATATATGATAATTAATTTGATCTATGCTTTTATGAGGTCTTTTTGTCCACCCAGCTAATTTGTAGAAGGTTTCCTTTGTTTCCAAACCTACATTTAGATCAGATTCAACATATTCTAACATACTATAAGATCTTTTGAAACTAAAACCTGGCATATAGCCATCTTTATCTAAATAATGAAGTGTTGGATGGTACTGAACAACATATCTATTTCTAGGAGAATATCGCATTCCAGGTCGGTAAAACATTGTTTCATTTGGCATGGTATGTCCATCTGTAAAAACGTATAAAGGGCTATTTATACCTTCAAAGTTATTTCTATAATCTATATCCATTGTTTGAGCTTCCGGGTCTAAAGTAACATAATCTGGCTTTGAGGGTACATTATATGTAAAAGTATCTTTAACGCGAAACTTATGATTTTTCCACCAAATTCGATGTTTGGAACCATCTGCTAAGGTAGTTTCTATCAATTGTGGCATATCTCTATTGCCATGGCGCTCAATATTTAAAGTTATATCCCAAGTGTCATCAGCTTTTTGATTCTTTTTCCAATTATTAATGCCATAGTCTAATAGACGCGTATCATGTAGCCAAGGACGAAAAAACCAATCTAAATCTTCACCGCTTACATCTTCCATCGCATCAATAAAGCGCTTTTCATTTGTATGTTTTAGATTCCAGCGACGGTAGTATTCTTGCATTCCCTTAATAAAAACTTCTTCACCTAAAATATATTTTAATTCATCTAGCATAAGCGATGGTTTAGTATATGCATTTGCTCCTGCAGCACGTGTTCCTTTAAACATATAAGTAGAACGGCTTATGGGCTCATCTTGACCACTACTCATAAAATTTATCATGCCCCACTGAGTATTGCCTAAGCTATTACCAAACTTCCAATATTTTTTTTGCCAATCTTTTAATCTGCCTCCATCCATATCGAATCCATGCTTGCCGTATCGATCCATCATATACCATCTAGTTTGAAACGAGGTAAACCCTTCATCCATCCAGGCCTCCCTTACTTCATTATTGCCAATAATACCATAAAACCAGATATGACCAACTTCATGAAGTATTAGCCCTTCAGATTCACTACCATCCATGACCAACATTGGATATTCCATCCCCCCTCCAGCTAGGCGATCTGTATTTGTTACTTGCGGGTAGGGATACATACCAAACTTTGTACTCAACCACTCAATTGCTCTTTCAGTCCTTGCTACTGCTTTCTTTGTCCATTTTTTTCCATTTTTTTGGTTAAACAAAGCATGAACATCAACTCCATTCCATTGACCACTTTCATAAAGAAAATTAGGCGTAGTTACCCATGCAAAATCATGAACGTCTTCTGCATAAAAAGAAACCACCCGCCTTTCATCTGAATCATATTTTGGACGATTGCTTTTGAATTCCTTAAGCCATTTAGAAAATTTTTGACTCGTATCAACACGCACTTCTTCCCATCCGGGGTCACCCTTTGTTACTGTCCCAGTAGAACCAATAACATATCCTCTTGGAACATCCATGGTTACATTATAGGTTCCAAATTCACCATAGAACTCACCCTCAGCGTGGAACGGTTCATTAAACCAACCATTTTCATCATAGACTACTACACGAGGATACCATTGGGCAAAGTTATACTGTTCACCCACACGACCAGCCCGCTCAGAGAATTCACCCACATTCTGTGTCCAGTCAAGGTTTATTGTCATGGATGCACCAGGTGCTAATCCTTTGGAAAGGTCAGCAGATAGAATGGTATCATCTATACGAAATGTGTCTGTCAGCGTAAAGTCTTTCTCTTCTATTTTAAAATTGCTTATGTCGTATTTACTAAAATAAGGATCCATTCCTTTTTTAAACCGAGCTCCTCTTGAAGCACGACCCAACCCCGCTAAATATTCTCTATGTTTAACAGTACCCTCTTGAAATGCATTGGCATAAAGGTTTAAATAAAAATGTTGAAGTGTATCGGGAGAATTATTTAGATAAATAATAGTTGAATGGCCACCAATAGTATGGGCAACTGTATCCAGTTTAACATCCATTTTATAAGTTACTAGTTGTTGCCAATATTCCCCTCCAAAAAGTCCAGAAAAGTTCAATACAAAAGCGAGAATTATTGTTTTCATTATCAATCCTGAATATTGTATTTCTTTTTCAAAATAAAGGAATGCTGGCAATGATTTTTGTGTCATATTTGAAGAGATTGACACGGAAAGTTTATTATTATTTTCAGGATGAAAGGTAGGGCTTAAGATCCTGATAAAAAATTTCTTCAGTTCGTGGACCAATATAGCCTTTTACAATATATCCTTCTCGATCAATAATCAAGGTTGTCGGAATTCCTGTAATCGGTTGGCCTATAGCACGACCATAATCAGAAGTGACCTTTTGGGTTTCATAACTTTTAATATCGGTGAGAACGTTATACTCCATTTTCAAATTTTCCATGAATTTGAGGATACGTTTGGGTGTCTCTTCATCAAAGCCGTACTCTAAAGTGACTCCAACTATCTCTAGGCCATTCTTTTGATATTTTTTATGTAAATTATTGAAGTCTGGAATCTCTCGAATACAGGGGCCACACCATGTTCCCCAGAAATTGAGCAATACTACTTTTCCCTTATAATCACTTAATTTAAAAAGATCGCCTTGAACCGTTCGCAAGGTAAAGTCCGGTGCCTTAATCGCATAATCCGGCCGCTCAGGTTGCCCTTCAAATTGTACCGGTTTTTGTATTTCAGCCGATTTAAGTGCTAACTTCATTTTTTCTTTTTGGCCACAACCAATGGCTACGAAAAGAGAAAAAAAGAAGATCCATTTCATTTTTATCATAATCCTATTCCCCCATTAAACCTGTATCTAGAAAATCCAGGAAGTCGTCAAGGTCACGGGACATTCCTGGAAAAGTAGTAATTACCTCATCATCTGGGCTGAGAATCACATAAAATGGAAGCGCTGCCGTACCAAACCTATCAATCTCGTATTGTTGATTCTCACGGTGGTTCTCCCCACCATCAGTATAGAGTTGAACCAGAATCATTTCATTAAACCGAAATTTAACTTCACTTTTTGTAAAAATATTTGCTTCCATCCATCGACAGTTAGTACAAGTGTAACCAGTAAAATCAATAAATACTGGCTTCCCAGTGGCTTTGGCTTCTTCTAATCCTTCATTTAAATTTCTATACCATTGAAATTCTTCTGCCATGGATGCACCATTAGTTCGAACTGCACCGGACTCTACTTCTACTACTGGTGGTAAGTATGCATAAATAATACCGTGGATGCGTTGACCAAAGAGGCCAGACGTCAAGTAAAGACCAAAGGTTAAGAATGCTGTGCTCAGCACCAATCTCGGTACACTTACAGAAGGTAATGGTGAATCGTGAGGTAATTGAATTTTTCCCAGCAAATACATACCTGTTAACAGCATTAGAATAGCCCAAACTGCCAATACGGAGTTATGAGAAAAGAAACCCCAACCCCAAACTAAATCGGTATTGCTTAAAAATTTGAATGCAGCAGCTAATTCTAAAAAGCCCAAGACCACTTTAACGGAATTTAACCAACCACCCGATTTAGGCATCTTGGCTAAATATTGTGGGAAAAGAGCCAAAAAGAAGAAAGGAAATGCAAATGCGCCACTAAAGACGACCATACCAATCATGGGCCAAAACCACTGGCCTTGCGATGCAGCCACAAGCAGCAGGCCTACAAATTGAACCGTACAAGTAAAACTAGTCAGTGTAAATGTGACCGCCATAAACAGAGTACCGATTACACCACCACGACCTTCTTGTTTAAGCGAGAATTGTCTTAATTTTTCTGGGAGTTCAATTTCATACATCCCGAAAAGAGATAATGCGAAGTAGATGAATAATGCTGCAATAAAAAGATTTACCCATGGGTTTGCTGCAAGTTGATTTGCTCCTGAAGCACCTAGAGTAAGAGCAAGAATAAATCCTAGAATTGAAAATGTAGCAATTATACCTAAGGTATAAATCAGAGCATTATTAAGTGGTTTACCTTGACCAACTTCACCTTGGTGAGTAAAGAAAGAAACTGTAATAGGGATCATTGGAAATACGCATGGAGTTAAAAGAGCTAGAAACCCCATACTGATTGCTAAAAGCACAAAGGAAAAGAAACCCTGATCGATGGCTGCTTCTAAATTAATATTTCCTGATCTATCGAAAACATCAGCTACTAATACCATATCTAAGCGATCTTCCCTAGGATCACCAGGCTCAATAGTTAATGGCACAGTTAGAAACTCTTCCTTTGGTGGATAACAAAGTGATTCATTACAGACTTGAAATAAAACCGATACTTTTAGATCATGAGTTCCTGGAGTAACATCATCATTTAACAATATTGGTGCAGTAAAAACAGCACCACCCTGATGGGTCTTTGTAATCGTTAGAAATCCATCATCATATTTTTCAATGGGTTCTTTTTCCAGAACCATACCCGACTCTTTAATTATTTCACCAACTACGGCTATTCTTGTAGCTATAGGACCCTTACCTTGATCCCTGAGAGCATATATTTTCCATTCAGAATCCATCTTAGCAGTCACAACTACATTGGCTACCTCACCAGCTCGCGCTATTGATTCCATTTTTGCAGATAAAGTTACTGGACTCTCAAACTGACCCCAGATTGAACTCATCAAAATTGTAATTGTTATGATTATCTGTTTCATTTTACTATTGTGATTAAAACCATTGAATTAGATTTTATTATTAAATAATTGCAAAAGAATTTACCCCGATATTGCTTCACTTCGCTTCAAGATCTTTACTTTCATTTCTATTTTTTCGTAAGGGAAGTGGCCATCAGGCCCTTGATACATTGGATTCTCTTTAATTGGACTATTTTGATTAACAATCTGATCAATAACTTCCAAACCTTCAATTACTTGACCAAATACAGTATATTGTTTATCAAGCTGAGGTGTTGCATTGTGACAAATAAAAAATTGACTGGATGCACTATTAGGTCCTATTGGACTTCGAGCCATTGATAAAGTACCTCTTAAATGTAACTTATCATTAAATTCTTGAGGAATTAACCAAGTATCTGGCTCATTTTTACGACCAATACCAAAATACTTTCCTGCACGACCACCTGTTCCATTATTCATTCGATCGTCATCTTTTGAATTAGGGTCTCCACCTTGGATAACAAAACCCGGAATAAGGCGATGAAATGTTGTGCCATCAAAATATCCTTCATTAGCTAATATAGTAAAACTTTCAACATGCATTGGAGCAACATCAGGATAAAATTCAACAACCATATCGCCAAATTTTGTTGATATAACCGCTACACTGTCGTCTTTTGAACAACTCATAAATAATACTCCAATTAATATTAAACAGATTAATTTTTTCACTTTATTAAACTCCTGCTTCCTGGTTTTTGAATAGGTATTTTCGCTAGAAAATCTGGAATATCACTCTCATCATAACTTTTAACTTCCATTGGAACAATAGAAAATTGATTATCATGAAGTACTACTTTCCCATTACTGCGATCTACAATGACTGCAACACCTACAACTAAACCACCGTTAGCTTCTACCAAATCCATAACTTCTTTTACTGAGCCTCCGGTTGTAATAACATCTTCTACTACTAAAACTTTTTCACCTGTTTTAATAGAAAATCCTCTACGAAGGACCATTTGACCTTTTTCTCTTTCAGCAAATAACGTTTTTTTATTCATTAATCGCCCAACAGCGGTCCCAATAACAATACCGCCAACAGCTGGGGAGATTACTGTATCAATGTCCTCGCTCGAAAAATGATCCATAATTTTTCTGGAAAATTTTTCTAGATACTCTGGATACTGGAGTACTCTTGCACATTGAAAGTAAGATTCACTATGTCGTCCTGATGTTAGAACAAAATGTCCTTCTAGTAAGGCACCAGTTTGTCTAAAAATTTCTAAATAATTTGTCATATCTAAGATGATTAATTTTTGGTTTTATAAATGATTTTCTAATTATGGATTCATTATTTCACGCATTTGTTCTAAATAATCTTTTGCTGAGCTACGAATTGCATTCTCACTTAAATCGCCTGCAAAACTGATCCCACGTG
>Ga0209034_10001723_pt1 | contig 10453 bp, 9 predicted proteins | sample MarorgKNORR_S2LV_2_FD_188219 | JGI IMG/M metagenome (GOLD analysis project Ga0209034, IMG submission 188219) | Marine microbial communities from the Southern Atlantic Ocean, analyzing organic carbon cycling - 250m_A/KNORR_S2/LV (SPAdes) (version 2) | ecosystem: Environmental > Aquatic > Marine >...
CACTCCGGTTTATAGTCTAGCATCACAATGGCTGGACTGCATGCAAATCCAGAGTATATAAATAAACTAAAAAATATTTTTATAAAAGATCGAGATATATTGGGCGAAATCTTAATCGTGTAATTCACGATAAAGTGGGAAAAATTTGCACAGAGATTTGACATCTAATTTTACATTTTCAACAATAGTATCATTTTCTATATCATTTAAAATCTGATCGATAAATTGAACAATCTTCCTCATCTCCTCTTTGCCCATACCACGTGTTGTAATAGCAGGTGTACCCAATCGAATTCCACTGGTTATAAACGGGCTCCTTTTATCAAATGGAACCATATTTTTATTCACTGTAATTCCCGCACGTTCTAAAGTCTTTTCTGCAGCTTTACCAGTAACACCTTTATTACTGAGGTCTATTAGGATTACATGAGTATCTGTACCACCAGAAACCAATTGATAGTCTTTTTCTAGTAAAGCCTCGCTCATAGTTTGCGCATTATCAATTATGTCTTGGGCATATTTTTTAAATTCTGGCTGAAGCGCTTCTTTGAATGCAATCGCTTTGGCTGCAATAATATGCATCAGAGGTCCGCCTTGAATACCAGGCATTACTGTAGAATCTAATAACTCAGAAATCATTTTTGTACGACCCGTTTTAGGAGCAACAGCACCCCATTTATTCTCAAAATCTTTACCCAACATAATCATACCGCCACGTGGACCTCGTAGTGTTTTATGTGTGGTTGTTGTCACAACGTCACAATATGGCATGGGAGAAGGATGTAATCCTGTGGCTACTAGTCCTGATGGGTGAGCAATATCTGCCATAAGATACGCGCCTATTTCATCAGCAATTTCCCTGAAATTTTCAAATTCAATAAAACGAGGATAGGCACTACCTCCACATATTATCAATTTAGGTTTATGTTCAACAGCTGATTTTCTTACTGAATCAAAATCAACTCTACCAGTATTAGCATCAACTTGATAGGAAACAACATTATATAATTTACCCGAAAAATTTACTGGGCTTCCATGGCTTAAATGACCACCGTGAGCCAAGTCCAAACCCATGATTGTATCACCTGTATTTAAAAATGTCATAAGTGTAGCCATATTTGCCTGGGATCCAGAATGGGGCTGTACATTAACGTATTCACATTCAAACAGCTTCTTCGCACGATCACGAGCCAAATTTTCAGCTTCGTCTACATGTTCACAACCTCCATAATATCGGGCACCAGGGTACCCTTCTGCATATTTATTGGTCATAACGCCACCAGCCATTTGGAGCACTGGGTAAGAAACAAAATTTTCAGATGCAATTAATTCTAGAGTTTGATCCTCTCTAGTTATCTCCCGCAATAAAATATCATATATTTCAGAATCTGCGTCTTGAATAAATGAAAACGCATCTTTTGCTGGCACCACTATTTACCAGCCTTTACCTTTATTAAGTTTTTCAGATACCCATTTATAACAATTACTAGATGCTTTTACATAACCTTGATTTTTAATATTTGCATCCATCATAAACCATTGAGCCTTACCAAATAAAACTTCATTATCTTTTAGCCACTCTTTTGAACGAATATGCCGAGATGAACCCTTAGATTCAGCCTCTTCAAATAATTTATAAGCTAACGTAGCAACTACACGGTCATTAATTGAGATATCACCGGTTCTACATACTTGAAATGCCTTGTAGTAAACATTTGCCTTGGCACCATATGCTTCAGCTTCACCAGAAAGTGTCACTGCTTTATCTGCCCAATCAAAAGCAGAACTATAATCCTGGTTTTCTATATAGACTTCTGAGATTTTGACTGCCACACGAAAATCACGAGGATCTAATTTGAATAATCGTTCGTAGGTACGTGCTGCATCACTTAGCCTATCTGCAGAATCGTATGCCTGTGCCAATTTCCTGTAAGCCACTTTACTTGTTGGATCAGCATCCACAACTTTTTGCAAAACGGTGGTTGCTTCATCAGGTTGATCAGCTGATATAAGTTTATCAGCATAATCTAAACCATAACTTACATTTTCAGGATTGCTATCGAATCTATTCTTATAGACATCTAAGGGGTCACGACCACTTTTTTCATAAGCCTGAGCCAAGTCACTTTGAGCACCTTCATTATTGGGTTGAATCTTTAAAAGATCCTTCAAAACAGCAATCTGGTCATCATAACGTTGCTCTTCACCATAAAGTTTGGCGAGTTTATTCTTAATATCAATATCATCTGGTGCCAAAAAAGAAAGACGATCCAACTCATCCATATGAAAATTAATTTGACCTTGTTTTTCATAAGCAAAGGCAAGGCGTTTCCTCAAATCTATATTATCCGGTAAAAATGTTAATCCTTTTAAAAGAACAGTTGCAGAACTGTCATATTTCCCCATGTATTCATAGGCTATTGCATAATAAAGGTAGACTTCTTGAGGGTTTTCCTCATCACAACCCAGCTCAGTCAATTCACTATATGCGCGAACGGTGGCTTCCCAATCACGATTTTTATAAAACTCAGCTGCACTACTGAATATACGAGGACAACGAACTTGCCTTATAGAATCTTTCCGAGCCTGTTCAGCATAATTTAAGTCTGCAGCGGACTGCTCAGGCGGTGCACACATTGTCAAAAATATTGACGAAATACTAAAAAATAATAATTTATCTAATCTCATTGTTTTGCTCTTCTCCTGAGAAACCAAATATCCCCCAAGCTAACTCCTATTGTAAATTCTTGAAACAATTCTTTTTGACTACTCCTAATTGATCGAGAACCATATCGATATGAAAAATCAATCTGATTTCCTGTGGCGGCAAATTTAAAACCAATCCCCATAGATAAACCATTCTCAATTAGCATTTTCCCAGTATGTCTTAAAACATATTTATCTTGATATAAACCTGAACGAAACGTGATCTGATCTTGCCAGTCGCGTGCACCCATATCACCAAAACGTACCACTCCACCTCCAATATGTGTTTTACCACCTATCTGATCATTATAAATACTTGCATAATTAGCGTTAGTGGCTTCATCATTCCATAATTGAAATTCGCTAAAAAGATTTAGATTATTTTTAAAACCCACATTAAAACCAAAGCTAAAACTATTCGGCGCATAAATATTTTTTATAGAAATCGTATCTACATCAACGTTAGCTGGATAGTCATCTGAATCATATGAATAATTATTATTTGTATCCTCATAAAAATCAAATTTATATAGCGTTCCTGAAACAGGTTTATTTGTCATCCCTACTCTGGCGAATGCCAAGATTATGACTTTTTCATCGACATACAACCTACCTGCAAAATCAAGATTAAATGTTGAGCCGCTATATGAACGAATATTGAACAACCGATAATAAGTAGAATTAAGCACTAAAGATTGTTCATCTCGAGATGAACCAAACAACTTATTAACTGATATTCCCACACCCATACTCTTATTTAAAGGAAGAGAAATGCTGAATGATCCTGACATTATACCACCACCAGAACGAAATTCTTTATTTGATAGTAGGTTTTTACCTCCAAAATCAAAGGACACTGTATCAGTACTAAAAAAAGAATTATGATTATTAATGGGTTTTACTGATATCCCAAATCCAAACCTATCACGAATGGGTACTACAAATTGAATTTTATTAAACCCAGCTGCTTGATTTGTTATTTCAGAATTTTTCATTCCGTTTGATTGGTTCGAAAAAGAACCACTTATATAAGTAAATTTTAATCCGGGCCATGTGGCAGGATTATCCATAGATACACCTGGATGAAATGTGGGTACTAATCCAATACTCCCAGCTCCATTCACAGATGTATGATAAGAAGTGCGTGATAGGCCTAATCCATATGCATTGAAAATTGATTGACTTACGACAATCTTTATCATTAATAATAAAATGAAAATTAATCTAAGGGTGAACATATATAACTCGCATTACCGGATATGAATCACTACTACTCAAATCATGAAATAGAACTGTTTTAAATGGATCATTATTATTACTAGGCTGTATTTTGAATCCATAATTAGTCAACTTTCCACGTCCAAATTCGGTGGATATTTTTCGGTAATTAATTTTTAATATATTTTCTATAACAGATGATGAAGAATTGAAATTGACATCTACCATGTAAGGATCAGTTTCGAACGATTTGAATTGAGAATAATCACCTTCAATTTTTAAAGGATATGATGTAACTGAATAGCCAGTTAATGTATCAGAATCAGAACTGATATAAATCAATTCTGCAGAACTAATAATGCCTTTTTGAGGCAATTTCCAACCTTCCATATCAACCATAACCAATGATCGTAAGCCTTTCGCTAAACTAATTGCTAAAGAAGATGAATCCAGCGATGTTATTGCTGGAGGTTCAATAATCGAAACATCCTGGATTGATGAATATGTGTGATAGGATGTATCCTGAACAACCGAATCAGATAAAAATTGTCTAAAGTATGCAATTAATTCTGGTGGATCTCCAGTCACTTTCTCCGAACTGTGAAATTTAAATTCAGATGATCCTTCAGTTTTTAGTTCAACCAAGAATGACTGATTAAAATTAATGATTGATGTATCTTTTATAACATTGATAATGCTCGTATCCATCATAAAATTCAATGTTACTTTAGTATTTACAGTATCGATCGAATCTACCATCATAACAGCAGTCGAAATAACCGATGAGGCTGTATTTCGGTCAAAATTTAAATAATTCGTACTAGTTTCATTAAAAACAGAATCACCACCATTAGGGAAATATCGCAATTGAAACTCAGCATTCTGATCAATACTATCTAGAGACAATCGCATAGAGAGTTTCAAACTATCAGCCACAATCAATGAATCATTATAATGATCAAAAGAGTAAATATTAGAGACATCAGTACTATCAAAACGAATCAAGTTATATAAATATTTAAATCCATCTTTTTCACCAAAATATAGATGTTCTGCATTACCCAAAACTGGAGGAATTTGGTAGGAAGTTGTTTTTATAACTGGAAATGAAACAGTATCTATTGTCACTGGAGTATTATCTTTTTCGATTGGAATAGCCGCTTCTTCGCAAGAAGAAATTATTAAAAGGCATAACAAATAAAGACCGGTCGCCAATTTAATTAGAGTTTTATTCATGGAGAATTGGTGCAGCTAGTTATAACGAAGAATTAAACGAAATGTTTCGTTAATACTTCATTGAACTCTCTGGCGGCATCATTAAAATTTGGTATTTCATCATCTTTGAAAGATATGGATACTAATTTCTTTTTATTTGCCTTCACACCAGGTAGTTCCATCAGTTGTTTTGAGACATTATTCGATGGAGAATCCACTGCAACGATCAGGTCAGCGTAAGGTGCGGCTACCTCAAAACAATTAACAGTATCACCTTTTATATTATCTGGTAGAACTACACCAACCTTCTCATAAGCTTGACGATTGAATTCGCAATGCTCATCCACAGAATGAACAGTAAGAACGGTCTTAATACCCCCATAAAATTCTTTTGAATCGTAAATCTGTTGGTAGATCAATGGCACTAAGGCACTTTGCCATCCGTTACAAATTAATACATCTGGTTTCCAAAATAAATGTGGCAAAGTCGCAATAGCCGCTTTAGAAAAATAAGCATACCGCTCATCATTATCAGATAGAATTCGACCATTCTTTGCTTTGTATAATAGGGTAGACAAACCTTTAAACAATTCCACATTTTCCAAAAAGTAAACTTGCACTCTTGTCTTGGGTATAAAAGCACTCTTAGCTGAAGTCATCACATCTTCACCATCAAATTCAAACGGAATTTCTCGAAGTCTAATTACTTCTCTTAAAATATATTTACGTTCGCTGACAAATCCATATTTAGGAATCATGGTTCGAACATCATGACCAATAGTTTGCAGGGCCAATGGTACATCTACAGAATACTTCCCCAGATGGGATGTGCTGGCAAATGGAGTAATCTCAGTGGTGAGATAAAAAAGTTTTAGAGGCATAGTTTATTAGTATTTACTGTTCGTTAATTTGTTTAAGTGATTCTCTGGCTTTATCATAAAACTCAGATCCAGGAAAATAATTGATCAATCGCTGGTATTCTTCACGTGCTTTATTAATGTTTCCCATACTACGGTGGCAGTGACCTAATTTAAGTTGTGCATCGTCATCCTTATCAGTTCCTGGGAAGGTAAATACTTTTTCAAATTCAATGACCGCTCTTTTATAATTCTTCATAGTGTAATAACATTCTGCCAACCAATATTGGCTGTTGTCCGCCAAAAAATTAGCTGGATCGCTCATTACCAAACCCGAAAAACCTGTAACCGCTTTTTCAAATTCACCATTCTGATAAGCTGACAAAGCATCGATATAAGCCTTTTTATATTGGGAAGGGCTTATTTTTGAACTTACCTTGTCGTTTACACCATTATTTTTCAAATTATACATTTCAGTAAAACTATTGGTAAGGGTAACAATTTTATTCTCAATCATGACTAATTGGGCAAGAATTTCAAAATTAACACTATCGATATAGGCTGTTTTATCTTCCATTAACCGCATTTTATTTTGGATCGTGTTTATACGATTAATTAAAAGAATTGCTACTGAATCCGTCTGTTCCTTTGCCTTCAAATTTGCTTTTAGCGCATTTTGAAGTTCAGGTAAAAGCAAACGGATTTGGGTGTCTAGTGAATCAACACGTACATTTTCGCGATCAATTTTAGCATTTAGCCGTTTCATTTCACGTTTGGTTGCAGCATCTTGCGCAAAACCAATTGTAAAAGAAGCAAGAATCAATAACATTATTCTAGATTTAGTCAAGAAATTCACCATGAATATCAGCCTCGGTTAAAACAATAAAGTTGCAAGACTGAATTTACCTCTTTTATTTCTTTACGAACATTATCTTTTTCGGTTTGGTTTAATCTATTTCTTCACGGCCAAAGTTTAGTACTAGACCAAGCATCATAAAACAAGATACTAAGAAGGAACCACCATAAGATATGAAAGGAAGTGGTAGTCCCTTCACAGGAATCAGACCCGACGTCATGCCACAGTTCACAAATAGATGTGCCGCAAATATGGTTGATATACCGACAAGTATCAATCCAGAGAATCTATCTGATGCGGTAAATGCAAGCTTGAGTATTTTTATAATCATCCAAATAAATAAAATTAACATGACAAGAAGAGTAATAAATCCAAATTCTTCACCAATAACACTAACAATAAAGTCCGATTCTTGAACTGGAAGAAATTTTAAGTGAGTTTGGGTACCCTGTCCCCACCCTTTGCCTAAAAATCCACCAGATCCTAATGCTGTTTTACTTTGTATAATTTGATATCCTGCGCCTAATGGATCTAAATCAGGATTTATGAAAGTAAGTATTCGATTTTTTTGGTGTGGCCTCAATAAATTCCACATAAATGGAAAAATTAAACCTAAAAAAATATTCCCGAAATAAAGTGTTACTCCATTCCATAACTGAGGTTTGGATATAAAAATAATTAACGCCAACATAATAGCCCAAAAAGTAAAAACAGTAACGTTAAATGCAGTAAGAATACTCAAAAATGGTGCTACAATAAGGAACAGGTGGAATGGTCTTGCACCAACCCAAAATAGCATTGTAATTACAGGTAGCATCATTACCAAGGCGGTACCCAAATCCGGTTGATTAATAACAATTAGTGTTGGAATAAGAGAAATAATCAATGGGAAAATCATAGAAGAAAAATTTCTCATTTGCAGGTTATGATCAGATAGATAACGAGCTAATGCAATAACAATAACCCATTTAGCAATTTCTGAAGGCTGCACAGTAAACTCTAGGCCAGTGTTGATCCAGCGATATGCACCTGATACCTGTTCACCTAGAAATGGAATAGAAACTGCAATTAAAATAATTCCATAAATCAAATAAATATATTTATGAATTAAACGTTTAGATAAAATTGTCATAATAATCATTAGAAAAAATGCTGGAATCAGAAATAAAGATTGCTTTGAGAAAGCATTAGGTGGTGGTTGCTGTTGAACCAATGCAATGCTATAAAGGCTGGCTAAACCCAAGGATAATAATAATATAGAAAATATCAATATAGACAACGGTGAAGATTTAATTTTTTGCCAAAATTCAGCAAACATTACTGGCTTACCAGATTAGTTAAGGTCCGACTAAAATATTGCTTGAATACTTTTTTAGCCAAAGGAGCTGCAACTGAACCGCCGCCGCCACCATTCTCAATCATAATTACAACTGATATCATTTCTCCATTTTTTTCACCATATCCTAAAAACCATGCATGAGGTTCACCGTGAGGGTTTTCTGCTGTCCCCGTTTTTCCAGCAATTTTTAAACCCTGAATTTTTGGATCAGATCGACGGCCTGTGCCTTTCGTGTTCGAAATTGTTTTTTCCATATATTCTCCAATTAATTTCCACGAACGTTTGCTTACCATTGGTGATTCAATTAATTCTTTATTCTGTTGAACTAAATGAAGAGGATAAGTACTACCCCGAGTTGCTAATAAATTTATATAAGCAGCCATTTGTAAAGGTGTAACCAGTATTTCACCTTGGCCAATCGATATATTTAATAATGCACCTTTAGACCAACCCCAACGACCATATAGTTTATTCATAAATTGTCGATCAGGAACTCTCCCTTTCATTTCTGTGGGTAGATCAATATTTGTAGGAATACCATGTAAAAATTCTTTTGATCTTATCTTTAGTTCATCAAGACTAACGTTTTGGATAGCCTGATAAAAAAACACATCACATGATTGAATAATTGCTTTTTCTAAGTTTACTTTTCCGTGGCCAAATTCATTCCAGCATCGAAAGGTTCTATCATAGAATTCATATGAACCTGTACATAAGATCTCCCAATCTGTGCTAACAAAATTTTTTTCAAGCAATTCGAAAGCAACAACCATTTTATAAATAGAACCTGGTGGATAAGTACCGTTTGATACACGATTCAATAATGGTTTATCTGGATCAGTTATAATCGATTCCCAATCATTTTTAGAGATCAATCCTGTGAAGAGGTCTGGTGCATAATCTGGAGAACTAACATAAGACAGAATCCCTCCTGTCTTTGGGTTTGAAACAATTCCAGCTCCTTTTTTACCTTTAAATTCAGATTCAAGTAATTCCTGTAAGGTTATATCAAGAGTGGTATAAATATCCTGCCCTGGTTGTGGTAGTGAATTATCATGTCCTTTGACATTTCCCGCTTCTCGTCCAAACGAATCTACTTGGAAATAAGAAACACCTTTTTTACCTCTAAGCAATGATTCATACTGACGCTCCAGACCCGACCATCCAATTAAATCACCAAATTGGTAATCATTTGTTGATGATTTAGTTGAAATCATATCCTGATTAATCTCTTTTAAATATCCTAAAACATGGGATGCGCGAATTCTTGGATTAAATATTCGTTCTGGATATTGTTTATAAATAATTCCAGTTAATTTGTCTTTAGATTCTTCCAATCTACTTAACTGTGAGATGGTTAAATCTTTAGCCAGCCGTGTAGGTAAAAATCGATTCCTATAATAAGACTTATAATTATCTCTAAGTATAGATGTATCAATACCAGTTGTATGGCTTATAACAGAAAAGTTCTTATGAATGTCCACGATTTCTGCACCAATACCAAAAACAACATAAGTTGGATAATTATCAACAATAATTTCACCATTTCTATCACGTATTAGACCTCGAGGAGCAGGAATTGATGTAGCGCGAATCCGATTGTTATCCGATCGCTGGCTATATAAGTCATAATCCAGAACTTGTAATTGGAAAAAACGATATGCAAGAATAACATTAAGGGAAATAATACATATTGCAAGAATAAAATATCTGGACTTTGAAACAGTATTAGATGATCTAAGCACGTGAGGCTTCTCTCACTGGAAAAAAGTATTGTGTTATAAGAAAAAACATCATTGTATAACCAAATGAAATAAGACATTTAATTGCAAAATCAAAAATGTCAGTTACAAAAAGAGTTTGAAAACGTACGTAGCTAATTACAAAAAAATGAAAGCCAATAATGGCTAGCCAACATAAGTGAAATACATAGGGTAGAAACCGTTCATATTTACCATTTAAAAATCCAGTAAGATATGCAGTAATCGATAGAGTAAGTGGTGCTAACCCAAAATACGATCCAACTCCTGCCAAATCAGATAATAAACCAATAGTAAAAGAAATGATTATTCCAGTTGTTTTTCCATAAACCAGACTGATATAAAATACATAAATAACCAAAAAATCCGGACGAATCATATTTATAGAAAGAAAATCAACCAGAAAGAATTGGGCCAAGAAAACACCTAATACTGCAAAAAGTTGCTTAACCCTATTCATCTATCTCTTCTATAATAATAAAAACATGTAGAAGCGCACCCA
>Ga0209034_10001724_pt1 | contig 10450 bp, 10 predicted proteins | sample MarorgKNORR_S2LV_2_FD_188219 | JGI IMG/M metagenome (GOLD analysis project Ga0209034, IMG submission 188219) | Marine microbial communities from the Southern Atlantic Ocean, analyzing organic carbon cycling - 250m_A/KNORR_S2/LV (SPAdes) (version 2) | ecosystem: Environmental > Aquatic > Marine...
AATTGATGATGAAGTGGTATCTGTAGATTTTAAAAATAATCCTCTAAAAGTGTCAACTGCTTCAAGCACTTTTGAGACAAATTCGGTAATAGTTTGTACTGGTGCAAATCCAAGAAAAATTGGACTGGATGGGGAGCAAACGTTTGCGGGTAAGGGTGTCTCATACTGTGCAACATGTGATGGTGCATTTTTTAAAAACCAGGAAATAATTGTTGTTGGTGGTGGTGACTCGGCAATGGAAGAGGCAACTTTTCTTACAAAATTTGCGTCAACTGTACATATTGTACATAGAAGGGACAAGTTTAGAGCAAGTAAGATAATGCAGGAGCGTGTGCTTTCCAATGAAAAAATCAAAGTCCATTTCAACTGCACGGTTGAGGACATTCAGGGGGACCAAAAATTTCAGAAAGTAATTCTAAAAAATGTCAAAACCAATGAAAAGATTACACTTGAGGCTGGTGGTTTGTTTGTGGCAATAGGACATGAGCCTAATAGTAAAATATTTGATGGTCAGGTTGAATTAGACGAAAATGGCTATATTGTTTTGAAAAATAATACAGAAACTACTATTACAGGTGTTTTCTGTGCAGGTGACGTTCATGATCATAGGTATAGACAAGCTGTAACTGCTGCTGGATTTGGTTGTATGGCTGCAATTGATACCGATAAGTATTTAGCTGAACAGAAATAGGCCTACTTTACCTTTTTAATTTCAAAATGAATTTCATTTCCGTTTTTTTCCATCTTAACTACTTCATGTCCAAGTCTTCTTGCCCAGCTTGATATATCATCTTCAGCAGCAGGATCATCGGCAAGAACTGTTAAAATTTCACCAACCTGCATTTTTGAAAGTTCAACGTTTGTTTGCATGACAGGTGATGGGCAAAACAAACCCCTTGCATCTAATGTTTTTCCTGATTCAGAAATTATAATTCACCTTACACTGTTTTTATCTTCACTCAATATTAAAATCTATACGATTTTAGCTTCGCCTATTGGATAGAAATAATCAAAAGATCATTTTGGCTATAGTTCCAAGATCACGTTCCCGAAATATAGAAGGGTTGTATCCCTCAAAATTTATTTTCCTGGAAATTCGTTTGAGCATATTTATTGATATTCCATACAATACCTTACAAAATATACCCTCAGGGCTAAGCATATACAATTTGTATAGTAATGAAAATGCCCATGCTGATCGTGGATAAAATTCTGAAACATGCAAATCGATGTAATTTTTTGAATTTTCAATCTTGTATCTTATGTGCTCTAGTACTTCATGAGGCTGCACATATTCAGTTGCGTTAATTTTTATTTGCTTATGCTTCATTGCATGAATTATGCCATCTAATTTGTTTTCAGAGTAGATTAAATTGGTACACCGACCAATAGTAGATTTTACATGAGAATCGCTACCGGCAGTTACATGCAAATTTTTCTCTTCTGAAAATTTTTTTGCCTTGATGTTTGAGTAAATATCAACATTTGAGCTGTTGAATACTTCAAACAGATCACATTTGATCGAGTCCTCACGCAGTGCATCCATTAGGCTAAATGGATGAGGTGCAATAGTAACAGCATCCTGTTTTTTCGCCTCATCTAATATTTCATCCAGTGAAAGTCCTGATTTTATAGCATGATCAATTCCATATACCAACACATGTGATTCATTATCCGTTGTAACCTCCTCTGCCGGATACACATTTAATGTGTCAAATTTACTATAATTTTTTTTATATTCAAGCATCTGCCTATAACCATCAATAGTATTATGGTTGGTAACAAAAAGCACGTCAAGTCCTGTTAGATATGCTTGTTCCAACTGCTGAGAAATTGTGACATTACAATCATGAATTGGTTCCAGAGAACCCACATGTCCGTTAGAAAAAATGTTATGGCAATGCATCTCTGCTTTTAGTAATTCCATGATATGCATGAATTTTAGAGCATAATAATTATTTATAATCACCGAAACAGATCTTCATGTTCTGATCGTAACAGTTTCTGAATTTTAGCATCAGAGAAATCAAAATTATAATTTCGAACTATCGCGATTGGACATCTCTGAACTTTTCCCATAACAAGCTCAGTTGCTGAACAAATCTCATCAGCAATTGCTGTAGCTGTTACCTGCATGATCTTCCCAAATGTATCTGGCTTACCAATATAGTCTAAGATTGGTTCAATCCCAGCAATCCCAATTGCAATATCTGTCTGACCTAACCTAAATGGTCTTCCAAATGTATCAGAGATTATTACAGCTATATTTTTCCCAGTCTTTTGCTCAATTCTTTCTTTCAACAAGTTAGCAGACCTGTCTGGATCCTCAGGTAGTAATGCAGCATAACCATCTTGCACATTACTTTCATCAATACCAGCATTAGCACAAACAAATCCGTGTTTTGTTTCAACAATAATTATTCCATTTTCCATTCTTACTATCCTTTTACTTTCTGAAAGTACCAATTCTACCAATCTGGGATCCTTGCCGTATGAACTAGCTATACCATTAGCAAGAAGTGAAGGATTAACTGATGATAAACTTAGAATGCGACCCTCATTCTTGGAAACTATTTTTTGAGAAAAAACTAGTATGTCACCATCGTTAATTTCTGATGATTCTAGAATCAAAGGTACAAGGTTGACATCATTTGCAATTTCTTCTTGGATTTTTATTGGAATAATTTCTAATACCATTCTATTTTTTTGAATGCGTACAGTTAAAACATTTAGATTTGCTACGCAGGTGCTTGTAATTCTAGTTTTAGGTTATAATGTGTGTTAATCAAACCGATTATTTTTGAAAGATCCTTTTCATCAAGAGTTACTGTGGCTAAATCCCTCACTAAATCTTGAGCACGAAAGGCTATTCCAAAACCTGTAATATCAAAAAGCTTGATATCATTTGCACCATCCACTACTGCGATTATATCTTCTTTTTTCTCACTCCATTCATTGATTTTAATTATGGCTGATTTTGACTTGTCTGCATCAACATTTACAATAACATCCTCAAGCTTACCATCTTTAAAGACAAGTTCGTTACTATACACAAAATCCAGGTTCAATTCTTTTTTTAATCTATCAGTAATAATAGTGAAACCGCCTGAAACTGCCATTATTTTCCAGCCAGCAGCTTTTAATGTATTGCATGCCTCTTTGGCACCAGTCATTATTGGCAAAGAATCTGCAACTTGAACACATGTATCATAATCCATACCGTTAAGAAGATGAACACGTTCTTTGAGACCTTCCACCCAATCAATTTTTCCCTCTATACCTTTTTTTGTAATTTCCCAAATTTTATTTTCCTTATTTACTTTTTCCGCTAATAAAGGAAGATACTCCGCATCATAAAGAACACCTTCAACATCAAAAATTGCTAGCAATTATCTTCTGAGTTTCAACCATTTTTCGAATAATATTAAGCTTAATCAAAAAAAAATAGATCGACATAGTTAGCATTAAATCAGATAGTATTTTCAGTATGTACATGGTAGGTGAACTTGAATTCAAATATGAAGTTGAGATAAAGGCTAAGGATAAGAGACAGACCCTTCCAAATGAAGTCAAAGAAGAATTAAAAAATTCGGGTATGATGGATGAAAAAGGAAAACTGAAACTTAAGGGAGTTAGTCCAAAAATGCTAAAGAAAATGAAACTGGAATATGTTGATTGTCCAGTTTTTGAAAAGGAAATACAATTTATACCATGTTTTATTTGTCCTAATTTTCAAAGTCGAGTTATGGGTAAGGTTTTGTGCAAAGGCGATAAACTCTAAAAAATTAGATATTATGAGTTAAGAAAAACTCATTATACGGATTTATTTTAAAATATTAATTGAGCAAGGAAGTTGGTATTACTGTTTCAAAAAACGATGATTTTAGCGAATGGTATACACAAGTAATTATCAAGGCTGAACTTGCGGACTATGCACCTGTTAAAGGATTAATAGTGCTAAGACCTGATGGCTATTCTATTTGGGAATCAATTAAGGAATCACTTGATAAAAAATTTAAAGAAACCGGTCACAGAAATGGGTTTTTGCCTGTATTGATTCCTGAGTCACTACTTAGTAAAGAAAAAGAACATTTTGAAGGATTTAACCCTGAAGTCTTTTGGGTTACACATTCAGGTAATTCGGAGATTGGTGATAGGCTGGCACTACGCCCCACTTCTGAGACACTAGCGTATTCACTTTTTTCCAAATGGATTAAAAGCTGGAGAGATTTGCCACTTAAAATTAATTTTTGGAACAGTGCTCTAAGAGCAGAAATTAAGGGTACAAAACCATTTTTACGAACGTCAGAGTTTTTGTGGCAAGAGGGTCATACAGTTCATACTACCAAGGATGAAGCTGAAAAAGAAGTTGCAGACATTTTAGAGATTTATAAAAAAACTATAGAAGAGGAATTGGCAGTTCCTGTGATAACAGGGAAAAAAAGTGAGAAAGACAAATTCGTTGGTGCAGTTTATACTAATACACTTGAATCACTAATGCCTGATGGTAAGGCACTTCAAATGGGGACATCTCACTTTTTGGGCCAAAATTTTTCCAAACCATTTGATGTAAAGTATCTTGATGAAACAAATGTTGAAACATTTGCATGGCAAACATCATGGGGAGTCTCATGGAGATTGATTGGAGGAATGATAATGACGCACGGTGATGATATGGGTTTAGTCTTACCGCCAAAAGTAGCTCCAATTCAAGTTGTTATAATTCCAATTTATTATTCAAAAGAAGACAGGGAAAAAATGTTATTGAAGGCAAAACAAATTGCGGATAATATTTCTAGTATTGGAATTCGTGTCCACCTAGACGACAGAGATCAGCTTACTCCAGGTTTCAAATTTCATGATTGGGAGCTTAAAGGCATACCAATTCGAATTGAAATTGGACCAAAGGATGTTGCCAAAAATCAAGTTGTTCTAGCTAGAAGACATAATCAAACGAAAACTAACATTGCTTCTGATGATAAAATGTCAAACATAGCACCTACTGTTCAAAAAGAATTAGATGATATACAGAAACAAATGTTTGTTGCTGCTGAAAAAATACTTGATAATAGAATTGTTAAAGTGTCTCAATTTGACCAATTCAAAGAAGAATTGGATGATGGAAAAATGCTTGATTGTTCTTGGTGTGGAAAACAAGAATGTGAAGATAAAATTAAGGAAGAAACTGGAGCAGACATACGTGTAATCACCTCTAATGAACAAAAATCAGGAACTTGTGTTTATTGTAAAAAAACTGGTGTTTCAACTGTGCTTTTTGCTAGAGGTTATTAAAAAAGGTGAAATAATGGGCGTAAATAAAAAATTCACATCTGCAGTTATTGTAATTTTTGTGGTAGGATTTATTGGTTCATTTTTTATTTTCAGTGCACAACCATTATCTGGTGATTTCATGGATGATATTGGCATAAACATGTTTGACAAGTCTAAATATTTGCAAATGATAGATGCATGTCTAGAATCTCAAACTTTAGGTGATATATCACTAAATTCTTTCGCAGTAAAATACATCTCAGATTTAAAACAAAAAGTTGAAATGGCAGAAACAGAAGAAGAAGTTAAAAATCTTATGGATACGCTTTATTCCGCCACTAACTGCGAACAATAGAAAATGAATGAAAGCATCAAGAAAAAATGTGTTATCTGTGGTTGTCAAGACCATCGACTTGTTGGATGTATTAAACATAAAACGAAAAAATGTAGTTGCTACAACTCTTAGCCAAAAATATAATATAATCATGACAAAAAGTGGTTGATATGGCGGTAGTTTCAAAACAAAAATCCAATCTTTTGGAACAATTTAACGAAACAAGAATTAGGACGTTGAATATAGTGCAAACACTTGAGAAGGATGATTTTGTTGTACAAACTGCACCTTTCACGAGTCCACCAAAATGGCACTTGGGACATGTTAGTTGGCTCCTTGAAGTTGTTATGAGTAAAACCACAGACAACTACGAGTTTTATTCAAATGAGTTTAGTGAATATCTTAATTCGTATTATCATCAATTTGGCGAGCCGCATGACAAGGATAAGAGAGGATTGGCAACAAGACCTACAGTTGATCAAGTTTTTGAATATTTTCATATGATAACTAACAAAGTTGCTAACATTTTACAAAATAAATTATTGGATGAAAAAACACAGCAGCTTTTTTTTATGGCAATAAACCACGAATGCCAGCACCAAGAGCTTCTAGTTTATGATTTACAACATCTATTAGCAGATAGGTATAGACCACTAGCAAAAAAATCCATACCTACACCATCACAACAAGAATCTAGTTCCATCAAAATTAATGGTGGGCTGTATACAATGGGTCATTCAGGTGATCAGTTTTGTTATGACATAGAGTTACCAGAACACAAAGTCTATCTTGACAATTATAAAATTGACTCGTATCCAATTACAAACAAGCAATACATGAAATTTGTAGAGGATGGTGGTTATAGTGATTTCAAATATTGGCTGTCTGATGGTTGGGACAGAGTACGTAATGAAAACTGGAAGGCTCCAATGTATTGGAAAAAGATTGATGGGCAATGGATGACATGTGACTTTTTGGGAAATCGAAAGATTAGCCCAAATGAGCCTGTATGTCATGTTAGTTATTACGAAGCTGATGCATATTGCAAGTGGGCAGGAAAAAGATTACCGACTGAAGCAGAATGGGAAAAAGCTGCTTGCTGGGATGAGAAAAAGCAGTTAAAAACAATTTTTCCATGGGGTAATGAATCTCCGGATACTCTGCACGCAAATCTATTAGAATCATACATTTGGAATTGTTCAGAAATAGGTGCATACCCCAATGGTAAGAGTAGTTATGGATGTCATCAAATGATTGGGGATGTATGGGAATGGACATCTTCAGAATTTTCTGGTTATCCTGGATTCAAAACAGGATTTTCTGAATACAATGACAAATGGTTTGCAAACCAAAAAGTACTAAGAGGTGGCTCATTTGCTACTCCATCAATTTCAATTCGGGGTAGCTACAGAAACTTTTTCAGACTAGAGGAAAGATGGCTCTTTTCAGGATTTAGGTGTGCCGAAGATGTTTAGTCTTTTTTGAAAATAAGGCTAAACAAAAATGCTCATTCTGATCATACCAAATGTCATTAATCTGAAAACCAGAAATTCCAAACATTTCTATGATTTGTGATTTTGTAAATTTATGAGAGTTTTCAGTGTGTATGAGTTCATTTTCGTCAATTTGTAAAACCAGATTCGATTTGGGAATTATTACAGTTTGGTTTGACAAAGAACGTAAATAGATCTCTATTCTATTTTTGTTCTCGTTATACATCGCGTGATGTGCAAACTTGGATGTATCAAAATTTCCTCCTAATTCTGAGTTAATTCTGGTCAGAATATTCAGATTAAACTGTGCTGTAATTCCACGTGTATCATTATAGGCTTTTTCTAATATTGTTTTTTCCTTTACAAGATCAAGACCAATTAAAAACAGATCATCTTTCTTCATAAAGGAATTTATTTTCTGTAAAAATACTAGTCCATCCTCTGGATAAAAATTTCCATAGCTTGATCCTAAGAATACAATAAGATTTTTCTTGTCATCATAATCTTTTACAAATTCTAAACCTCTCTCATAATTATCTATAATACCCGTGATGTGTAGGGTTTTGTAATTATATTGTAATTTTGAACAACTGTCTTTAAGAATTTTAGAAATGTCAATTGGGATATATTCTACGTGTTTCTGTAGTTTTACAAGAATGTCAATAAGTAGTTGCGTTTTTGTGGATGAGCCACTTCCTAATTCAACTAGCCTAAAATCCCCATCAAGATATGAAGAGAGTTTTTGTTCAAGATGTTCTAGTATACTAATTTCAGCTCTAGTTAAATAATATTCTGGCAATGAACAAATTTTCTCAAAAAGTTTTGAACCTTTTTCATCATAAAAAAATTTTGGATTAATAGATTTTTGTTTTTGATTTAGACTTTGAGATAATTCAACTGCAAAAGTATTTTCAAATTTCTTGTCCGTCTGTTTAAAATAACTAAGCCTGTAATCCACAACATGTTTTATGTATCCTAATTCTTTTTGTATAGTTTTCAATATTATAAAATGGTGCAAAAATTTAGCCACATAAAGCCTTTTTGGATGTATGTATTATGTCGAATCTATTGATATATTAGGAAAATAATTGTGTTTGTTGAATGAGATTTTAAGAGTGGAAGGTCTGTCCAAAGACTTTATCAAAAATAATCTATTTGGTTCTAGGACATCTATGGTTAAGGCAATAGAAGATGTTACATTTTCACTACATGATGGAGAAGTACTAGTAATTGCTGGAGAATCTGGATCAGGAAAGTCAACTTTAGCCAAACTTATTCTCGGTGCTATAACCCCCGATATGGGTAAAATAATTTTTGACGGAGAAGAAATTAATGAATCTCAGAAGAGTCTAAAAAAAATTCGTATGCAGTGTCAGATGGTGTATCAGGATCCGTATGATTCGATTAACCCTAGAATGAAAGTGTTAGATATTATTTCTGAACCATTGGAAATACATAATATCGGAACAAAGTTAGAAAGAAAAAAAAATGTTTTGGATGCACTTAGAGAAGTAAAGCTTGAACCAGCAGAAGAGATAGTAAACAAACATCCACATATGTTATCTGGTGGACAAAGACAACGGGTTGTTTTGGCTAGAGCCCTTGTGTTAAGACCAAAAATCATCATTGCAGATGAACCAGTATCTATGTTAGATGTATCAATTCGAGCAGAAATTCTTGAACTCATGAAAGAAATCCAGAAAAAAAATAATATTTCGTTCATCTATATAACGCATGACTTGGCAACCGCCAAATATTTCGGGCAACGAATCATAATATTATATCTTGGTAAAATTATGGAATCTGGTCCAATAAATCAGATTTTATCTAGACCAATGCATCCGTATACACAAGCATTGCTTGATGCAATTTCAGAACCTGATCCTGATAATTTAAACAAAGAAAAAAAAATTAGAATTAACGAGCCACTAGATATTGATGTTTATTCTGGATGTAGGTTTCGTGCAAGATGTCCTTATGCTATTGAAGATTGCAAAAAAATACCTCCTCTGTTAGAGAAGGATGAAAGAAATATTGCATGTTTTGTGGATTTAGATTAATTTGCAATTGGAGGAGGAAGTCTCTTGTCTTTGTATGTTATAACGTGTGAAACACCATTCTTGGGATATACACCATAGATGAGTTTCGCTTTTTCTACGACAGAGTCTTTTAGTGAAACCATGATAAACTGGCTTCCCTTTGATCTTTCTTTGACAATTTTTGATAGGTTTTCGGAGTTTGGCGCATCAAGGTGTGCATCAATTTCATCAAATAGATAAAATGGTGATGGTTTGAGCTTCTGTAAGGCTAAAACAAATACTGTAGCGGCAAGAGTTTTTTCACCACCACTGATAGAAGTAGATTCCCTTTTGTTTTTGTTAGGAAACTGAATTAGATAGGATATTCCTGAATTAAATATGTCATCTTCGTTTTCTAATTCTAACCATGCATTACCACCGTTCATCTTAGTAAATATAGTTCTAATTTCTTTGTCTACGATATCAAATGCATCTAAGAAAGTTTGGCGTTTATCCTTCTCAACTGAATCAATAAATGACCAGATAGTATTACGTTCTTTCTCCAGATCATTTTTTCTTGTTGACATAGAGCGATACCCAGTGGATATTTCTACATATCTTTGAGGAGCTATTGCGTTTATTGACGTGCTTAAGGAATTTTGTTCTTTTTCTAGTGATTGGATTAATGGAAGTATGTCAAAGGTTTCTATTGATTCATCAAAATTAAATGCCCCTAAAATCTTTTTGAGGGAAGTTTCATCTTCCTTGATAGATATAAGATCCCGCTTGAGTCCATCTGATTCTCTTTCAAGATGACTGATTTCTCTAGTAATCTCACGTTCCTTGTCGCCTTTGTCCTTTAGTTTTGTATCAAATTCAGATACATGTGATATTGAAGTTCCTGAAGTAGAAATATTCTCTTGTTCTTTTTCTCTTAATCTTCTAAGATTTTGTTCCGATTCATCTTTCCCATTTTGAGATTTTCCAATAGTATACTGCAAATCATTTTTTTCAGTGTTAAGTGAGGATTCCTCCTCAGTTAGTGCATCTCTCTTGAATTTTTTCCTATTTTCTATTACAGATATCATTGCTTTTGCATCAGTTAGTCGCTTCATTATTTCAGCCTGCTCAGTAATTAGGGAAGATTTTTTTTCATTTAACAATCCAATTTCATTCGCGATTCTTTTTTGCTCAGCATCAGAATAATTTTGTTTTACCAAACTGATTCGTTGCTGAAGTGACTCCACACTTGATGAGATTTGAATATTTTTTGTCGCAAGCCTTTCTTTTTGTATGTGCAATTCTGAAATTCTGTTGTAAAATTTTTTATTCAT
>Ga0209034_10001726_pt1 | contig 10445 bp, 7 predicted proteins | sample MarorgKNORR_S2LV_2_FD_188219 | JGI IMG/M metagenome (GOLD analysis project Ga0209034, IMG submission 188219) | Marine microbial communities from the Southern Atlantic Ocean, analyzing organic carbon cycling - 250m_A/KNORR_S2/LV (SPAdes) (version 2) | ecosystem: Environmental > Aquatic > Marine >...
CTGTATAATCAGCGTATTTCCCTTCTAATTTGTCATCTTTATATGTCCGTATATATTTCGTTTGGCCACTTTCGTAATAACCAGTGAATTTTCCATTTTTCTTACCTTCTTTATATGAAATTTTTTCTATTAATTGTCCGTTCGGATAATGTAAATCGGCATATTCAGATATAAGAGAATCTTGAACCCAATATTGATAATATACATCACCATTCTCTTCATATGTTATCCATTCCTCATTCTTTTTGCCCATCTCATATCGTTCTATCTTTTTTGTTGAACCATCTTCTTTAACAAATTTCCATTCACCCATAGGTTTATCTTCTTCATAGCGTTTTATATATTCCACTTTACCTGAAGGATAATACCCAGTGAATTTCCCATCCTTTAAACCATCTTTATACGAAATTTTCTCTATCAATTGCCCATTAGAATAATGTAAATCTGCATACTCTGATATAAGAGAATCTTGATCCCAGAATTGATAATATGTATCTCCTTTTTCATCTATACGGTACCATTCTTCAACTTTCTTTCCCTCAGCATAGATTTGCTCTTCATTCTTATCACCTCCAGTAGTAAAAAACTGCCACTTACCATCTGGTTTATCTTCTGTATATTTTTTCTTATGCTTTGTTTCTCCACTTTCGTAATACCCAGTGAATTTTCCGTCCTTTAAACCTTCTTTATACGAAATTTTCTCTATCAATTGTCCATTAGGATAATGTAAATCAGCATACTCTGATATTAACGAGTCCATATCCCAAAACTGGTAATAGACATCACCATTTTGCTCTAATCGATACCATTCATCATCACGTTTTCCATCGACATAAATTTCTTCTGCATTTGTTTTTCCTGCCATTGTATAATATTGCCATTTTCCAGCTGGAATATCATCTTCATATCGTTTTACATACTTTTTTGATCCATTTTGATAATACCCAGTAAATTTCCCATCTTTCAAACCCTCTTTATACGAGATCTTTTCTTTCAACTGTCCATTTGGATAATGTAAATCTGCATACTCTGATATTAATGAGTCCATATCCCAAAACTGATACTGAATATCTTTCCCCTCTAGTCTTTTATACCACTCTCCATTCCGTTTATCATTTTCAAATAATTCTAACGTATGAACATCTCCTAATTCAGTATAGTATTGCCACTTACCTTGTTTTTTACCATCTTCAAATCTCTTTACATGTTTCGTTTCCCCATCTTTGTAATACCCTATCCATTTCCCATGCGGAAGACTATCCTTATACGCATATTTTTCCATCAATTGAAAATTAGGATAATAGTGTTCCGTATATCGAACTATAAATTTATCCTCTCTGTATTCTTCATAATGAATATCTCTAGTTTCTAAATCTTTTGTATACCAAAGTCCATCTTTCAAATCATCATTATATACTTCTACTCGTACTAGAACTACATCATCATTATAGAAATTCCATTCACCATCTTTTAAGCCTTCTTTATACATTTTTTCTGAATCTTTTTTCCCTGTAGAATCATAATCAATACTTACTCCGTGAAGATTATCATTTTTATATAAATACTCAAGCTTCAGTGTATTGTCTAAATACCATTCTTTCCATACGCCATGCAATAAATCCTTTTTATACATTTTTTCAATAATTTTCTGGGCACTTGCAGAATCATAAATAGCATAAGACCCTTCTAATAGATCTTTTTTATAATTGTAAATCTCTCTTGGTGATTCGTCTACAAACCATTCTATCCACTCTCCCTCTTTTAATCCTTTTTCATAATAATGACTAAACTTTTTGTTTGCATCTGATGGAATGACAATTTTTTTAAATCCAAAAAGACCATCATAAAATATGCTATCAATCTGACTCCCTTGAACTACGTATAATTCTTCTTTTGGTCCTTCATCCGCAAACTTATACACATCAGCAAAATTCTTAAAAATATCTATCTCTTGTTTTGTAAGGCGGCCCGCAATTTTATTGATAGCCATTTTTGTTGTATCAATTTGAAATGGATGAAATGCTATATATGTTACAGAAAGTGTATCGCCATTATTCTCAACACCTTCCGATATTTGTCGATTATATCGGTCTTTACCAATAAATGGTTTTTTCTTACCCAATAAGCCATTAGGTATAAATAAAAGTAATAGAAATAGAACTACTATTTTACGTGCGAAATAGATATGAGCATTTATTGTAATATATTTTGAAATCATTATTGGATCATTCAATTTATCATTTGACCTTGAAATTACAATCTTATATGAAAAAAAATTATGTTCTTAATTTTTTATCCCTAAAGGTGAGATAGACTCTGAAGCGTTAATAATCTTAGATACAACAAGAGGGCCCAGTGTAGGACCATAAAAACTAACACTGGTTTCATATCCACCTCTTTCATATTCTTCTTTAGAAAGCATGTAACTTATCCATTCATCTGCCAGGCCACCAATAGTAACAAATTCAATTTCCGTATTTTTATGTACATTCTCTTTAATCTTTTTTCCTAATTCTGCAGTCATCTCACCTGGAATACCTACAATTAAAAGATCTCCTACATTAAATAATGTGCTTGATGAAGATTCTGGAAATAATAGATTAATTATATAATTTGCTTGATCACTACTAATCCCATATTCTTTACCACCTGTATCCATAAACTCAGGATGCCAACTACGGGAAGGTAAATGTAGATCTATATGATAATAATGTAAATTAAATACAGGTTTTGTTTGGATATTCTTTGATAATTCCCATGACAAGGTTCCTAAATCAGTGCCATAGGTTGTGGCTTGTTCCAAATTGCTAGCTTTATGTAAACGTGGAGTAGGGCTTTGATCTCCCTCTGCCCCATTATAATAAAATACCGTCGTATTAGAATTAGATAATTTCTCTACAGTTCGTTGCAAGTGCCCTGGCCATCCCCCGGAAAATTCCATATCATCTGGACCCATGAATGTTGGATGAGCGGTCCAATTAATCAATATTGCTAATGAAAAATCGGGTATAATCAAAAAAAATTCCATTTTTATTAAAGGTGAAAAGCAAAATAATATAGATAATATTTTTGTAAAAAAATGTAATAAATTAAAAACAAAGTACATTAAAAGTTATGAAAATGTTAAAATAAAATCATTAAGTAAAAATATTTTTTCAAGAAAAATAAATATTAAAACTAATAAGTTAGAATTTATATTAAATATAAGACCGTCAACAAATTATTATCTAAAAAATATTCCTTCAATAATAAATGCATCTCATATTATTTTAAAAAAATTTAAAATTAAAATATCAAAACATTCATTCTACGGACTAGAAAATTTGACAAACAAATCAAGCCTTAGAGGAAGGTGGCAAATTCATTCAAAAAAACCATTAATAATTTCTGATGGATGTCATAACATAGAGTCAATTAATAATATTATTAATGAATTAAATTCATATAAATATGAAAAAATTTATTTTATTATTGGCGGTGTAAAAGATAAAAAATGGGAAAAAATAATTGAAATATTACCTAATAATTTTAATTATATTCTATCGAAACCTAATAATAAAAGAGCAATAGATCCAACTAAATTAGGTGTTTATTTTAAAAAAAATCAACTAAATTATATGATCATCAAAGAAGTAAATAATGCAATATTTTATTGTAAAAATAAGCTTAAATCTAACAAAGAATTAATTTTTATTGGGGGTAGCTTTTTTCTAATTTCAGATATAAATGAAAAATAAATTAGAAAGATATTTACAAAACAAACAAAATAATTATATAATAGAAGAAGGAAAATTTATATACAATAAATTAAAAGGTAATTGGAATAAAATTTTTAAAAACAATAATCCAATATTTTTAGAATTAGGATGTGGTAATGGGGAATATACAATTAATAATTCGATAAAATGTCAAAATAATAATTACATAGGAATTGATATTAAAGGATCTCGATTGTGGAAAGGTGGTGAAGAATTAAAAAAAATAAAATCTAAAAACGCATTTTTTCTTAGAATACAAATTGAAAATATTTTAGACTTTTTTGATAACAATGAAGTTTCAGAAATTTTAATAATATTTCCTGATCCAAGACCAAAAAAAAGAGATATTAAAAAAAGATTAACAAGTCAAAGTTTTATTTCTAAATATTACAAAATTTTAAAAAATAATGGAAAATTAAAATTAAAAACAGATGACACAAGTTTATTTGAATTTAGTCATCAAATAATCAATAAATCAAAGTTTACTTCTCTTAAAAAGACAAATAATTTATATAAAAACAAAAAATTTGAATCTATTAAAGAAATTAAAACAAAATATGAAAATATCTTTTTGGAAGAAGGAAAAAATATTAAATATTTAGAATGTAAAAAGTTAATTTTGAATTAAATCTAATGTGTCAGATATTGAATTATAATCTTTAAATCCTGCTTTAATTTCATCAGAACCATATAAATTAAATCCTAAAAAAGAATATTTATTAATTAAATCTTCAATTTCAATAAAATTAAGGGTAGGATTTATTAAAATTTTAAAATTATTTGATAATTTATATAACTGACTACTAGTAAATAGTTCTACATTTTCTATTATCAAATAACTGATCTCGGAAAATTTTTTAATTAAATCATCAACAAAAAATTCATTTAATTCATCAATACGATTAATTGAAATAATAATCCTTTTAGGATTAATATTAACGTCATCGATATTAATTTTATGATTTAATTGAATAAAATCAAATAATTCTATTTTTATAATTGAATTTATAAATTCAACATCATTATTAACAAACTCAGCTACTGTATCAACACCATTAATCCACCCAATTATTTCTTTTATATTATCTATTTTAGAACTATTATTATCAAGGTCATTCAGTTTAAATCCTAACTGATTAACCCCCATCGCAGAACAATATCTAGCATCACTTAAATTATTTACATTACCTACTTTAACAAAATACTTTAATGACATTTTTAATTCTAATTATAAAAAAAAGTAATTTTACTTAATAATAGTAAAAGATAAAAATAATGAGTAAACATGGTAAAGTTTTAGTTGCAATGAGTGGGGGAATTGATAGTTCAGTCTCAGCTATACTTTTAAAAGAGATGGGCTATGAAGTAATTGGTTTAACGATGAAGACATGGGATTATGTTACATCAAAATCTTCTACTAAAGAAACTGGATGTTGTAGTTTAGATTCTATTAATGATGCTAGAAATATTGCAGTAGACTTAGGTTTTCATCATAATATTTTAGACATAAGAAGTGAGTTCGGAGATTATGTCATTGATTATTTTACTGATGAATACATGAACGGAAGAACTCCTAATCCATGTGTGTTATGCAATACTCATATTAAATGGGAAGCTCTTTTAAAGAGAGCAGACAAATTAGGATGTGAATTTATAGCAACAGGTCATTATGCTAAAATTAACTTATTAAATGATAGATATTACATTTCTAAAGGCAAAGATAGAAATAAAGATCAGTCTTATGCTTTATGGGGTATTAACCAAAGCAATTTATCTAGAACTATATTCCCATTAGGAGATTTAAAGAAAACTGAGATTAGAGAAATAGCTAAAGAATGTGGTTATGAAAATCTCGTTAAAAAATCAGAATCATATGAAATTTGCTTTGTTCCCGATAATGATTATAGAGGATTTTTAAAAAATAGAGTAAAAAATATAGATAAAAAAGTAAAGAAAGGCAATTTTGTTAATAGTAATGGTAATGTTCTAGGTATTCATAAAGGATATCCATTCTATACCATTGGACAAAGAAAAGGTCTTGGACTAGCTACAGGTTATCCTATTTATGTAACTGAAATAAACAAAGATAAAAATGAAATTATGGTTGGAACTTTTGATGAACTTAAAAGGGATGGAATGTATGTAGATAAACTAAATTTCATGAAATATGATAATATTAAAGGGAAAATAGATGCTAATGTTAAAATAAGATATAATGATAATGGAAGTCCAGCAATTATAGAAAAAATTGAAGATTCTATAAAAGTTTTCTTTGGTAATGGTGTAAATGCTATTACTCCTGGTCAAGCTGCAGTTTTCTATGAAAAAGATGATGTTATAGGTGGTGGTTGGATAAAATCAAGTTTCAAACAGAATAAAATAAAACATTTAAAAAAAATAATTAATGAGTGATATAGCTATATCAATTTTAAACTGTGATTTTAATAATATAAAATTTGAATTAAACAGAATTAATAATTCAAGTATAGAATATGTTCATATTGATATTATGGATGGGTATTTTGTTAAAAAAAATACTGAAAATTTGTTCGATATGAAGACAATATGTAAGTATACAAATAAGAAAATTGATGTGCATTTTATGGTAAAAAAACCTAAAATGTTTATAACTAATTTTTTAAAATATAATCCTGATATTATTTCATTTCATATTGAAAGTGAAGAAAACATAAGTAAAAATATAGCATTAATTAAATCACATGGAATAAAATGTGGAATTGCTATAAATCCTGAAACAGATATACATACTTTAAACAATTATATAAAAAATATAGATGTAATATTAATTATGTCAGTAGTGCCAGGAAAAGGGGGACAAAAGTTTTTAAATTCAACATTCAATAAAATTGAATTAATAAAAGAAAAATTATTAAAAATAAATCCAAAAATAAAGTTAGAAATTGATGGGGGAGTAAATAATTTGAATTCAAAATCATTAAATAAATTAGGTGCAGATATATTAGTTTCTGGAAGTTATTTAATAAATCATAAAAACATCAAAAAAGCCTCTGTTTCTTTATTAAAAGTATAAAAAAACGACAATCATAAGAGTAAATTATAGTATATTTGCATATCATTTAACTATCAAAAATAATCATATATCTTTTCTATGATCGAAGATAAAAATCAAAATATTATACCAATTAATATTGAAGATGAAATGAAGGGAGCTTACATTGATTATTCAATGTCTGTGATTGTATCAAGAGCACTGCCAGATGTAAGAGATGGTTTAAAGCCTGTTCATAGAAGAGTTTTATATGGGATGTTAGGGTTAGGGGTAAGTTACAATAAATCTTTTAAGAAATGTGCTAGAATAGTAGGGGAGGTTTTAGGTAAATATCACCCTCATGGTGACTCTTCAGTATACGATACTATGGTAAGAATGGCTCAAGAATGGTCTTTGAGATATACACTTGTTGATGGACAAGGAAATTTTGGATCAATCGATGGTGATTCACCAGCAGCAATGAGATATACCGAAGCTAAACTTAAAAAAATATCAGATGAATTATTATCAGATATAAACAAAGAAACTGTAGACTTTCAACCAAATTTTGATGATACTCTTAGTGAACCCACTGTTTTACCTGCTAAATTTCCAAACCTTCTTGTTAATGGGTCAAGTGGTATTGCTGTTGGAATGGCTACTAATATGGCTCCTCACAATCTTTCTGAAGTAATTGATGGAACTATTCACTATATAGATAATAATGATTGTTCTATTGATGATTTAATTCAACACATTAAAGCACCAGATTTTCCTACTGGAGGTATTATTTATGGTTATCAAGGTGTTAAATCTGCATTTGAAACTGGAAAAGGTAGAATAGTTATGAGAGCAAAAGCTACAATTGACATAAACGAAAATGAAAAAGATAATATTATTGTTACAGAAATTCCTTATATGGTAAATAAGGCCAATATGATAGAAAAAACAGCTTATTTAATAAATGAAAAGAAATTAGAAGGAATTAGTGATATTAGAGATGAATCAGATAGAAATGGGCTGAGAATTGTTTATGAATTAAAAAGAGATTCTATACCTAATGTTATCCTTAATAATTTATATAAGTACACACAACTACAATCTTCATTTGGTGTTAATAATGTAGCACTTGTAAAAGGAAGACCTAAAATTTTAAACCTTAAAGAATTAATTAAAAATTATGTTGAACACAGACACGAGATTGTTGTAAGAAGAACAAAATATGATTTAAAAGAAGCAGAAAAAAGATCACATATTCTAAAAGGATATATTATAGCCTTAGACAACATAGATGATATTATAAATATGATTAAAAAATCTAAAAATCCTGAGGAAGCAAAACTATCTCTTATAAAAACATATAAGTTATCTGAAATACAATCTAAAGCAATTCTTGAAATGAGACTACAAAAACTTACGGGTTTAGAAAGAGAAAAGATAAATAAAGAAAATGATGAAATAAATAAACTTATTAATTCTCTAAATGATATCCTATCAAATAAAGATGAAAGGATGAATATAATTAAAGATGAATTAAATAATATTAAAGACAAATATGGAGATAAAAGAAAATCAGAAATTGAACATTCTGCAGCAGAATTTACTGTAGAAGATATGATTCCTGATGAAGATATGGTTATAACAGTTTCCCACCAAGGTTATCTTAAAAGAACCTCATTAGATGAATACAGAACACAGGGTAGAGGAGGTTTAGGTGCTAGAGGTGTTAAAACTAAAGATGATGATTTTAATGAACATTTATTTATTGCATCAACACACAATTATTTATTAATATTTACTGAATATGGTAAAATATTTTGGAAAAAAGTATGGGAAATACCAGAAGGTTCTAAAGTTTCAAAAGGGAGAGCAATCCAAAACTTAATAAATATTGAACCTGGAGATAATATTAGATCTATAATTACCATAACGAATCTTACTGATGAGGATTATTTAAATAATAACTACTTAGTTATGTGTACAGAAGGAGGGACAGTTAAAAAAACTAAACTAGAAGCTTACTCTAGACCAAGAGTTAATGGAATAAACGCTATAACTATAAAAGAAAATGATAGATTATTAGATGTCAAATTAACTAACGGTGACAATCATATTATAATAGCAAAAAAATCTGGAAAAGCTATTAATTTTCATGAAAATAACGTTAGGCCAATGGGTAGAACTGCATCAGGTGTAAGGGGAGTTAGATTAGAAAATAATAAAGATAAAGTTATAGGTATGATTTGTGTTGCAAGAGAAGAATCTGATTTATTAGTTGTTTCTCAAAATGGATATGGCAAAAGATCATCAATAAAAGATTATAGAATCACAAAAAGAGGTGGAAAAGGAGTGATGACTTTAAAAACTACAGAAAAAACTGGTTATTTAGTATCAATTAAAGAAGTAATGACAAATGATGAATTAATGATAATAAATAAATCTGGTATTACTATACGTACTAAAATTACAGATGAAAACATTAGAGTGATGGGTAGAGCAACTCAAGGAGTTAAATTAATCAGACTATCAGAAGGTGATGAAATATCATCAGTAGCAAAAATAGAAATCATTAAAGAAGAAAAAGAAGAAGAATAATTATATTTAATAATTAGACTTATTTAATTTTAAAGTAACATGAAAAAAATATTTATTTTATTTAATGTTTTTAATATAGCAATATTTGCTCAAGTCTTATTGCCATTTTTTATTATAAATAGTGCTTTCTCTCAATATAAAGGCAATGTTAATAAAGCCGAATCATATCTAAATAAGTCAGAATTAAAAACTGATATAGGAGAAAAAAGATCGTTATTAATAGATGCAAAGGGAGAAATTGATCTTGCTATGACAATTGAAAAAAATAATATTAAAGCTAGATCATGGTATGTTCAAGCAAATATATATTCTGCTATAGCTAGACAATTTTTAGATATTGATCCAGATGCTATAGAAAAAGCAACTGAATCTTATAAATCTATAGGAGATAAAATAAAAACTAATGATGTAACATTGATACAGAATGCGAATGTAGGATTACAAAATCTTTCATCACATTTTGTAAATCAAGCTATATTTGCTCTTCAAGGTTCTGGAGAACCAAATTATGAAGTTGCTTATGAAGAATTTGTAAACTCTTTAAAAATATATCCACAAGATACACTAGGTCTTCTCTATGGTGGATACGTTGCAGAACAATTATATAAATATGATGTTGCTTTAGATTTTTACGCTCAACTTATTAAAATGAACATATTATCAAAAAAAAATACAAATACTATATATCAAAATTCAATTAACATACTATTTAATCATTGTAATTTATTTGATGAATGTGATTCTTTTGAAAAATCTATTAAACTAATTAGTGAAGGAAAAAATATTTTTCCAGAAAACAACTATTATCCTTCAATTGAAATAAATATTGCAATGCGATTAAACAAAGTGGACGATGCTAGAAATAAAATAGACAATCAATTAAAAGCAGATCCTACAAATGCTAGTTTACACTTTAATAGGGCAGTTTTATATTATAATTTAGGGCTTGCACTAGGTGAAAATCAAGAATTTTCAGATAAAGAAAAATTAGATACTTTAGATGTTGTTTATGAAATATCAATTAATGCTTATCAAAAATCCTTAGAATTTGACGAAAATAATGAGAAAGCAATTATCTATAT
>Ga0209034_10001727_pt1 | contig 10435 bp, 8 predicted proteins | sample MarorgKNORR_S2LV_2_FD_188219 | JGI IMG/M metagenome (GOLD analysis project Ga0209034, IMG submission 188219) | Marine microbial communities from the Southern Atlantic Ocean, analyzing organic carbon cycling - 250m_A/KNORR_S2/LV (SPAdes) (version 2) | ecosystem: Environmental > Aquatic > Marine >...
TCCACCTAAGGTGATGCTAAGGTAGGACTTAGAAAGAAAATGAAAAAACTTTTCGAAACAACAATTACGATCTCAATTCTGTGTTTAGTAGTTACACTTACTTCATGCACCGAGACACCCAAACATGTTTCCGGTGAAAAATTTAAAAGTGAATATGAACTTGGCAGCCATCAAACCATGCACCTATCCGAATACTTAGGTGAGAAAGATGGCAGATTTTATCTTCGTCGCAAGTCGATGTCCTTACTAAACAAAAATAAATGGAATGAAGAGATTTGGTACGCAATAGCTGAGGATCTTGAACCAGCATTCCTCAAAAAACTCAGGAGGGAAGCCAAGGCGTGGGAAGAGTTGAAATCTGACAGGTAGTAATCCACGATTTCAAAATCATCATGCTACTTCAAATTATCTTCAAAAATTCCATCTGGCTTGGCATTGTGCAGCGCATGTTTTCAGTTATACGCTTAACCAGGCATTTGGCTGTTTTGGCGACCGTTGTCGGGTCGCTTGGTTTTTTGGTGCAGAGTCTTGGTGCAGCTAATCGCTCCGTGCCGAAGGTGGATCGAGATGCGCCTCGCAATATCATATTTGTCCTGGCGGATGATCATCGTTTTGACGCGATGGGTTTTACCGGGCATCCGTTTTTGGAGACACCCAATCTGGATCGAATGGCCAAGGGAGGCGCCTGGTTCCCGAACGCGTTTGTCACGACGTCGCTTTGTTCCCCAAGCCGTGCAAGCATTATGACGGGGCAATACGCTCACAATCATAATGTGGTGGATAACTACAACCCTCTTCCGAACGGGCTAATTTTCTTTCCCGAATACATGCAGGAAGCTGGGTATGATACAGCTTTTGTCGGGAAATGGCATATGGGCGGGAACATCGATCACGCTCAACCCGGCTATAACCACTGGGTCAGCTTCAAGGGTCAGGGGACGTATTGGCCGGATGGCCGGGGCACAAGCCGCAAGGTGCCGCAAAATAGCTACGACGGATTAAACGTCAACGGCAAGCGAGTGCCGCAGAAAGGCTACATCACTGACGAGTTGACGGATTATGCCCTGGATTGGCTGCGCTCCCGTAAAGGGGACAAACCCTTTTTTTTGACGCTGTCGCATAAGGCTGTTCACGCGGATTTCGTTCCGGCTGATCGGCATAAGGGACGGTACAAAAAGAAAAAACTGCCGTTGCCGAAAACATTTGTGAAGGGCGGTAAGAACTTCCGTAATAAACCGCGCTGGTTGCAAGATCAACGGAATAGCCGTCATGGCGTGGACTTTGCCTATAACCTGCCGGACTTCGATTTGAACGCGTATTATATCCGCTACTGCGAAACACTTCTGGCGATCGACGAAAATCTTGGCCGACTTTTTAATGTGCTGAAGGAGCTGGATTTGTTGAAATCCACATTGGTGGTCTACATGGGTGACAACGGTTTTCAGTTTGGTGAGCAAGGCTTGATCGACAAACGAACGGCATACGAAGCATCGATGCGCATACCGTTTCTGATGCATTGTCCCGAGGTTATCCAAGCTGGGTCGGTGATAAAGAAGGTTGTTGCTAACATTGATGTGGGGCCGACGCTGCTTGAAACTGCGGGACTTTCTACTCCGAAACAAATGGATGGCCGCAGTTTCTGGCAGTTGGCCAAGGGCAACGACATCCCGTGGCGTGACTATGTGCTCTACGAGTATTTTTGGGAACGTAACTATCCGCACACGCCGACGACCCACGCCGTGCGTGGGGAACGTTTCAAATATATCCGTTACCACGGGCTTTGGGACACGGATGAGTTGTACGACCTTCTCAACGACCCTGACGAAACAACCAATCTCATTTTCGAGCCGGAGCACAAGGAAACCGTAGCCATGCTGAACATGCGCCTGTTTGAGTTGCTTGCAGAGAGCGGGGGGACGAGTTTGCGCTTGGCTCCGGACCGTGGACCAACGTTTCCCAAGCGGCATCCGCAGCGCTCCGAGGCGGCGGACTTTCCAAAACAATTTTACGGCACGCGAGAATAATTTAACTTACTTGACCAAGCGCCGCTTGACGCATGGCCAAGCGGCATTAACCATTCCCACCGATTTTTACCATGTCAGAGGAACTGAATTTTTTACCGAGTTTGACCGGCTCTTTCGCCAAGCCGGCTGCTGAAAATCCCACAGTAGAAATGGTCGAGGCTGCCTACCGTCATCACGGTTTACACTGGCGGTATATCAACACGGAAGTCGGCCCGGAGAGTTTGGGCGCGGCGGTTGCCGGTGCCCGCGCCATGAATTGGGCCGGGTTCAACTGTTCGCTACCGAACAAAGTCGAGGTTATCCAATACATCGATGGCTTGGGAGAATCGGCAGAGGTGATTGGTGCCGTGAACTGTGTCGTTCGTCGTGGGGACAAACTCATTGGTGAAAACACGGACGGCAAAGGCTTTTTGAAATCGCTGGAAGAAATCGTCGATCCAGCAGGTAAACGTGTCGTCATGTTTGGTGCCGGCGGAGCGGCTAGAGCGATTGGTGTCGAAGTGGCGTTGGCTGGTGCGACTCATATTAAGATCGTGAATCGCTCGAAGGATCGCGGGCTGGAATTGGTCGCGTTGTTGAACGATAAAACTTCGGCAGAGGCAACGTTTGAAAAATGGGACGGTGATTACTCGGTTGCCAATGGAGTTAATGTCGTAATCAATGCCACGTCGATCGGCTTGTATCCTGATATTGATGCTCGCTTGGCTTTGAATTTGGATTCGCTTTCAGCGGACATGGTGGTGGCCGACGTGATTCCGAATCCACCGCAAACGAATTTGATCAAGGATGCCGAGGCACGCGGCTGCAAGGTGCTCGACGGCTTGGGTATGCTTGTGAATCAAGGCATTACCGGCATCGAATACTGGACCGGCGTGACGGTGGATGGCGTCGTCATGCGCACCCGCCTCGAGGAATTATTCGGCGCTTAAGGTTCAAGCCGGGGTGTTTTCGCCTTTCCATAGTCGAGAATGCTACATACCGTTGGGCGTCAACATTACAGCATAATGAAACTGGGAATGATTAATTCGGCTTGGGAACAGCACGGCGTTGGCCTCGTGGATGGTCTCAGGAAAACCAAGGAGTTGGGCTTCGACTGTGTTGATATTTTCGAGGATCCTACGGAGCCGCAGGCCGCAGACCGCATCACCGAGATCAAGCAAACCTGCGACGAACTCAGGCTGCCGATCATCAGCGTGGTCGGCGTAAGCGTCGGTCTGGTAGATTTCAATCCGTCGGTTCAACGCTTCCATGTCGAGCGCTGCAAGCGCTACCTCGACATGGGTGCGACTTTTGGCGCGAAAAACTACCTGCTCGTCATCGGTGAATACATTTGGCAGAAAGAAGTCATCCCACCGGAGGAGCAATGGCGGTTCGCTGTCGAAAACTGCAGACTTCTTGGCGACTATGCCGGCGAACGCGACCTCGAAATCGTCATTGAGCTTGAGCCGTTCCATATGTCGCTCGTCAACAACCTTGCCGAGATGGATCGCTTCCTAACCGACGTGAACAATCCGGCCGTGAAAGCGAACATCGATATCAGCCACATGGTGCTGAGTGACAGTCCGCCTGAGTCGCTCGCCGCGCTCAAGGGCCGGGCCGGGCACGTGCACATTTCCGATTGCGACGGCAAAGTACACGGCGACCTGCCGCCGGGCCGGGGCATGGTGCCGTTCGAGGGCTACATGCAGGCGATCAAGGATCTGGACTTCGACGGCGCGATCAGCCTTGAACTCGAATACGCGCCCGATCCCTCCCAAATCGTCGAGTGGGTCACCGAGGCTTATTCCGCGACAGATCGCTTGATGTCAGCCATAAATTTGCGTCATTAACGCGCATGCCTGACGACTGGAAAGCCAAGTTTCGTGAACTGTACCAATCCGCGCAAGAGCGATACCGTGCCGGGCGCACCACCACGCTGACCCTCTTCGAGCCGGACGAGGTCTGTTTTCTTGCCACGATCGGTTGCTCCACGCAGGAGCTGTTTGATTTCGTGGAGGACAGCATCAACTGGGACGACGTCGAGTACGACCAGGTCGAGGGCGTCACGGCGTTGCGGCGCGATCATTTCTTGAACACGCTTCACAGTGAATCGGCCACAACCAAAATCGATCCCGATACGATCCCTGCTAAGTCGAACGAGGTCGATGGTATTGCCTGGCTACCACGCCTCATAGTCAAGGCCCGTGCCAAACTCGCCGGCGAACTGCCGCCCGAGTTGATGTACGGCTGCGGCGGCGACCGACCGTTCCTGGGCAAGCGCAACTCGAATCTCGTCGACTTCCTGCGCGTCACCCTCGAAGCCGGCGACGACGACCGCGTGATCATTGACTACATCAAGAATTGCGCGATCAAGGGCTGACCTGCCTCCCAAGCCATTGCCAAGCAAAGACACCAACGGTGCAATTCGGCTTCGCGGCGTCCGACACAACAACCTCAAGAACCTCGACCTCGATCTGCCCAAGGGCAAATTAATCGTGTTCACTGGGCTGAGTGGTTCCGGCAAAAGTTCGCTAGCCTTCGACACGCTTTTTGCCGAAGGCCAGCGCCGCTACGTCGAAACATTCTCGCCGTACGTCCGCCAGTTTTTTGACCGGATGGACAAGCCGCAGGTCGATCGCATCGACGGCATACCTCCAGCGATCGCGCTGGGCCAGCGCAACACTGTCCGCACCACGCGCTCGACCATCGGCACGATGACCGAGGTCTGCGATCACATGAAACAGTTATGGGTGCACCTCGCCCAATGCCACTGCGACCACTGCGGTAAACCCGTGACCCGCGACGAGCCATTGGCCGTTTGGAAAACGCTGCTTAACAGCCAGATCCCCGAGGCACTGGTAACGTTCGATGTCCCGTTATCGAACAAGATTTCAATTACCGAGTCGCTGCAACTCATCGGCAAACAGGGCTACCGGCGCATCATCGATCCCACCTCAAAAACCAAGCGCGGTAGGCTGCCGGAATTGCTGCGTATCGAGGAGACGTCTAAGCGCCTGGCCAAGCGAAAGCTGGCTTCCCTGACAGTCTTGCAGGATCGCATCCGCTTGGACAAAGGAAGCCGCGCCCGATTTCTCGAGGCTGCTGGACAGGCGTACCAGTTCGGCAAGGGTCACCTCGCCGTTCACACCGCCGTGCTTGGCCAACGGCGGTTCAGCCGGCATTTCCATTGCGCCGCATGCGATACCGAATACCGCGATCCGTCACCGTCGCTGTTCAGTTTCAACAGCCCAATCGGTGCCTGCCCGGACTGCAAAGGCTTTGGCCGGATCATCTCGATCGACTACCGGCTTGCGATGCCGGACCTCACCAAGTCGATCGCCGGGGGAGTTGTCAAGCCGTGGCAGACCGGACACGGCGTCGAGTGCCAGCGCGAGATGATGGCCGCCGCGAAGCAGGACGGCATCCCGATCGACGTGCCGTTCAATAAACTCCCAAAAAAAACGCGCGACTGGGTGATCCACGGCGAGCCAAACTACGGTGAGCCGGGCCACACCTGGCCTGACGCATGGTACGGCGTCGCCGGTTATTTTCGCTGGCTCGAAAGCAAGGCGTACAAAATGCACGTCCGTGTGCTGCTCTCGCGTTACCGATCCTACACGGTGTGCCCGACGTGCAAAGGGCAGCGCTTCAAGCCGGACTCGCTGCGCTTCAAGATCGACTACACCGGCAGCGGCGACTGGCTGACGCTCTCCGATTTTTACCGACTCCCCATCCGCGATGCGGCGGGCATGATCGAGAATCTCACCAACCGGCTTAACCTTAACCAGTCGGACGCGCTTGCGCCGGTACTGGCCGAGGTGCGCGGACGGCTCGACGCCATGGTACGCATCGGCCTCGGCTACCTCACGCTCGACCGGGCAACGCGCACGTTGTCCGGCGGAGAAACACAACGTGTGAACCTCACTGCGTGTCTCAGCTCGCGGCTGGTCAATATGCTCTACGTGCTCGACGAGCCGAGTGTCGGGTTGCACCCGCGCGACACTGGTCGACTCGTGGGATTGCTAGAAAGCCTGCGCGACCTCGGCAATACTCTAGTCGTCGTTGAGCACGAGACCGGCGTCATCCGCCGGGCCGATCACATCGTTGACCTCGGCCCGAAACGCGGCGAGTGCGGCGGTGAAATCGTGTATGACGGCGCCGGCTCGCGCTTGGCCAAGTGCAGAGCCTCGCTGACAGGTGCATATCTCTCTGGCCGCAGACAACTCGAAACGCCCCCGGCACGCAAGGTAACCGCGCGTACACAGCGACTGCGCCTGACAAAGTTTACCCGGCACAACCTGATCGACTTCACGGTGGATATCCCACTGGGCAGGTTGGTTTGCGTGACCGGCGTCAGCGGCTCCGGCAAAACTACGCTCATCCGCGATGGACTACTCCCTGCCCTGCTTGACAAGCTCGGTGGCACGCCATTAGACGCCCGCTTGGCCAAGCTGACCGGCTGGCAGTCAATCGACTCAGTGATGATGGTCGACCAGTCTTCTCTTGGTCGCACGCCACGCTCGAACCCGGCCGTGTACGTCCATGCGTTTGACGACATTCGCAAACTGTTCGCTGCCAGCCCTGAGGCCAAGGCGCTTGAGTTGCCGGCCGGGGCCTTCAGCTTCAACTCGGCGCAGGGCCAGTGCGGCTACTGCCGTGGCACTGGTTTTGAGAAAATCGAAATGCAGTTCTTGAGTGATGTGTTCATCAAGTGCCCCGAGTGCAACGGACGCCGCTACCGCGGTCACGTGCTCGAGGCCAAGCTCAAGCCGCCCTTAGCCAAGCACTTGGCTTGGAACATTGCCGACCTACTCGATGCCACGGCCGATGAGGTCATTCTGTTTCTTGACGCCTATCCCGAATCGCGAACGGCAGCCAAAGCACGAACCAAGCTGCAGTTGCTCAGCGACGTCGGCCTGGGCTATTTGCGGCTTGGCCAACCGGTCAACACGCTCTCCGGCGGAGAGAGCCAGCGGCTCAAGCTCGTTCGTAGCCTCGCTGAGGCGCATGGCAAGCGAACCGCTACCGGGCCAACACTGTACCTCTTTGACGAGCCGACGACCGGTTTGCACTTTGACGACATTCGGCTCCTAGCCAAGATGTTGCATCGCCTGGTGGACGAAGGCCACTCTGTGCTGGTGGTGGAACACAACCTCGACCTCATCCGTCAGGCCGACTGGATCATCGATCTCGGCCCAGAAGCCGGTGACGAGGGTGGCCAACTTGTCGCCCAAGGTTCACCCCAAACCCTCGCAAAAAATAAACAATCCCACACCGCCAAAGCCTTGCGCGACAGGTGATCTCTCATCATCATTTTCGACGTTCGCATGAATCGGTTTTTTTCATTTGGATGCTTTCTTGTTGCAGCCGCTGCGACGGCGGGGGATTGGACGCAGTGGCGCGGGAGTCAGAGGAACGGCCTCGTCTCCGGCGGTGTGCCATTGCTCGACGCCTGGCCTGAGGATGGGCCGAACCTGCTGTGGCGCAGTGAAACCATTCCCAGCGGTGACGATGGCGGACACGGCAGCTTGGTCGTGGCTGACGGGAAGGCATATATCAGTCTTGTTTGGCAAGACGATCAGCCGTCGGAGAACCGCGAGATCAACGAACTGATTTTGCGCAAGCTAGGTCATCGCAGCCTGGCGTTGCCGGAGCTGCTGATCGAAAAAATGGAGAAAGATCGTCTGTCTCTTGGCCCCCAGTTGCGCGGCCGGCGGCTGATCGAGTGGGCCGAAAAATGGGTCGACGACAATCTGGACAAAGACCAAACCAAGCAGGTTGGCAGTTGGATCATTAGTCGGTTTAAAAAGGGAAAGGCAGCCATTCCGTATGCAGATCTTCGCACTTTGGCGCAGTTGGGCAATCAACGGTTCCCCAACGATGCCGCATTGCGTGAATGGGTGACCGGACGCGACATCAGCGACCTAGCCAAGCAGGAGCTGCTCAAGGCTGTGCCCAACTCAGTCCGCGTGGCAAAGGATGTGGTCATTTGTCTCGATGCCATGACCGGCAAGCGGCTATGGAAGATCGAAGCGCCTGGGGAGCCGACCGGCCGCAAGTCGTCAAGTACCCCGTGCGTGGCCGACGGCAGGTTATTCACCGCCGGCAGTACGCACGCCCATTGCATTGATGCTGGGACCGGGAAACAACTTTGGGCCACGCCACTGCCAAGCAAGGGACCGGCATCTTCTTTCCTAGTGGCAGACGGCACGGCATTCCTCCTCGCTGGGCAGTTAACAGCCTTTGACGTGAAGACGGGAAGGGTATTGTGGCGGAACAAAAATGTCCGGGGCAATGCCTCATCGCCGGTTCTCTGGAGGGGAAAGGGTTTAAGCCAGGTGATCTGCAGCGACCGCAAGGCGTATGTTGCAGTCGATCCCGCCACCGGTAAGACGGTTTGGCAAACACCCGGCGGCGGCGACTCGACACCGGTGATCTCCGGTGACTGGATGGTCGTTTACAGCAAGGATAAACAGGTCGGGCTGGCAGCATATCGCCTGGCCGGAGATGGAGCAACGCAGGCCTGGAGTTTTCCAATGTCAGAGCGGCGTTCGCAATCAACCCCGGTGATTTATGACCGACATGCTTACCTGACAGGCGGAGAGTGGCACATGTGTGTTGAACTGGCCACCGGCAAACGGCGTTGGAAAGAATCCCGACAAAGCACGATCTCCTCCCCGGTGATCGCTGACGGAAAGTTGATTGCGCTCGAGAAAAAAGGAAGCGACCTCGTGATGATCGACACCAACCGGAAAGAGCATCGAGAACTCGGCAGGACGCGCATCAAGGCCATGAGGTGTCCCTCGCCAGTGGTGGTCGATGGCAGACTGTACCTGCGCATGGCCAACAACCTTTCCTGTTTCGATCTGCGGGCTAAGCCCGGTGTGCAGTGATCCCGCCCGACTAAGCGCACTTTTTTGTCGCGGTTTTTTTTGGAGGCGGCGTATACTATCGAGAGCATTAGTGCCATGCAATTCGGATCGCTCCAACTGGTAACCAATCTATTTCTTTCGCCACTGGCTGGGTACACGAATCTCCCATTCCGACTCGTGCTGCGCGAGGTAGGCGGCCTGGGTCTGACCACGACAGATCTCGTCAACGCCCGGTCGCTACTCGAGCGCAACTCCAAGGCAATCAAGCTTATCGAGACGAATGAAGCGGACAGCCCGTTCGCGGTGCAGTTGTTTGGTGCCGTGCCGGAAGAGATGCGCGACGCAGCGCTGTACCTCGAGTCGATCGGCGTAGACTCGATCGACATCAACATGGGCTGCCCAGTGCGTAAGGTCTGCAAGACCGGCGGTGGCTCGGCGATGATGACCGAGTTGGACAAGACAGCGCACCTCGTGAAGACAATGGTCAATGCGGTCAAGTTACCGATCACGGCCAAGATGCGTCTTGGCTGGGATGACAACAACATCACCGCACCCGACTTGGTGCGCGTGCTCGAAGATGTCGGCGCGGCGGCGATTTTCATTCACGGGCGGACACGCGAACAGGGTTTCACCGGGACGGTGAATCTCGCGGGCATCCGCCAGGTGGTCGAGGCGGCACAGGATATCCCGGTGATCGGCAACGGAGATATTACCACACCTGAATCGGCCAGGCACATGATGAACGCCACCGGCTGCCACGGCGTAAGCACAGGCCGGGGTGCGTTTTACAACCCGTGGATTTTCAAGCACACCGATCACTATCTGCAGACCGGCGAATTGCTACCTGAGCCGAAGTTTGCCGAGCGGGTGCGAGTGATGCGACGACACTTCGACCTGATGCTTGAGGTGTTCGGAGAAAAGCGCGGTTGCCTGATGTTCCGCAAAGTCGCCCCGTGGTACGCCAAGCGCTTCGGCCCCGCGAAACCATTCAACAAGACAATCGTACAAATCTCGACACGGGAGAATTTCGAGTCAGCACTGACTGACTACCTCGACTGGCGGCAGCAGTTTGTCAGCGCAGATGGGGAGCTCATCGAACGCTATCGTCAGAAACCAATGATGCCGTCCTTTATGAAGGACGATGACGAACCTTCTGACGCGAAGCGAAAGGCCATCCCCGTGCCGAAGGGCCCGGTTGAGGTGTGGTAAAAAAAATCCCGCAGGCCAAAGGCCAGCGGGATTTGTCAAAGCTTGTTAATAAAAAATTATTCGCCAGATGAGGGCCGGCTCGGACGCTGACCGCCACGACCTTCACCACCACGTGAGGGACGCTGGCCACCGCGAGCTTCACCGCCACGGGACGGACGCTGGCCAGATGCACCTCCGCGGCCACTGAAATTTGGACGCAACTCGTCTTCGGTCAACTTGCCATCCTTATTCTTGTCGAGCTTCTTAAGGGCTACGACGGCACCCTTAATTTCCTCGGAGGAAATCTCACCGTTGCCATCACTGTCCAGTGCGGTCATCACAGGGAACATCCGCAAAAAACCACCTGGTCCT
>Ga0209034_10001728_pt1 | contig 10433 bp, 11 predicted proteins | sample MarorgKNORR_S2LV_2_FD_188219 | JGI IMG/M metagenome (GOLD analysis project Ga0209034, IMG submission 188219) | Marine microbial communities from the Southern Atlantic Ocean, analyzing organic carbon cycling - 250m_A/KNORR_S2/LV (SPAdes) (version 2) | ecosystem: Environmental > Aquatic > Marine...
ATAGCTCGCTCAGGATGGGGCATCATTCCCAGCACATTTCCTGTGGCATTCGTGATGCCTGCAATGTTGTGCCAAGATCCATTGGGGTTAGCATCTTCAGTACTCTCGCCGGCCTGGTCCACATAGCGAAATACAATTCGACTTTCAGTTTCTAGCTGCTCGAGCGTGCTTTGGTCCGCTTCGTAATTCCCCTCACCGTGTGCTATAGGAACGCGGAGAGTTTGCCCTACAGTATAGCCCGCTGTGAAGAGGGTGTCGGTTCGTTCGACACGGAGTCTCACATCTTTACTCTGAAATGCCAGCGAGGCATTCCGCACCAGCGCACCAGGTAGAAGTCCGGCTTCGCACAAGATCTGAAATCCGTTACAGATTCCGAGTACTGCCCCACCGTTGTTGGCGAAATTAACTACATCCTCCATGATCGGACTCATTCTGGCGATTGCTCCGGCCCTCAGGTAGTCACCATACGAGAACCCACCGGGAAGGAGCACAGCGTCGTAAGTCTCTAGGCCTCGTTCTCTGTGCCACACGAAGCTGGCCTCACCACCGACTTGCTGAACGGCCTTATAAAGATCGTAGTCACAGTTTGATCCAGGAAAAGTTATGACCGCTGCCTTCATGACGGGTCAGCCTCTCGTTTTCCTGAGACTGAAACTTTAAAGTCCTCGGTTACTGGATTTGACAGTAACTTCCGGCACATAGCGTGGGCTCTGTCGATCGCGATTTCTCTAGAATTTGCCTCGAGTTCTAGGTAGATAACTTTGCCGACCCGGACATCCTCAACGCTATCCCATCCCAGCGAATGCAGAGCGTTGTGGATGGCTTTCCCTTGGGGGTCGAGCAACCCGGGTCGAGGCTTGATTCGAATCTCCAGCTGGAACTGGCTCAAGCTTGGTCCTCCATGGTTTCATGGACCTTGATCTGCGGCTTCTCAGCATTGGGCGCGTTAAGGTCAACATAATCAAGTGAGCGGACTTCAAATCCGTTTTCCTCCTCTTCCATGAGAGGATCTCCACCTGGCAGTCGATCTAGGAGTCCAAGGAGTACAGACTTAATAAGTCCCCAGGTTATGTAGAGCAGGCAGAAAGAGAAGAAGTAGTAGCGGGGTATGGTGAATGCTGCTAAAAGCCCTGCCGATACTAGGACAGTGTTTGCGATACCCTTCCCAGTGTACAAACCAATCTTCGGAAACTTTGCATATGGCACATGGCTTACCATGAGGACGCCTAGGAGGACAAGCGCGACTCCCATGATTTGCTGCCATGGCAGGTCATTCAAATAAACTTCAAATAACGACGTCTGACTCCATGGATAGAAGCTCGCCAGAGTTATCCCTGCCGCTGGTGAAGGCAGTCCATGAAAGTGGCGTTTGGGCTCACCTCCCTCCTCGATGTTGAAGCGCGCAAGGCGCACTACCACGGCAGTCACATAAACGAATGACAGGATCCAGCTCCACGGTGTGTCAGCGAAGAAGAGCTGGTACATGATGAAGCCGGGCGCAACACCGAATGAGATTGCGTCAACCAGAGAGTCAAGTTCTGCGCCAAAACGCGAACCGGTCCTCGTGAATCGCGCCACACTTCCATCGAGCATGTCCAAGGTGCCTGCAAATACGATGAACCAGCCTGCCCAGATAAAGTCACCTCTAGATGCTGCAACCATCGCGTACAGGCCAAAGAATAGATTTCCGAGAGTAAATGCAGAGGGGAGTATCACAATCCCGCGCTGGAGGGTTTGGCGGGTCGGTGGGCGAGGGGTCCTCACGGTTCTAGTCTCACTGGTAGTCGAGCCAAAATAGTTGCTCCAACACGAGTCCTGTCACCCACTGCACATGTGACTTCCCAATGCATGGGCACGAATAACTCAACCCGAGACCCAAAACGAATCAGTCCGATTCTTTCACCCCGCTCGATTTTGTCACCCTCGAATGCATCTGTCACAATTCTCCTTGCTATGAGGCCAGCGATCTGGCGAACTAGAATCCGTCCGTAAGGTGTACTGATTCCCAGGGAGGCTTGCTCATTGTGTTCTGAGGCCTTGTCTAGCCAAGCCGCTTGATAAGTCCCAGCCCGGTACTCACGGTGCTCAACGACGCCATCGACCGGAGACCGCTGGACATGAACGTCGAACACGCTCAAGAAGATCGAGATGCGCCTGGCAGTACTTTGCAGAAAGCTAGGCTCCTCCACCTCCCGGATGTCGATTACTCTACCCTCGCCGGGGGCAACAACAGCAGTACCATCGTCTGGTAAGTTTCTAGGGGGGTCCCTAAAGAACCAAAAGACGAATAGTGTCAAAGTTGACAGTACGATCGCGAGCACGATCACACTCCAACCACCGAATCGCATAACTGCAACCCATCCTCCACATGCTAGGAGTAAAGCAGCACCAATGAAGGGATGCCCTTCCCGAGCAAACCTCACCCCTCATCTCCAAAGTGAGGAGGTTTATAAGACTCGAGTGGGACGCCGGTTAATCTTTGGAAGACATCTTGATAGCGGTTCGAGGCCTCTTCTATAACCTCTTGGGGAAGATCTGGGGCTGGGGGAGTCTTGTCCCATCCCTCTAAATCATTTAGCCAGTCTCGAATGGGTTGCTTGTCCAAAGAAGGCTGCCCTCGCCCAATCGTATAAGTCTCTTTAGGCCAAAACCGAGATGAGTCAGGAGTGAGTACTTCGTCGATCAGAAGCAGTTCGCCCGTAGAGGAAAATCCAAACTCGAACTTGGTATCTGCCAAAATGATGTTGCGGTCTTTGGCGACATCACGTCCGTAGGCGTATAAGTGTTGAGAGAGGTCACGTAATTCTTGTGCGAGCTCAAGACCGAGCAGCTCGACAACTTCATCAAAGGTAATATTCTCGTCGTGCCCTTCTTGAGCCTTTGTAGCCGGAGAGAAGATGGGAGGGTCTAGTTGCTGGCTCTCTCGTAGACCTGCGGCTAATGGCTCTCCCGCAAGCGTCCCGCTGCGTTCGTACTCCTTCCACGCTGATCCTGTGATATATCCACGAACGACGCACTCAACCAATACGGGTTCAGTCCTCCTCACAAGCATTGAGCGTCGCTTCCAAAGATCTTGCGACGCACCCAGCTTTGGGTGGTACTCTGTGATAACATCAGGATCAACAGCCAAAAGATGGTGGTCGATATGGCTACCTAGCTGCTCGAGCCACCAGGCTGTCACAAGTGTTAGCACTTCTCCCTTGAAAGGGATCGGTTGCGGAAGCACGACGTCGAACGCGCTAACCCTATCGGATGCAACCATCAATAGCGTCTCTGTGTCGACCTCGTAGACGTCTCTGACCTTGCCCCGGTGCAGGAGCTTTAGATCGAGTTCAGATTCGAGAACAGGTGCTGAGTTAGACATGGACCTCAGGTTCAGAGATTGGCTGTATACGCTCCTTAGTCCGAGCTAATAAAGGCTCGACCTTTTCTTCGAGAAAGCGAGTGACTTGCTCTGGTGCTCTCCCGATGAACTTGCGCGGGTCTGAGAGCTCCTTGAGATCATCCAAAGAGAGGCCAAATGACTCGTCCCCGGCAATCCTTTCAAGCAAATCAAGCGCCTCACCCTCCTCCTTCATACGCTTCGCAGCCACTATCGAATGTTGCCGGATACGCTCGTGGAGGTGTTGTCTATCACCACCACCTGAGACTACGTGCATCAAGATTGTCTCTGTAGCCATAAACGGAAGATGCTCCGATAGATTTCTGCGGATCATGTCCCGGTTAACCGTGATCCCGGTAGCGACGTTCTCAAGAAGGACGAGGCATCCATCTAGGGTAAGAAATGCGTCTGGGACTGATACGCGTTTGTTCGCCGAATCGTCCAAGGTTCGCTCTAACCACTGAGTTGCAGCAGTAAAAGCGGCATCTTGTGAGAGAACAATGACGTGCCGGCTGAGGGCACACATTCGCTCTGCACGCATCGGGTTCCGTTTGTATGGCATTGCCGAAGATCCGATTTGCTCTTCTTCAAATGGCTCCTCTACCTCCCGCAGATGCGCGAGAAGGCGGAGGTCATGTCCGATCTTCGAAACCGACACTGCTATGCCTGCCAATGTCGAGAGAACCTGGAAATCGACTTTTCTCGGATAGGTTTGCCCACTTACCGGGTACGAGTGCGTAAAATCCATTCGCTGACCGACAGCGGCATCTAGTGCGTCGACCTTTTCGTGATCACCATCAAACAGTTCGAGAAATGAAGCCTGTGTGCCGGTTGTTCCCCTGACACCCCTGAAGCAGAGTGATCCGATCCGGTGCTCCATTTCCTCTAGGTCCAGAATCAGATCTTGAATCCACAAGGTTGCCCGCTTCCCTACCGTGGTGGGCTGAGCCGGCTGGAAGTGGGTGTATCCTAAGGTCGGAATAGATGCATGAGTTCGCGCGAAGTCAGACAGTTCCGAGACACACCGCACGAGGCGAGTACGGACTAGTTCGAGCGCTGAACGGTGCAGGATGAGGTCGGTGTTGTCTCCAACGTAGGCGCTTGTGGCTCCAAGGTGAATTATGCCCTTTGCTGCTGGCGCATCCTCTCCAAAAAGGTGCACGTGTGCCATAACATCATGACGGAAGCGCTTCTCAAATTCAGCTGCTCGATCTAGATCGAGATCATCGACTGCGTCATGCATCTGATCAAGAGCTTTCTGAGGGATATCAATTCCCAATTCAGCTTCCGATTCGGCCAACGCGATCCACAGCTTACGCCAGGTGCCGTAACGGCGCCTAGGTGAAAATATTTCCTGCATCTCGCGAGAGGCGTAACGCCCCGCCAAGGGATGCTGGTAGCCATCAAGAAAATTCAAATCACTAGCGCCTGAAAACGAGGTCACGGAAGCCCATGCCCCTGTTTCTCTCAAAGGTCATGGTCACACGGGCTTGTCCAGAAAAATTTTCGAAGATCGCAGTCAATTCTCGGGCACTACGGACGGGTATTCTATTAACGCCCACAATTACGTCGCCTGATTGAAGCCCAATCCGGTTGCCCAGTTCTTCTGGAATCCCAGCGATCATCGCTCCACTCTCAGTGACTAGGTCGCGCTCAGCCCGAATCTGCGGAGACACGGTAATAAGCTGGATATCTTGAAAGAATTCTACACGTTCAGCTGTGAGGGAAGGGTACGCTACAGCCTTAAGTTCGACCGAACGCGCCTGCCCCTCAATGTCAAGAATCAAGGGATCACCTGCCCGTAAATCTAGCAAAACGCCTTCAAAGTCTAATGGATCCGCTAGCGAGCGTGTGTTCACAGTGAGCAATCGGTCTCCAGGCTCAAGGGCTGCGAGATCACCGGGTGATCCAGGTGCGACCCTGCTGATGCGCACACCGCGTGTTCGACCCCAGAGGTCTGCTTCGACAGGTTCGACTTCGACTCCGATCCAAGCACGACGTACCTCACCGAAGCGAAGCAAATCATCCGTGATGCGAAGTGCCCGATCTATAGGGATAGCAAACCCCAATCCCTCGCTCCCTCCACTTCTTGAGATTATAGAAGCATTGATACCGATAACCTCACCTTCGGAGTTGACTAAGGCCCCTCCAGAATTCCCAGGGTTGATCGCCGCATCTGTCTGAATCATCCCGAGATAGAATCCTTCCTCACCTGAGGAAGGGGCGATGTTTCGGTCGAGAGCTGACACGACGCCAGCCGTCACTGTCGGTTCGGTATCTCCAACGTAAGTGCCAAGAGGGTTTCCGATTGCGATTGCCCACTCGCCGATCAGAAGACCATCAGATGAACCCACAGGTGCCACGGGCAAGTCGTCATTGTTTATTCGGAGGACCGCGATGTCAGCTCTGGCATCCGCGCCAACGAGTTCGGCCTCAGCATCCTTACCATTTGGAAGAGTGACTTGAATCCGGTCAGCGCCCTCGATCACGTGATTATTGGTCACTATGATTCCGCCCTGATCCACGATTACGCCCGAACCAAAACCTGCACTACGCCTTTCAGCACCGCGAGGCACATAAAAGCTTTCCCACAAAGACTGTGGCCGCGTCCTTTGAGTACGGATCACGCTGATGCTAACAACGGCAGGTGCTACTCGGCTTGCGGCACGTACAATTGCATTGTTCCGGTCTTGGCTGAGTTGGGCTGAAGGGTCTGGAGGCCTGACCTGGGTCGTGGGTGCGACTGAAGATGATGGGCGGACGGTCGATGATGAAGGCGCTAAACCCTCCTCATCTGGAGTATTTGCTACAGGATTACAGGCCGTCCAAAGATTCGCAGTGAGCAGGATGCACCACGACTGGATAAATCGAAGTCGAAAGCTGCTTCTAATCCTATACACGCGGTCTCCGTTCAGATATCCGTACCGAGGGTTTCCCAATCCTTTAGGAATGCCTCTAGCCCCTGATCTGTTAGGGGGTGCTGACTGAGTTGCCAGAGGACCTTGGGTGGGATCGTACAGCAATCCGCACCTAACATCATTGACTCAGAGACGTGGACTGGGTGTCGTATGGAAGCAGCAAGAATTTCCGTTGTATACCCATAGTTATCGTAAACTTGACGGATCTGGTGGATCAGTTGCATCCCCTCTCCAGAAATGTCATCGATTCTTCCTACGAAGGGCGACACATACGTCGCCCCTGCTTTCGCTGCCAGGAGCGCCTGCGAGACAGAGAAGCACAGGGTTACGTTGACCCGCATTCCATCGGAGACTAGCTGGCGGCAGGCCTTAAGGCCTGCCTCAGTAAGCGGCACCTTCACCACCGCATTTTCATGAATGGCGGCGAGCTTCCGGCCTTCCCTGACCATTGTGTCCCGGTCCACGCCAACCACCTCGAGACTTACAGGACCATTCACCGTCTCGCAGATTTCCAGGTAAATCTCCTTTGGGTCCCGATCTCCAGCGACTTTAGCCACGAGAGACGGGTTCGTCGTGATTCCATCAATAAGCCCGGCGTCAGTCGCACGACGAATCTCTTTAAGGTCTGAGGTATCTAAGAAAATCTTCATGGCTTGGTGCTGCTCCTCGGGGAAGATGTAGCGCAGTCCTGATCCAGTAGAACGGTGCCTGGGTACTCCACATGATTCAGGAAGAGCCCTTGTGGGGGGGCTGGGCGAGATGTTGTCACATCACTCTCATTCTTTAGGAGTCTTTTTATATCTTCGGAGGGTCTTTGGCCAAGTGCGATATCTATCATAGTACCGACTAAATATCGGACCATATGGTGCAGATAGCGGTTAGCTGTGATAGTGAATTGAGCACCTAAATCCCAGTCTGACCACTCAGCTATAAATATGTTACAGCGGTATCCACGCTCTGGTTGTCCGCTCTTGGAAAAAGCCTCGAATGAGTGCTCGCCGGGCAGAGGCGCTGCCGCCTGGGCCAAGGCCGGTATGGGGAGGTCTTTACACAGTGCCCAGCACCATCGTTGTTGAATAGGTGAAGCGGACCCTGGGTCTAGTCCAACCTTGTAAATGTATGTTCGTGCTAACGCGTCAAATCTGGGATTAAAATCGAGTGCGGCTGCCCTAGCTGACTGGACCCATATATCCTCAGGTAGGATCGCGTTTAAGGCACGCTTGAGTTCATTGGGATTCCAGCGTCCGGGGACATCGACTCCCGCTACCTGCCCGGTGGCATGAACGCCGGTATCAGTGCGTCCGGAACCCATGACCGTACGGAACTCGCCGGTGAGGTGGGTCAGTGCGTCCTGTACGATACCCTGTACGGTCCGCTGGTCAGGTTGATACTGCCACCCATGGAAAGCGGATCCATCGTAGTGGACCGTAAGCAGAACACGGATCGTGTCGAGGGCTTCCACGCATTAATTCTAAGAGGGGTGTCAAGATGGCTGTCGCGTATTCCGGATTGGCTGAAAGGCACTGTGACTATTAGCATCTCAGCTCTTAAAGGAGAACTGAAATTATGAGTTTCACAGAGTCTGAAGTGGACCTTAAGAGTGCGTTAGAGGCAGTGGCGGACGGACGGACGCTGAGTGCTGTAGAGGCTGAGGCAACCTTCGACTCCTTTATGAATGGATCCGCTCCTGAGATCCAGATGGCTGGTTTTCTTGTAGGTCTTGCGGCTAAGGGTGTTGAGCCGAGCGAAGTTGCGGGTGGTGTGCGGGCCTTGCGGAAGGTCATGGTTCCTGTGGCTGCGTCCGATCCTTCGAGTCTTGTAGATACAGCGGGCACAGGTGGGGGTGGGGTCACTACGTTCAATATTTCGACAGCTGCAGCGATCGTAACGGCGGGGGCTGGCGTACCCGTAGCGAAACACGGGAACCGTTCGTTTACGTCACGCTCAGGTAGTGCCGACGTGCTAGAGGCTTTGGGAGTTGGGATTCAGCTCACACCCGATCGGATGAGTGATGTGCTCGAGGAGGCGGGAATCGTTTTTATGTTCGCGCCCTTGTTGCATCCAGCTATGCGTCACGTGGGGCCTGTGCGAAAGGCACTCGGGATCACGACGATCATGAATGTCCTTGGGCCGCTGACGAATCCCGCTGGTGCTAGAAGGCAGGTGATTGGAGTTGCAGATCCGACACTTATTGACCTTATCGCAGGAGCGCTACTTGAATTGGGTCATATTCGGGCTCTCATCGTGCATGGCGAACCGGGGATGGACGAGGTTAGCCCTGCCGCAGGGACTAGGGTGGCGGAGCTAAGGGGAGGTGTGGTGAGAGACTATGAGATCAATCCTGAAGATCTTGGGTTGGAACCAGTGGAACTTGGTGAGATTGCTGGAGGGGAGCCAAGTGATAACGCAGCCATCATTGAAGGGGTGCTCCAAGGCGAGCCGGGATCTCCTCGAGCTGCGGTTGTAGTAAACGCAGCAGCAGCGTTGTTTGTTAGTGGTGTTGCAGATTCGTTCAGCAAGGGTGCACGACTTGCCGAAACCTCGATAGACGAAGGTGCAGCGATGGCTGCCCTCGAGCGGCTACGCTTGGCGTCTAACTAGCCTCTCAATATTTGCGGATTACCCCTACCACAATGCCCTGTACTCGAACTTCCCCAGGATCGACAAGGATTGGTTCCATTGTGGGATTGGCCGGTTGCAGCCTGACCTGTCCACTAGGCTCGCGGTAAAGCTTCTTAACTGTTGCAGCCTCATCTGCGACTAGAGCCACAACCATTTGGCCATCTTCTGCCTGTTCTTGGGCTTGGACGACAATATAATCTCCGTCGCGAATTTGCTCCTCGATCATCGAGTTTCCCTCGACGCGGAGTACGTAGTTGTCCGTCCTCCGACTAACCATGTCCGGCGGCACAGCAAGAGTCTCTTGTTCGGTGATCGCCTCAATAGGAAGCCCAGCGGCTACCGCTCCTAAAAGAGGCAGTTCGACTGAGGGGGCACCTGCGTCCGGGAGAGTCAGTTCTAGCGACCGGCTCTCGTTGTAAGACTTCCTTAGGTAGCCCTTGCGCTCCAAATTGCTCAGGTGCTCGTGCACAGTGGCAAGCGAAGAGTATCCGAATGATTCTGCGATCTCCTCGAAACTGGGTGCGTATCCCTGACTATCGATGAAGCTGCCAATGTAATCGAGGATTTCTTTCTGACGCTTGGTGAGGGGCATTTCGGCCACCCTCCTCTCCAAGTGAACCCGAACAGGAACCGAAATAAGGTTACCCGAAGGTTGCCCGAAATGCAAGGCTCTGATCCACTTCCCGGCATACTGGCAGAAATTGTCTCGACTAAGTTGAATGAGTTGGAAAAGCTTAGGTTGCGAGCAAAAGAACTGGAGGCTGCCGCTGCGGTGGCACCTCCAGCCAGGGATTTCCAAGGTGTGCTTTCAACTCCTCATCTTGTAGCGCTCATCGCGGAGTGCAAGAGGATGTCACCTGGAGCTGGACAGATTCACCCAGGCCTTGATCCAGTCACATTAACTCAGAGTTACGAGGATGCAGGTGCTGCGGCACTGAGTGTTCTTACAGATGTGGAGTACTTTGCTGGTAGCACTGAGGATCTGACGGCAGTGAAGTTGGCAACGACCATTCCTACTTTGCGGAAGGATTTCACACTCGATCCGCTTCACATACTCGAAGCCCGAGCTGCCGGGGCTGATGCCGTCTTGTTAATCGTGCGTATTCTTTCAGATGAAGTCCTGCGTCATCTATTTTTTGAAGCCGAGCAGCTGGGCATGTCGGTGCTCGTGGAGATTCATGACCGTAGTGAGCTGCATCGGGCTGTTGAACTAGGGGCCAAGGTCATTGGAATCAACAATAGAGATCTTGCAACGTTTCAGTCTGATGTGCGCACGACGCTTGAACTCCTAGACGAGGTTCCAAATGAAGTTGTGGTTGTTTCCGAGAGCGGGATTCGAAATACGGAAGACGTACAGTTACTGGGAGATGCAGGGGTGGATGCCATCCTAGTTGGGGAGGCGCTGCTGCGCGATTCTGATCCTAAGGCTGCAGCCGTGATGATGAGTTCCGTAGCAAGGAGTGAGGACGTTCGTGGCTAACCAAGTTCGTGTAAAGATTTGTGGTCTTATG
>Ga0209034_10001732_pt1 | contig 10420 bp, 9 predicted proteins | sample MarorgKNORR_S2LV_2_FD_188219 | JGI IMG/M metagenome (GOLD analysis project Ga0209034, IMG submission 188219) | Marine microbial communities from the Southern Atlantic Ocean, analyzing organic carbon cycling - 250m_A/KNORR_S2/LV (SPAdes) (version 2) | ecosystem: Environmental > Aquatic > Marine >...
CTAAGGGTTTTAGGGCCATCAGTTGGTAAATCCCAGTCTATTCTGCGATTAATATCCCTGATCATCATACTTCCTTCTAGCATAAAAGTGCCATCAGCCTGGGGCATAATATCCATTTTTTCCAAAGAATCAGAGGTAATTTCCCCAACTATTATCTCTAGAATATCTCTTAGAGTGACTAGACCTTCAATATCCCCATATTCATCTACAATTAAACCAACGCGCCTATTTTCTAATTGAAAATTAGATAGTTGTATACTTAAAGGCGTGTTTTCAGGGATAAATAAGGGGTTTTCCACTAAGGTTTTTAATAATGTTTTGCTAGGCTTTTCTAGGCTTAGAAAATCGGCTTTTCTATTTGAACTTAGGAATCCAGATATATTATCGATAGTATCTTTATAAAGAGGGATATAGGTATATCTAACTTTATTCAAATTCTTAACTATAGTTTGAATATCGTCCTTTAGGTCTATTCCAACAATTTCGTTCTTGGGTATCATTACATCGTTAACTGATAAGTGATCCATATCAAAGATTCCCATTAGCATGTTTTCTTGTCTTTTTGGGACTCTAGAAGTTTGTAGTAATGTTCTTAGTTCTTCCGGTTTTAACTCTTCCTTTTCTGCATCATTTAAATTTATACCAAATAATTTAGTAACTCCATTTGAAACAAGGGTAACCAATGTAACTAACGGACTTAAGATTTTTGATAGCGGCTTAAGAAAATAGGAGGCAGGGAAGGCAATACTTTCAGGTTTTAGGGCTGCAATGGTCTTAGGCATTACTTCAGCAAAGATTATCATTATTATGGTCATAAATACTGTTACAGCTAATACAGCACTTTCACTCCAAATTCTTATAGCAATAACAGTTGCTATAGCTGTAGCAAGTGTGTGAGTGAAGTTATTTCCTATTAAGATAACACCCAAAAGCCTATCCGTTCTTTCCAACAATTTAGTTACTCTTCTTGCTGATTTATTCCTTTCTTTTACAAGGTGTTTTAAGCGATAACGATTTATTGCCATCATGCTTGTTTCAGAACTTGAAAAAAACGCCGATAGGAATATTAATACTCCAATTAGAGAAAATAGGATCCAGACAGGAATTTCGTTCAATTGAGTTAAGCTATGTAAGCTCTAAGAGTAAAAAGGAGTTCAAAAATACAAATTAATTATTATTTTGTTTCATTATAGCTTAAGGCATCATTTCTGAAAAATAAGCCGAAATGTAATTTTTAGTTGAAAGGTATGGGATATCCCTTAGAATGAGCGCCTTTTTAAGCATATAGAAAGAAATAATTAATGTTAACAATCCGTTTAGCCCGAACAGGGGCAAAAAAAAGACCCTTTTTTCATATAACTGTGGCTGATTCAAGAAAACCTAGAGATGGACGGTTTATTGAAAGAGTTGGCTACTTCAACCCTATATCTAAAGGCAAAGAAGTCCGTATAGAAATTAATCAAGATAGAATTGATTATTGGCTTTCCCAAGGGGCAAATATAAGTGATAGGGTTTTGACTCTAATAAAAGAAAGTAACGAAACTCCTGAAGAAAAGGAGAAACGAGTGGCTAACAAAGAAAAAAGAAGGCTTAGAAAGTTAGCCAAGAGAGCAGAAGCAAAAACCTCGGATGAGCCTGCTAAGGCAGTTCAAGAGGGCGAAGAAGTATCTGCCGAAGAAGAAGCTCCAGCAGAAGAAGCTCCAGCAGAAGAAGCTCCAGCCGAAGAAGTTGCAGAAGCTCCAGCAGAAGAAGCTCCAGCCGAAGAAGTTGCAGAAGCTCCAGCAGAAGAAGCTCCAGCAGAAGAAGCTCCAGCCGAAGAAGTTGCAGAAGCTCCAGTTGAAGAAACACCAGCAGAAGAAGCTCCAGCAGAAGAAACACCAGCAGAAGAAGCATCTGACACTTCTTCTGAAGAAAAACCTGAAAAATAAGTCCTCAGATATGAACTATCGGTCTCAAGACCGAAAAGTACCTTTAGGTATTCTTGGAAAGCCATTTGGGCTAAAGGGGCATATTTTTTTAAGGTACTACGGAAATCTTCAAGAAAATATTAAAGACTTTGATGAGCTGTATGTAGAAGATAGTTGTTATGAAATAGAAGAAGCATTAATTAGAAATAAAAAGCTATCAATTAAATTAAAAGGAATAGAAGACAGAACTGAAGTCGAAGCTTTAAGAAGTAAGGAAGTTTATGTTCTAGAAAAGCAATTACCAAATCTGAAAGAAGGTGAATATTATTGGTTTCAGCTTGAAAATTTAAACGTTATAAATGAACAAAACGAGTTACTGGGAGCTATAGATCATGTAATGCCAACAGGTGCTAACGATGTACTTGCAGTGAAACCGATCAAGGGAAGTATTGATGATAAAGAAAGACTTATACCTTTTCTGAAAAAAGAAATTATTAATAAGATAGAACTACAAGATAAAACTGTTTACGTAAAATGGCCGAGGGACTTTTAAACTCAATCCATGCGCTTTGATGTAATTACTCTTTTTCCTGATCTAGTAAAAGATTCATTTAACTATGGAGTAACAGGTAGGGCACTGACTAGTCAAAAGATATTACTAAATACATTAAATCCAAGAGATTTTTCTAATGAAAATAATGGAAAAGTTGATGATCGCCCATATGGAGGAGGGCCAGGTATGGTTATGCAACCAGAACCTATGATTAAGGCCATTAGACAAGCAAAGAGTGAATCTAAGAACCCTTATACAATTTTTATGTCACCACAAGGAAATATATTTAACCAAGCTAAGGCTGAAGAATTATCAGACAAACAACATTTAGTGATTGTTTGTGGTAGATATGAAGGAATAGATCAGAGAATTATTGATTCAGAGGTTGATGAAGAGTGCTCTATCGGAGGTTATATTCTGAGTGGTGGGGAGCTGCCAGCTCTAATAGTTATGGATTCCATTGCCAGAACTATAGAAGGGGTGTTAGGTGATGCTGATTCAGTAAAAACAGATACTTTTAGTGATGGTTTGCTTAAACATCCACAATACACTAGACCCGAATCAGGTAGTTATGGTGATGTTCCAGAGATTCTTTTAAGTGGAGATCATGAATCAATTAGAAGATGGCAACTTAAGCAATCACTTTTGAAAACAAGAAAGAATAGACCAGACTTGCTTGAAATAAGGTCTCTAAACGATGAAGAGCAAGAACTGCTTGAAGAAATTTTACGTGAAGAACAAGGTTAATCTGGTAGAATGGGCGCCCCAAAAATACCCGTAAATTGAAAAAGACAAGTGAGTAAGAATAAATTCATCCAACAAGTAGAATCTAGTCAATTAAGACAAGATATTCCGGAATTTTCTCAAGGCGATACAGTTGTTGTTCAAGTAAGAGTAGTAGAAGGCTCTAGAGAAAGATTACAACCTTTTGAAGGAATAGTAATAGGAATTAAAAAAAGAGGCTTGGGTTCGGCCTTTACAGTACGAAAGATATCCAATGGAGTGGGTGTTGAAAGAACTTTTCAAACGCATAGTCCTCTAATAGGTAGTATTAAGGTAAAGCGTAAGGGTGATGTCAGACAAGCAAAACTATATTACTTAAGGGAATTAACTGGCAGAGCAGCAAGAATTAAAGAGAAACTAGATAAGTAGCTCTTTTCTCTGTTTAAAGTTATGGACAGCGCCGACATCTCATCAGATAGACTGATAGATGGTTTTATAGACAGCATTTGGCTAGAAAGGGGATTAAGTCAAAATACTCTGAGTGCTTATAGACAGGACCTATCTAATTTTAGCAATTGGCTGAATCCAGTGAATCTAGAAAATGCTGATAAAGTTTCTTTACTTGATTATTTAGCTTATAGGCTTAAAGAAGGTTATAGCAGCCGATCAACTGCTCGTTCTCTCTCTAGCTTAAGAGCTTTTTATGCATATCTTGTTTCTAAATCATTAATAAATGAAAATCCGACATCAAAAATTCAAAGTCCAAAGTTAGGTCACAGTTTGCCAAAGGTACTTTCTGAAGAGGATGTTGAGAAATTAATAAAGGCTCCCGATACAAAAGTACCTCTAGGGTTAAGGGATAGGGCTATGCTTGAACTCCTTTATGCCTGCGGACTTAGAATTTCAGAATTAATAAATCTAGATGTTCTAAACCTAAACATTAGACAAGGAGTAGTGAAGGTCATTGGCAAGGGAGGAAAGGAAAGATTGGTACCTATGGGCGAACAAGCTTTGGATTGGATCTCTGATTATCTTGCTTACGGAAGAGAGCAACTTGAAGTAGATGGAAAGAAAACTTCCCTTCTTTTTTTAAGCAACAGAGGCACGGGTATGACGAGGCAAACCTTCTGGTACCGTATAAAACTTTATGCCAATAAATCAGGAGTAGATCAGAGTCTATCTCCTCATACTTTAAGACATGCTTTTGCTACACATTTAATAAATCACGGAGCTGATTTAAGGACTGTGCAACTGTTATTGGGGCATACTAGCCTTTCCACAACACAGATATATACAGAAGTGGCACGACACAGGATGAAAGAATTACATCGAGAACATCACCCAAGAGGTTAACTATGAAATTTTGTAACCAATTTATTTTTATAATTTTGACCTTATTTTTATCACTAGGTTGCTCTGCTTCACTAGAAGAGCAGTCTAAAGAAGAGATTTCAGTTTCTGAAATAGAGATGAACCTAAATCAAATCCTTCCAGAATCTATAGAAATTATTTCTGTAGAAGAAACTGACATTGAAGGCTATCTAGAGGTTAGACTCGAAGGGATAGAGCCACTGTTTGTTTCTAGGGATGGAAAATACTTAATCTCTGGAGATATTTTTGAGATTACAGATCAGGGCCTAGTAAATAAATCTGAAGCTAGAAGAAATTATCTTCGTAAAGTTACTATTAATGAACTTGATGAATCTGAATTTATTATCTTTCAACCAGATAAAGTGGAACACTCAATCTTTGTTTTTACAGATGTTGATTGTGGGTATTGCAGGCAGTTCCATAGAGAAATAAATGATTATCTAGATTTGGGGATCCAAGTTAACTATTTAGCTTTTCCAAGAGCAGGAATAGATTCAGAGTCTTACAAGAAGATTGTCTCTGCCTGGTGTTCTTCTGAACCTAATCAAGCTATTACTGAACTTAAATTGGGATATGAAATAAAAGAAAATGTTTGTTTAAATAATCCTGTTGAGAAGCATTTTGATTTAGGTAATAGTTTAGGAGTAACAGGCACACCATCTATTATTACTTCTGAAGGAAGACTTATTCCTGGGTATATTCCTCCTCAAGATCTCATTGGATTATTAACTAGCTAAAAATTAGAATCACATCTTAAAAATGAAAACTTTAAAAGTAGGCCTTTGTGGCGTGGGAAATGTTGGTGGAGCAGTCTTAAAGACTTTAATAAACTCTTCACAACTTCTAGAAGTTCAGGGTGGAGTGCATTTTGACTTGGTACAAGTAGGTGCAAGAAGAGGCAAGGAAGTTGTTCCTTTTGAAGGAATCAACATAACAACTAATTTATTGGAAGTAGCAACTAATCCAGAAGTTGATGTGTTGGTTGAAGTGGTCGGAGGAGTAGATTTTTCTTACGAATTAGTTACAGCAGCCTTAAAAGAAGGTAAGCATGTAGTCACAGCAAATAAAGCACTTATAGCCAGTTATGGAAATGAGTTATTTGAATTAGCAAAAAATAATAATGTAGAGATAGGTTTTGAAGCTTCTGTGGCTGGAGGAACTCCAGTTATAAAAGCACTTAGAGAAGGTCTGGTTGCTAACAAGGTTAAGTGGTTTGCTGGGATCTTAAATGGAACGAGTAACTTCATTCTTACCGAAATGGAATTAAATCAATCAAGTTTTAAATCGGCCTTAAAAAAAGCTCAAGAACTAGGTCTTGCTGAAGCCGATCCAAGTTTGGATATTAATGGAACAGACGCGGCTCAAAAGGCTAGTATTCTTGCTGCTTTAGCTTTTCATGTGCCTTTCGATTTCTCTTTTGTAAGCTTCGAGGGGATAGAAGAGGTAGAGCTAGAAGATCTTAAATATGCCAAAGAACTAGGCTATTCGATTAAGCACATAGCACTTGGCGAGTTAGACAGTAATGTAGTTTGTGTAAGTGCTTATCCAACTTTAGTGGATAAGGAAACCTTGCTTTCACAAGTAGGTAAGGAAATGAATGCTCTTGAAATATTTTCTGAAGGGGTTGGTTCAACAGTTTATTACGGTCCGGGAGCTGGACCAGAACCAACTGCTTCAGCAGTAATAGCCGATTTAGTTGACATAGCTAAGGGAGGCTGGGATTTAGATATTAATTCTGATAGCAGTAATGAATTACAAGTATCGGATAGTAAGAAAGCAGCAAGATATTACAGAATACAAGTTAATGATGAACCTGGAGTTATAGCTAAGATATCCTCTTTATTTGCGGATAGAAATATAAGCATTGAGGCCTTAATTCAACATGAAGCAAAGGCGAAAGCAAACCTGGAATCCATTCCTGTAGTCATAATATCTGGTGAAATTACTGATAATGAAGCTTTTAAACTAAAAAATGAGTTGGAAGACTTACCAGAAGTTACTCCAGGAGTTAAGAAGTTTAGGATTCATCTAGGCAAGAAGTAATGCAATATATAAGTACCAGAAACTCTTCACTGAGAAAGTCATTTAGTGAAGTTCTATTAGGGGGTCTTGCCCCAGATGGTGGTTTGTTTATGCCATTAGATAATCGCAGGTTCACGAATGAGGAACTTGAGGATTTAAGCTCTTTAAATTATCAAGAATTAACAGCTGAGATACTTCATCAATTTGTATCAGAAGAGATTAATAAAAGTGATTTTGAATACATTGTTAATGACGCTTATCAAGCTTTTGAAAACAAAGACGTAGTTAATTTAATTAAATTAGAAGACCAAAGATGGATCCTTGAGTTATTTCATGGACCCACTTTGGCATTTAAAGATGTTGCAATGCAGCTATTAGGAACGCTACTTAATCATTTTGCGCAAAAGCAAGAAACAAAAATTGCTGTTTTAGGAGCTACTTCTGGTGACACAGGGTCAGCCGCAATTTCAGCGTGCTCTAGATACAAGAACGTAGAAGTTTTTATCCTTTATCCGCATGAGAGAGTTACTGAAATACAGAGAAAGCAGATGACAACTACTCAGGCAAAGAATGTGCATGCTCTCTCAGTTCAAACTGATTTTGATGGCTGTCAGGCTATGGTTAAAGAGTTATTTTTGGACGAAGCTATTGTGTCAAATGAAACACGTTTTATAGCAGCTAATTCTATAAATTGGGCTAGATGCATGACCCAATCAGTTTATTATTTCTGGACTTACTTAAGGTTAAAAGAAGAACTGAACGGATTGATCTTTTCGATACCTTCTGGAAATTTCGGACATGCTTATGCAGGTTGGTTGGCTAAGGAAATGGGTCTTCCCATCAACAAAATACTAGTAGCCACAAATAGCAATGATGTTTTGCACAAATTATTTTCTGAAAATTCTTATAAGAAAGGGAAAGTCACCTCAACATTGGCCCCCAGTATGGATATTTCAGTGGCCAGTAATTTTGAAAGGCTACTGTTTAATTTATTCAACAATAATTCTGAGAAGCTGCAAAAAACTATGTCTTCCTTCCCTAAAGAACAAATTTCAGTGCCCGGAGAATACTGGAAGAAAGCAGAAGATGTATTTTTAAGCTTTCCAAGTACGGATCAGGAAATACTGCAAGAAATTAAAAACACTTTTGAGACAAGCAATTACATACTAGACCCGCATACTTCTACAGGGGTTAGAGCTGCCAGAGAATTAATCTCACCTGACCAGTCTGTGATAACAATGGCCACAGCACACCCATCTAAATTCATGGAGGCCATTAAACAAGTGTTAGCTGAAGACGCTGTAGAGACTCCTTCCCAATTAAAGGATATAGAAGATAAACAAGAAGATTTTGTTGTTCTACCCGATAATATAGATAAGGTGAGAGAGTATATAGTTTCATCTATTAACTAAGACATGACTGAAGTAACTTCGATAAATGAAGATTTAAAAAATCAGGTCAAAAGAATTGATGACCTAAGGGGGTATCTTTGACCTCGAAAAAAAACAGTCTCGGTTAAATGAATTAACTGAAAATCTTAACGATCCAAATGTTTGGGATGACCCAAAAAAAGCTCAAGAACTAAACAAAGAAAGGGTACATCTTGAAAAAGAGGTAACAAGGGTTACCGATTTAGACCAGGCCATAAAAGACTCTTCAGAGTTATCCGAATTGGCTCTCTCCGAAAATGATGAAGAAGCTTTAGAAGGACTTATCGAAGAAATTGAAAAAAATGAAAAGAAGCTCTACCAATTAGAGTTTCAAAGAATGTTCTCTAATCCCATGGATCCAAATAATGCTTTTTTAGATATTCAGTCTGGCTCAGGCGGAACCGAAGCTCAGGATTGGGCGGAGATGATTATGAGGATGTATTTAAAATGGGGTGAATCTAAGGGATTTAAAGTTGAAATGATTGAGGTGTCTCCTGGCGAGGTAGCTGGAATCAAAAGTTCTGCAATTAGATTCGAAGGAGATTATGCGTATGGATGGCTTAGAACAGAAACGGGAGTGCATAGATTGGTAAGAAAGTCTCCTTTTGATTCGGGCAGTAGAAGACACACTTCTTTTGCATCTGTTTTTGTTTCCCCTGAAATTGATGAAACCATTGAAATAGATATAAACCCTTCAGATCTTAGAATAGATACTTATAGAGCTAGCGGTGCAGGTGGACAGCATGTTAATAAAACTGATTCAGCTATTAGAATTACCCATGAACCTACGGGAGTTGTTGTTCAATGCCAATCTCAAAGGTCACAACACCAAAATAGAGACAAAGCAATGCAACAACTTAGAGCTAAACTTTATGAAATAGAAATGCAAAAGTTGGATGCAGAAAGACAGAGCCTGGAGGAATCAAAGTCAGATATAGGGTGGGGAAGTCAGATAAGATCGTATGTGTTGGATTCAGCGCGAATAAAAGATCTAAGGACTGGTTATGAGACTTCAAATTGCACAGCAGTATTGGATGGAGATCTTGATAGTTTTATTGAAGCGAGCCTTAAAGCCAATATTTAGTTAAAGTATGCGTAATGACAGAAGAAATTTCACAAAATGAACTCTTAGCTTTAAGAAGAGCTAAACTCGATGACTTAAGGTCGAAAGGTAATGCCTTTCCAAATGACTTTAGGAGGGACGCGTTAGCAGAGGAGCTACATGCTGCTTATGATTCTTTTGAGAAAGATAAATTACAAAGTAAAAAAGTAGAGGTCTCAGTAGCGGGCAGAGTAATGTTGCAGCGTGTAATGGGCAAGGCCAGTTTCATTACCATTCAGGATCTTTCTGGGCAAATTCAGGCTTACATTAAGGCAGATAACCTGGGGGCAGAGGCATATAAGGAATTCAAGAAATGGGATTTAGGAGATGTGGTAGGTCTTAAAGGAGAGCTATTTAAAACCAAAACCAATGAATTAACGGTTGAAGCCAATAGTATTTTTCTTTTAACAAAATCTTTAAAGCCTTTACCAGAGAAGCATGCCGGTTTAGTTGATACAGAACAGAGATATAGAAAAAGGTATTTAGATCTCTTAACCAATCCTGAAAGTCTCGAGGTTTTTAAGAAGCGAAGTAAAATTTTAAGTGAAATACGCAATATCTTTATTGAAGAAGGTTACTTGGAAGTTGAGACTCCCATGATGCACCCGATACCAGGAGGGGCCACAGCCAGACCATTTCAGACCCACCATAATGCCCTCGATATGGATTTGTATTTGAGAGTTGCTCCCGAGCTATACCTTAAAAGGCTGGTTGTAGGAGGAATAGAAAAAGTATTTGAGATCAATAGGAATTTTAGAAATGAGGGCTTATCCACAAAACACAATCCTGAATTCACTATGCTTGAATTTTATACGGCTTACGCAGATTACGAAGACCAAATGAATTTTATGGAATCGCTAATAAGAACATTGGCAGAGAGGGTTTTGGGAAAAACCGTTATTGAACAAAATAAAAAGAAGTATGACCTATCAAAGTCTTTTCAGAAGCTAACATTAGTTGATTCCATCATTAAATATCTTGGTGTTAAGAAAGATCAACTAGAAGATAGGAAAGAACTAGAGAAGATAGCTAAGAAGCTAGAAGTGGAGAACATAAAAAACTCCTCTGACGGTAAGCTGCAATTAGAAATATTTGAGAAGGGCGTAGAGGGCGAACTTGATAAGCCTACTTTTATAGTGGGGTACCCTAAAGATGTATCTCCTCTTTCGAGAACACAAGACGATAACCCAGATTATGTTGATCGTTTTGAATTGTTTATAGGTGGAAAAGAAATTGCCAATGGATTTTCTGAGCTTAATGATCCAGATGAACAAGCGGAGAGATTTAAACAACAAGTTAAGCAGCAAGACTC
>Ga0209034_10001734_pt1 | contig 10418 bp, 11 predicted proteins | sample MarorgKNORR_S2LV_2_FD_188219 | JGI IMG/M metagenome (GOLD analysis project Ga0209034, IMG submission 188219) | Marine microbial communities from the Southern Atlantic Ocean, analyzing organic carbon cycling - 250m_A/KNORR_S2/LV (SPAdes) (version 2) | ecosystem: Environmental > Aquatic > Marine...
CGCTGTGATAGCTGCAGTGGCCGTATCACTATCCCTGCGGGCGGTTGACACACTTAGGGAACGTCGAACCTCCAAGCGTCCCCCTCAGGAATGATTCGACCAGCGGTGCGACCCGCGAAGTGCGTACCGATCACCAGCCTGCCATCGCTCCATCGTTGATACGCCTCGTGACGTGTAGCGGTAGACATGTCCTGACGCCAATCCGCGCTTGAGGCAAGATCAGGTTTGGCGAACTGAACGGGGTGGTGCGTCATATCGCCCGTGATAAGAGCCGATTGACCTGCAGATTCGATAGCGACGCTCACGTGACCGGGTGTGTGCCCTGGAGTTGATTCCAAAGTCACCTCGCTGCTGAGTCGATGGTCAACCGCAACCATCGTGGCCATACCCGCATCAACTATCGGCTGCACCGAATCGTCGAAAACCGGGCCGTAGTGCTGCGGTTCGTTTAGCCAATGGTCGAACTCACTTTGAACAAAAAGGTATTCAGCATTCGGAAAGGTCGGAACCCAAGCACCTTCTACCAGGCGGGTATTCCAGCCAACGTGATCTACGTGCAGGTGAGTACTCAAAACGACGTCAATGTCTTCGGGCCTATAGCCCGCGCGTTCAAGCTCCCCAATGAAGTCGGTCTGTAACCCATCGAACGGAAGGGCGCCCGGCCGGTGCTTGTCGTTACCGCAGCACGTGTCAACAATGATCGTCGATCCTTGCGACTCCAGAACAAGAGCATGGATCGAGAGCTTCATTCGACCTTCATCAGTGACGAAGTCGGGCCGTAGCCACGCCAGTTCGTCAATCACGTCTTCCGCGCCTGGAAGCAGAGCTGAGAAGGGCCAGTGCTTTTCGATCTCCAACACCTTCGTGACAGGCACGTCACCTACATGCCACGTTGCCATAAAACCACCCGCCCTTTTCCTCGGTCCGCCCACACAGCGGGCATTACACGCGCCAGACTAGAACCACCCAACACGTTTCGACGATCCTTAAGGGAAAGGGACACCTGGGTGAGTGAAGAAGAAAACCGTTTCGAAGAAGCGGCGATTGAAGCAGAATTCGAGACCGGATATCGCGAAGAAACTCGGGAAGAAGCTCGCCGGGGTGTCATCACCCGTCTCTTCCGCATCGCTTCGGGATCGTTGATAACAGTTCTTGGCGTTATTTTGATGCCGCTACCGGGGCCCGGTCTGTTGGTTGTCGCCATCGGTCTCGGTGTTCTCAGCAGAGACGTCGCCTGGGCCGACCGCCTTCTTCAAATAGTGCGGCGACGGTTACCAAGCGACAGCGACGGTCGTTTACCGAGGTCCAGCATCGCCACCATGGTTGTTCTGGCATTAGCAGGGATCGCATTTTCAGTTTGGGTGGTATTCCTGGGCTGAGTAAAGATTCGGTCTCGGGGAAATCTCCGACAACTAGTTAATTGATACCGGTGTGGATACTTCAGTGAAGAAGTCGTTGCCTTTGTCATCAATGACTATGAAGGCTGGAAAGTTTTCCACCTCGATCTTCCAAACAGCTTCCATCCCGAGTTCCGGATATTCCAGGACCTCGACCTTTCGGATCGAGTCTTTGGCAAGCCTCGCAGCTGGCCCTCCGATCGATCCCAGGTAGAAACCTCCATACGTTCTGCAAGCCTCGGCTACCTGGGGCGATCTGTTACCTTTTGCGAGCATCACCAAACTTCCACCCGCTGCTTGGAATGACTCTACGTAGCTGTCCATTCGTCCTGCTGTAGTGGGCCCAAAAGAGCCTGATGCGTAGCCCTCGGGAGTCTTTGCTGGACCTGCGTAGTAGACGGGAAATTCCTTGAGATACTCCGGAATCGCCTCGCCCGCATCAAGTCGCTCCTGGATCTTCGCATGGGCGATATCGCGAGCCACAACCAATGTCCCGCTCAACGAAAGCCTCGTTTTTACGGGATATTTCGATAGTTCCTCTCGAATTTCGCTCATAGGGCGATCCAAATCGATAGCGACAACTCCATCGGATAGATCGGCGTCTTGTGTTTCGGGCAGATATTTGGCGGGGTCTTCTTCGAGTTGTTCAAGAAATATGCCGTCGGCCGTAATTTTTGCCAATGCTTGACGATCAGCGGAACATGAGACAGCTATTGCGACTGGGCAGCTCGCGCCATGCCTTGGCAGTCTCACCACTCGTACGTCATGGCAGAAGTATTTACCTCCAAACTGAGCACCTATCCCGAACTGGCGCGTTAATTCGAGGATTCGTTCTTCCCATTCCAGATCTCGAAAGCCGTGACCTGTTTCGCTACCGGTAGTAGGCAGGGCGTCTAGATACTTGGCTGAGGCGTATTTCGCGGTCTTCAACGCATGCTCAGCCGAGGTTCCGCCAATGACGACCGCCAGGTGATACGGGGGGCAGGCAGCGGTACCAAGTGTTCGCAACTTCTCGTCAAGAAACTTGGTCAGATTTGCCGGGTTGAGCAGAGCTTTTGTTTCCTGAAACAAGAAGCTTTTGTTGGCGGAGCCACCGCCTTTGGCCATAAACACAAGCTTGTATTCGTCACCTGGTGCCGAATAAATCTCGATCTGCGCCGGCAAGTTATTACCGGTGTTTTGCTCGTCGAACATTGTTAGCGGCGCTAACTGTGAATAGCGAAGGTTCGACGTCTGGTACGTGTCGAACACACCGCGGCTGAATACTTCCGCGTCGTCGACGTCGGTAATGACCCGCTCGCCTTTCGTCCCCCAGATGATCGCGGTTCCCGTATCTTGACAACCGGGTAAAACGCCGCCCGCCGCAATATTTGCGTTTTTCAACAACTCGACTGCTACGAAACGGTCGTTGGCGGAAGCTTCGGGGTCCTCAAGGATTTGCGCTAGTTGAGCGAGGTGCCCGGGTCGCAATAAGTGAGCGATGTCTCGCATGGCCTCAGCGGTCAGTAGACGTAGACCCTCCGCTTCGACTTTTAGAAATTGTCGCCCTCCGGCCTCAAAGGTTGAGACGTACTCGTCTGTGACCTTGCGATAGACGACGTCGCTATCGCCGGTGGGAAGCAGATCGCTGTAAAGGAACTCCGGCACCCCACCAAAGTTACTGTCTTTATTCGACGACTAGGTGAGTCCTTGACTTAATGACTGAAATCACCCGCTGGCGCTTTGGTCGAGGACAGGAGGTCCGTAGCGATTTTCTTCCACATGTCCTCGCTGACACATAAAAAACAGGATGACAAAAACAAGCGGTGTCGGAATGAGACCCAGTGGAAGCCACCAACCACTGCGATTCGTGTCGTGCAGTCTTCGGACCGTAATCGAAAGGTTAGGTATCAGAACGACAAGTAAGTAGAGGAAGGCAAAGATACCCACTGGCCCACCCAATCGGCCAAGCGTCCAAAAGACGGCTGCCAGCATCGTATGCCCAAGGGTGAACCACCAATATTCGGCTCGGCTAGCTCGACCCCTGAATTCGGCGTACTTCAGTAATCCACCGATGTAGTGCTCGACCAGCCGCATACTCGGACCGTACATCACTACGTCCTGCTCCACCTTCACCTTGCTTGACATGCTGTACTGGAAGGGCCGATACAACAGGCGGACCGACTAGGGGGAGATAGTGGCTGTAAACCTTCCATTGGTTGAAGTGCCGATCGTTGACTACGGGGCCGACGAGGACCAGATGGTCGACTATCGGAGAAACGGCACCCTTCGAGCCCTTGACCTCGACAACCGGGGTCCGATTCGTTTCGACGCAAACGGACGCCTTCACCCTGACATCGTTGATTCCTATAGCCGGCACGGCTTCTACGTGTTCACTGGAGTCATCGGGCAACAAGAACTTGATGAGATTGAGCGTGACGTGGCGGACATGCTCGATCGGTCCCCTGTAGCTAAGGACGCCGAAATAGACAAACACGGCAACCCCGCTTTAGGGGTTGGGCTCGAGGGAAGAAATATCAGTTGGGTCCGACCTCTGTCTGATCCTTTGGGCGGAACCGACACGGCATACGGACGTCACGAAGCCAAAATGAACGAACCGTTGCCACCGGCGGAAGCTCCCGAGCATGTCGTCCAGTTGTTTCTTGGCTCGTTGCAATTCTCCGACGCATGTCTGCGTTTGTATGGGCACCCAGAACTACTTCGAGTGGCCGAATCCATTAACGGATCTGACTTCACACCGTTTAATGAAGCGGTCTGGGTGAAACAACCGGGGCTCGGTGGGTCAGTAGCTTGGCATCAGGATGGATGGACTCACTGGGATAGTCCCGCGTTAGACGCGCACACTCACGGGTTTAATTTCATGGCTCAGCTCTATGGTTGCGACGCAACAAACGGTCTCTGGGTAGTTCCGGGGTCTCATCTCATGGGGAAGGCCGACATCAGAGGAATGGTTGAAGCTGCAGGATCGGATCGGCTTCCCGACGCGACTCCGTTGATATGTGCGCCCGGAGACGTGGCGATAAACAGTCGTCAAGCAATTCACGGTTCCTTCGCCAACACGAGTTCGAATGCACGCGTCACACTAAATTTCGGCTTTCATCGTCGGGCATCGGTGTTCGGTGTGCAAAGTGGCGGGGTACACAATCCGGTCTCGGAATATGACGACGAGTACATCTTCGAACGTTCAAAGGCTATTGCTTGGGCCATAGACGCTCGGTCTCAACATTTCGTGAACGAAGAACGCTATGTCTACGAGCCCTTTCGAGGTATCGAAGACCAATTCACTTGGGACGATGCAGCCAGATCAGAGCTGCGTGATTACAACCTGAGAGATATCGGAATCTGAAATGAGTGTTCTCGAATGTGAAATGGATAATCACATAGCTCTTGTCACATTGAATAGGCCCGAATCGCGAAATTCATTAAACCCTGAATTGATTGTCAGGCTGGCCGAACTTTGGGACGGCCTCGGGAAGGACGACGCCGTCAGAGTAGTAGTGCTAACAGGCGCAGAAGGGTCGACGTTTTGTTCGGGCTTCGATCTCGGAACGACCATTCCTATGATGACCGGCACCCGAGAACCTCAGAACGAGTTCGAGCAAGCAGTCGCCGACGACAATGCGCTCATGCATCAGGCAACCTTGAGAGGCTATGACGTTGGCAAACCAGTGATCGCTGCGGTTAACGGTCATGCCATTGCCGGGGGCATGGAATTGATGCTGTCATGCGATTTACGCGTAGTGGCCCAGGGGGTGAAACTCGGACTTTCGGAGGTCGCTCTTGGACTCATACCCGGTATGGGCGGTACTGCTCTATTGGGTAGGCACGTTCCGAGTGCATTAGCAATGGAGTTGTTGCTGGCTGCGCAACCCATCGTGAGTGACGATCTTGCCGAATCTGGCTTGTTCAATCGTCTAGTTCCATCCACTGATGTGTTGGACACCGCTTTGGATCTCGCTCATGTGATCGCCTCCAATGCTCCACTAGCTGTTAAGGCAGCCCGGAACGTAGTTCGAGCGTCAATTGATCTTGACGAAACTGCTGCTTTGGCTTTGGAATCACACACAGGAGCAGCGCTTGTCGACACCGAGGACGCAGTGGAAGGACCGTTGGCGTTCATGGAGAAGCGCGCACCTGTGTTTAGGGGCCGTTGAGAAGTTCTCGTCAACGTCTCACACCGAAACGGTTGAAGATGACAACGTGCGCGTCCAATGGCAAAGCTGGTCAAGTGTTGGAAGGACGGAGTGCCGGTACTTGGTCGGAGAGTTCGATGATGTGTGCTTTGTCGACACAAGCGCGGCGGTATCGGAACATTTCTCTCGACCCATCGGCATTGGGTAAGTCCAGAAACGCTTTATGGCTCGGGTACCACACCGCTAACACTTCGTCGAAGGCATCTAATTCACCCACGACGCAGCCTTGAACCGGCGTACGCCATAACACCAATCCCCCGACTGCTCCCACCGAACGTTCAATAGCCGTCATATAGGACCTGTACGGCTCTCCATCTGGAAAGGCCGCGTCGCGTTTGTAGCGGTTGATGTTCAACATCATGAGGGAAGTGTCAGAACTTGACTCAGCGAGATTTTGTAGTCTCAAAAACTGTTCGTCGTTCGCTGTGTTGTCTTTCGCCATGCGAGAACGCTAGTGCGATCCGGCTGTGGACAAGAGAAACGAGGCCTACCCTCTAATGATGCCATCGACTCTGCTACAGACATTCTCATGACGCCTCTCGAGTATCTCGGTGCTTCACCAAAAGGTGACGACTGGGAACTGTCCTTGCCGCAGGACCTTCACGGAGCATTTGGCGGGGTGACAGGTGGAGCATTAGCTGCAGCTTCTGTTGCATTAGGCCGTACCATCGCGCCCGATCGTGTGACGACGGGCGTCGACATCCATTTCCTTCGCGGATTATCCACCACCGAAGCGACGGTCAAACTGACCACTCTTTCGTCTGGTCGAAGCTTGACCGTCGTTCGAGTTGAGTTCACAGACGCATCCGGGCGACCGACAACTGAAGCCAGGGTCGCATTTGCCGCCCCCGAAACACTTCGTACCGATATTGAGAACAGCCATTCCGAAGGTCTGATGGGGCCGCCGCCGCTAGATTTGGACGCCTCAGCGAAGCCGTGGCGTAAACCTGAAGGAGTTGAGGCTCCGATCATTGACACAGCCGCCCCCAAGGCCGCCAGAGTTGGCTCCGCAATAGCGACGTTGGTGTCCATTCCTTGGGATGCTGTCGGTGATGGCAGCGAAGGCGCATGTCTCGCCGCGGACCTGTCAGTTGGTCCTCCAGTCGACGCCGCCTTGCCTAGAGGTGCCTGGGTTCCTCACCCAAATCCCGATCTGTCGTTACGCTTTTCAGGCCCAGCGAAGGCCGGAGATCTTGTAGCGATCGCCTCGTGCATGAGAATCGTGGAGGGTCTGGCAACAGTGGCGACTGAAGTTTGGCAAGAGGAATCTTTAACAGCGACTGGGGTGTCAACCAGTTTGCTGATGGCAAAAACTTGAATACTTGATATCTACGCCGAAACCCTCAGTAGTTCGAACCTGCCACGATGAAACTGAACTGGTGGCTTCGAGCCTTGTAGGGTCGTGATGGCCGTTAACGGAGGGTGAAGTAATGAAATTCGGGATGCTGTACGAGTTGCAATTGCCGAAACCGTGGGACGAAGGCGCCGAGTTGCAACTCATTGATGAAGCGACTGAACAGATCGTTCTAGCCGACAAGATCGGAATCGATCACGCTTGGGCCGTTGAGCACCATTTTCTTGAAGAGTATTCGCACTGCTCAGCTTCCGATGTTTTTCTTGCTTCGCTCGCAGCGCAAACCGAACGCATCAGAATCGGTCTCGGCATTCGACAAGTAATCCCCAACTACAACCATCCATCTCGAACAGCAGAAACCGTGGCCATGCTTGACCTTATTTCTCGGGGACGAGTCGAATTCGGCATCGGAGAAGGTGCGACTCGACTGGAGTTACGGGGATACGACATCAACGCGCGACGGAAGCGGGCGTTGTCCTTGGAAGCTGCGGGACAGATCGCGAACATGCTGGTGATGGAGCCCTACCCCGGATACGAGGGTGAAGGGTTTTCGATGCCATGCAGAAACGTGGTTCCGAAGCCCATGCAAAAGCCGCATCCTCCCATGTGGATAGCGTGCACTAACCGCGGGACTATCGAAGTAGCTGCGCGAAATGGGCTTGGAGCCTTGGCTTTTAGTTTCGTCGACCCTGAGGAAGCAAAAACTTGGGCAGACACGTATTACGGCATCATCAAAAGCGACGAGTGTGTTCCTTTGGGACACACTGTCAACGCGAATCTGGCGATGGTCGCAGGATTCAGTCTTCATGAGGACGGCGACGAGGCGATGCGCCGCGGCATAGACGGATTTCAGTTCTTCCGTTACGCGGTTAATGCACTAGTTGCTAACGAAACTCGTCCTGGTCGCAGCAACCTGTGGGGCGAATATGAAGAACTGAGAGGGCCTGATCTTCCGACAATCGGAGCGCCTGGTATCGGAACACCAGAGGATTACACGGCACTTGTCCAGGAATTCGAAGCCGCAGGCGTTGACCAGGTCATTTTTTTGCAGCAAGGCGGCAAGAATGAGCACAAACATATTTGTGAAAGCTTGGAGTTATTCGGCGAGAAGGTACTCCCCAACTTTGAGCCGTTCCGTGATGAGCGTGTAGCTCAAAAGGACGCCGAGTTGGCGCCGTACATCGAAGCTGCTCTCGACAGAAAGCAGTGGATGGAACCGCTCGCCGATGACGAGATCCCCATCGTTCCGCCATCACAAGCTAGGGAGTCGTTTTACGTTAAGGCGGACACCTAGCTAGGGCTTAACATCCGCCCAAGGAAGTCATTGATGTCCGATCGAGCTTGGCGGGCCACGGCCGTGCCTGGAGCAAACCCATCGAACCCGTGAGGGGCTCCGGGATACACGTGGAGTTCGGTAGGAACCCCTGCTTGGTTAAGTCGCTGGGCGTAAGCGACGTCTTCGTCAGCAAACCCGTCCAGGGTTCCTGTCATGACATACGCACGCGGCAAACCGCTCAGATCGATCGCTCGCGCAGGCGCTGCGTGGATCGGGACGTCTTCAGTGTCGAACAAATCGCCCAAATAGGACTGCCACCCGAAATAGTTCGATTCGCGATCCCACACCGGGACATCCCAGTTAGCGGTGACAGTTGTTCGAGTGTCATCGATCATCGGATAGATCAATAATTGGTAATCGAGTTCGAACTCGCCGCGATCACGAACTAACAGAGCAAGCGCTGCCGCCATCCCTCCTCCGGCGCTCGGTCCGCCAATCCCGATCCTGTCAGTATCTACACCGATTGATTCGCCATTTTCCTTTAGCCATTTCAGTCCTGCATAGGAATCTTCAAGCCCCGCTGGATACGGGTGCTCGGGTGCCAACCGATATTGCACCGCAGCGCCAACTAACCCGAACCGCTGACACCATCGATCAAAACGGAAATCGTCTTGCTCAGGCGCTCCCAACACGTAGCCGCCCCCGTGAGTCCAATAGAGTGCTGGCAGCAAATCCTCGATATTTTTGCGACGGTGCAGTCTGACTCTGACTTCGTCGCCGTGGGGACCGGCGACGAAGTGATCCACTCTCTCTACTTCGTCTGAGAGAGGGGCATCCGCGTTTCGAAGCAGCCTCGATGATCGAGTTTTCTCTAGGTTGTCAGCGTTGACAGTTCCAAGACTCGGTTGTGCCTCTATGGCTGCTCGAATCTCGGGGTCGTAGTACGGCTGTGTGCTCATGACTGAGCACGGTAGGGCAAGTTGACGCTACTTCGCTCGACTACGCCGACGCTTCGTAGACGATGTTGGTACCGGTTTCTGATATCCGTCCGAACGTTCCGTAACCAGCTTCCTCAAAAACGGCCCTCATTCCCGGCTCGCCTGCCTGCGCACCCATTCCCCGACCCACTTCTTGTGAGAGCGAGCAGGGCGTGCAGAAGAAACTCGAGAAACCGTAAAAGGCGCCACCCAGACCGGCATGATTCTCCGATCTGGTATCAAATGCGAACGGTTCAATCAACATGACGGATCCGTTGTCATTGAGTTGAGATCGCGCGTGTTGTGCAATTCCAACCGGGTCGCCCATGTCATGCATACAGTCGAAGAAACACACCAGGTCATAAGAACCCTGGTAACTGGTGGCGCTCTCTATTTCGAAGGTCACATTGCCAAGGCCTTGTTCTTCCGCCGCGGCTCGAGCCATTTCAATTGAGGGAGCGTGATAGTCGATGCCTACGAAGGAACTGTCAGGGTAGGCAGCTGCCATGGTCAACGTCGATAATCCAGCCCCACATCCCACATCAGCTACAACTGCGCCATTGGAGACCCTGGATTCGCCTCCAGAAAGCGCGGGAATGAATTCCTGCACTAGGTGGTGTTCGTAGCAGGGACGGAAAAATTCGAGCGTTCCGTCGAACAAGCATGGGTGATGATCACCCCACGGAACCGCTCCGTCTCCGCGAAATGCAGCCTCGACTTGGTCAAGCCCCATATACATCGCTCGAACCGCTTGTAGAGCACCGGCCAGCCAAGCAGGTGAATGTTGTTCCGCCATGACCAACGCTCCAACGTCGCTGAGCTCGTAGGTGTCGGCGTCCGCGTCATATGTCAACACTCCTGCCGAGGCCTGTTGGTCAAGTAACTCTCGAGTGAGTCGAGGGTGCGTGCTGGCAGCCTGCGCTAACGCCTCAGCTGTCATTCCCCCACTGCCCGCTAAGTGCCGATACAAACCCAGCTTGTGAGCCAGCTCGCTACATACAACGGTGGCTGCACCAACCATGTGACCGACCATGCTTCCCGCATAGGCCTGAACTGCTTCCATATCTATTTCTTCTGACATAGCGATGTCCCTCCACCGTTCAAGGTTCAACCACCTCGATACTTTTGACGGAGCAGTTTTAACTTAAATATGGGGATCTCGCTCTTTTTTGTTCGAAAACGGCCGTCGTCGACCGACGGGGCGCGATTGGTGCAAGTAGT
>Ga0209034_10001736_pt1 | contig 10417 bp, 10 predicted proteins | sample MarorgKNORR_S2LV_2_FD_188219 | JGI IMG/M metagenome (GOLD analysis project Ga0209034, IMG submission 188219) | Marine microbial communities from the Southern Atlantic Ocean, analyzing organic carbon cycling - 250m_A/KNORR_S2/LV (SPAdes) (version 2) | ecosystem: Environmental > Aquatic > Marine...
TTTCATAGTCCAAAGAACTTGGCCATGTCACTAGCGGTTGAAGTGTCGGAACTGATGGAATTATTTCAATGGCTCAGTCTGGATCAGGCGCGGGAGGCAATGAAAGCAGGTGACATCAGGGAAAATGCTATCGATGAAATCGCTGATATAGTGATATATACTTTAGCATTCTGTAACAGAAACAACATTGATATTGCAGATGCAATAAAGAAAAAAATGGAGAAGAATACTCGGAAATATCCAGTAGAAAAATTTAAAGGACATTTCTAATATATTAATCAAAAATGCTGTAATCCTTGATTACTTATTCTATAGTAGTATATCTTAAACTCAACTTTAATAATTAGGCATATTTCGTAACAATTCCAGAAAGCCTTAAATTACCTGATTATTTTGCCAGGGCCTCCTGTAGCTTTATATTTGTATCCCGTAGCCTTCCGGAGAGCATTTTGATAATTTGTTGCATAATCTCAGAATTTCCGGCCATTAATTCGTAGAAACCATCCTGTTCAATTTTTAGTACTGTTGTTTCCGCTTCTGCCGTTGCATCTGCTGAACGCGGCTCTTGATCCAAGAGTGCCATTTCGCCTAATACCGTACTTTTACCAAGGGTTACAATATGATGTTCTCCCTTATGGATCCTTACGTTTCCATCCACAACGATATACATAGAATCACCATAATCTCCTTCAGAGAACATTAGTTTTTCTTCCGAGTGAAAGGTTTCTTCGGAAATTTGAGCAATCCTGGTAAGTACATCCCCAGGGATATTCTTAAATAAATCTACTGATTTTAACAGGATAGTTTTTTCGAGTATTGAATACATATCTGTCTCCTTTTTGAAATTGAACATTTTTGACGGAATCATTTCCTTAATTTTTCCAGATTTATCTTCAATCCGACTGAATAATTGATCAATAAATATGGTATTCTGGATTTTATCCCAGTTAATCTTTTCTAATAAATCCTGGCGATTACTTTTGATAATGTAATTTAGTCCGATGGCAGTTTTCCATTTATGCGCACCATGAATCCAAAAGAGAATCAAATCATCAAATTCAACCAATAACTCATCAAAAAATTCTTTACCAGCTATTACTTCATCAATATCAATATCTATTAATGGCATAGTTAATTTGCGATTTGCCTGGGAAAAAGTGGTATCCACTAACTCAAGTACATAAGGCATTAACTCTGGATCTTGATTAGCTACATATTGAATGTAGGTTTCTATGGGGGTTTTAGGGTCGTGCAAAACACCCAACTTCAACATAATTCGAATTAATTTCTTTATATCACTACTAATATGATCTCTAATTAAAAAACAATTATCATCATCAGGTAAACAATTCAGAAACAACACCAATTGGTATACCCTTTGTGCGATATGATCCAAATTCAATTCGATCTCTTTAATAAACTCCGTAGAGGCAGGGTATCCTCTAGAAACAGAAATTAATGAATTAGTTACTTCCCTTAAAATTATCAGGTAATTCTCGTTTAAACCTTTTTGCAGTATGTTTAATGAGTCTTCAACCTTGTATTGTTTTAAACAACGGATAATTCCCATACGAATTGGAAATTCGCTATCTTCTTTAAATAATAATTTATCTAGGTTGTGCAGTACTAAGTCTTCTTCAAACCCCCCAAGAGCAAGTCGAGCCTGCATAGCAGTTTTTGGATAGGCCAAATTTCCAATAATATGATATATTAATTCCGGGTTGTCTCTTTTTGCAGCGATTCGTAATGATTCTTCTCTAATTTCATGCGAACTATGGTGTAGAAAATTAATCAATTCTTCATCTTTCATTATTCCCATAGGCCTATCTAAAAATTGGAGACCTGCTCTTATATTATGTACATCCTTACTATTCAATAAATTTTGCAAAACTGTTTTTGCATCATGTTCATGAGTGTGCATTTTTAATAATGAACAAGCGCTAGCTGATCTAATCTCTAAATCAGGACTCGATAAGTTTTGGTGTAATTCATCCGAAACTGGCAAAAGTTTCCTTTTTCCCGCTACGGCGATCGCTTCAGACGTTATTTCTGTACTGTGTCTTGCGGCATCAATAATTAATTGGTCATCAATTATCATGGATTGATTTCCTGCTATTTCAAGTACTGCTTTTTTTACATTGATGGATCCACTCTGAAACAATTCAACTAATGTAGATTTCCATGGATCAAGAGGCATTGTTTTAATCAGATCTAATCCAAACAATTGCTTGAATTCGTCCTTATCCAATAATGTTTTATTAATAGTTTGGATTATGTGGTTATCGGTAATATCAAATTCTACATCTTCCAAATTCAATTGTCTTTTTTCGATTGCATGCATCAGTGTTTTTACATATCCATTTTTCAATCGAATACTATTCCATATCCAAAATATTATCCCTACCAGAGCAATAACACTGAGGTAGTGTAATTTATCGGTTGGGACGAATTGAAATTGCACCAAAACAAATATGATAATACCGACCACGCCCTCTAGTGTTGCCCTTATTGCACTATCAATGACTGGCTTTGCTTGTTTCTTTCGGTCTTTGGGGACGGGTAGCCAGAGAATTTCTTGGGCGGCGTTATTTATAGAAAATTTAAATACTTGGTCCGAAAATTTTGCCATAAATACTGATGCAAGAATTGGAATCATTAGAAAACCTGATGTCCCAAAAGCGAGTGAAATAGGTAAAAATAGGAGTCCAGCAAGCATACCAAAACGAGCTAGAACTACCCCAGTAATAAAAAATTGCATAAAAATAGTAGCAGCTCCAGTTGCCATATAATAAGTACCAAAAAAACCAACCAAATCATCCTGGATAGGAAATGCCTGTACTGCTGTCATCTTAAATTGATAATCAATTATCTTTGAAATAAATGCGGCCAGTCCAATCAGTAGTGCTATTGATTTTAAATAGGGGTCAAATTTGAATGTTGTTTTATTTTCTTTTGATTCTGATACTGGTTTCTTTTTTCGTGTATCCTCAGGCTCTCTGTATTTTTTAATGAGTATTCCCATAATGACATACAAACCAATGAAGAAAATTGTAAGGTATAGCAATTTTTCTGATCCAAACAATTTTACAAATGGTTTAAGGGAGTACCCGGCCAACATTCCTGCCACCGATCCGCCAGCACCCAAAATACTAAATAATCGTTTGGCTTGTCGTGCGTCAAATACTTCACCAGCAAGCATCCAAAATTGTAATATAGAAAGAGAGACAATCACTTCCATAAACACAAATAAAAATGGAATTAACCATTTTTCGGGAAGATCATTAATTGACTCTCCAGAAGCAAACATGGTAAAAAGCCTACTTAACGAAATTTGAATAATAAACAACGTTGCTGCAAAAATTGCACCGCCAATAGTCATGACTTGAATTATGTCTCTTCCAGCAGTGATCCGCTTATAAATATTAATAACAATAACCATTGTTACAGCAATCGCCACAAACATTAATGGTAGATAGCTCCTGTCAAATAAATTAAGGAAAAATGCATCGCGGGCAGAGCTGCCTGTAATGCTAGTCGCTACAACCGCAAAAAATTGGACAAACAGAATAAATACCTGCTTGCGTTCGTCTTTTTTAATGTGAAACAGTTTCAATTATGTTTGAAGATTATTCCTGTATGGATAAAGATTTTGATAATAATTTCTCAGATATTAAAAAAAATATTTATTTATTTGAAGACCCAATCAAATGTAAACAATGAACTATAACTAATAATTTACACGCTATCAAATACAATCCATTATCAATTTCTGGTCTCTTTATCAATTTTCTGTAGTATTGAAGAATGAGGTGTAATTGTTTATAGACATTTGTGGCTATTAAGTGTACATTTAATTTACCGAATTGCTAATTATAGTATTCCCTCTGTACCCGCTGTAACCACTAAATTTTATAGAAGTATTTGATAGGAGAATAGAGCTAATTGGGCAAAATAGAAGTTTTAAAAACAGTGCCAATTTTTAGTGACCTGTCCGAGAGAAATCTTAAGTCAGTGGTTAAGAAAATGGTATCCCAAAAATATAAAAAAGGTCATGTTATATTGGAAGAAGATAGCTCCGGAGAACATTGTTATTTTCTTACTCGTGGTCGTGTAAAAATTACCCGTGTGAGTGGCGATAAAAGGGAAGTGATTTTGGCTTTATTGGGACCAGGTGATTTCTTTGGTGAAATGTCCCTTTTAAGTGGTGAAGTCCGCTCGGCGAATGTGGTTACACTAGAAAAGACAAAAGCATTGACGCTAAATACAGAAGATTTCCTTGGTACGCTAGAATTATATCCAAAAGTAGCCATTAATCTGTTACGTGAATTAGCAATCCGTCTTCAGAAAAGCGATGAACAAATAGCGAGTCTATCCTTAAGTGACGCGGAGCGCAGAATAGCTATTTCCATTTTACGGATCGCAGAAGAACAAGGGACCATTCATCACGGAAATGTCACAATTGATCCACTACCATCCCAACAAGATATCGCTAATATGGCTGGTACAACCCGTGAAACTGTATCCCGTATTTATAAGTTATTAGTCGAAGATGGTCACGTGCAGCGAATTAGTAAAAAACTAATTATCCTGGATTTTAAACGATTCCTGAAAGATTTCTCCCTGAATTAGAATTCTCTCCACATTTTCGTTGTTCAATTATACTAAAAAATGCTTACCCAGATTACGGATTTTAAAACTGTTCTATTATTACTCACTGGAAAGTTTAATCGTTTAATAGACTAAGCTGGTGTAAACTTGGTAAGGAAATATCTTCGATGAAAATACAAGGCCGCAATGATCCCTGCCACTGTGGAAGTGGAAAAAAATTCAAGGTTTGCCACGGAAAGGCAACTAGTAGTTTCAACCAGCAGTGGGTTATTGTTGGCATTGTAGTGGGAATATTCTTGTTATTCTTTTTTATGGATTCAGGAACTAGCACTACAACAACAACAAACAGTTCGATACCATCCCCTGTTATACCTCAGGATCGTTCTGGATTAGCCGCACCGCCACTTGGTGAAGCACCACCTGGTAAAGTGTGGTCTCCGGAGCACGGTCACTGGCATGACATCGCGACCACTCCTACCTCTGCAGAACCTGGCGTTGCATCAAATCGTCCTCAGCCACAACCGCTGGGTGAAGCACCACCTGGGAAAGTATGGTCACCGGAGCATGGCCATTGGCATGATATTGAATGATCATTTTTCGCCAAAAGTTTTCCGAGCTCATTTGACACATGATGGTGCCCATCAGTCTTGACCCACTAATTGCAACAGTTATTTAAGTAGGTGCTGGGTATTTTTTACCAATTCTAATCAAAAGGGTTTATCCAGGCCTATAAGATGGTGTTGCTGGAATAACTATATCATTTTAGTTTCAGGAAATGAAATATCTTATATTGGTAATAATGGTAAGTCAGTTTTTCACTTCCTGCAGCACAGCGTTAAATCAATTAGTGAATGATAAACCATCGAAGACTAAAATGCTTGTCGGTTTGAGTAACAGAGGTGGACTACAGCAAGATCCCTTTTCGGGATGGTTTAATAAGGAATACGGTTCTTATGGATTAAATAAGGAAGCAGTACAAGGGATAGAAAAAAATAGTGAAAACCTATCTATTAAGCTATTCATGGGTACCTGGTGCAAAGATAGCAGACGGGAAGTACCACGTATTTACCGGATACTAGACGCGGTAGGTTTCGATGAGTCCCACCTGACCTTGATCAATGTAGATCGGGAAAAGAACAGTCCCGGAGGAGAAGAAAAAGGACTGAATATTCACTATGTTCCAACTGTTATTTTGTATAAGAATGGCAGTGAAATTGGACGAATTATTGAGACACCTGTCCAGTTACTGGAAGAAGATATGGCCGCTATACTAAACGGTACAAGCTACACGCCGAATTATAGTGATTTTGGGGTGGATTAATCATCTGTAATCTCGATTTGGATTCCTAGTTCATTCTCAATAACCACTGCCAGATCAACTTCCGCTGAAAGCACCATGCCATCCGCATCAATGAGTTCCGTGATTATTGGTGCTAGTTCATTTTGCAGCGTTTGCTGGTTGTAATGGTTCTTGAGCTCTTTACATACTGCGATCAGATGGTTTTTTCGCCCATAATTATCCAAAGGAAGAATAATCTGGTAGGCTGTTTGCAGGATTTCCTGGGCCCGGTCTGGTGTATGATCTGGAAATAATTCAGTCAGGGCATCTGCCCAAACCTCTTTTTCTTCCCAGTCAATCTGATTATCAGCGATTTGCATGCAGGATAATAAGTGGGTCACCAGTTCCAATGGGGTGAGATTACTTACTGACATGATTGTGTTTCCTTATCATTTTTCCACTCGCTAGTGGCTAAAGTTCTCAAGCCTAAGGCATGGATTTCATTTTTGATCATACTATCTAGTGCACGATAAACAAGTTTGTGTCGATCTAATAACGATAATCCCTCAAAGGCGCTGGATACAATTTTTATTTGGAAATGTCCGCCGCCATCATAATGCTGATGCCGTAGATGCCTGCCTGTATCATCCATTATGGTCAGGTGATCGATGGCCATAATGTTTTTCAGGCGGGATTTTATTTCATGCTCTAGATTCATTTAATTTAATATTGATTTAATTCGCTATGTAAATTATACAGCAATGGAAACCCCAAATCAAATACAACTTACTGAAAAAGATAAAGCCCGTTATCGAAAAGAGATCGAGCAGATCGACCTTGAAATTGAACAGGAAGTGATGGGACGTGTACCGGATAAGCTGGAACTACTGATGGGCTCATCACACCTGGATAATGCTCAGCTGCAACTAGTTCAGGATGTGGCAAAATTATACCAGTTCCTTTCCGCCTTCCCTGTACAGAGTATTGAATTGCGGCAAAAGATCCTCTTTGCGCTGCAGTATTTTATTGATCCGGATGATGACATACCTGATAGTATACCAAAACTGGGTTTTCTGGATGACGCGGCAGTGGTGCGCTGGATTGTAGATGATATTATCGATGATAATAGAGAAATAATACAGGCGTAATAACGGAGATGTAAGGCAGGCAATTCTGCTGGGTAGAATTACTGTTATGGTGCTTTTCTGGCGGTGCCGTTTTTCGGGCAGTTGACACCTTGCGTTAGATCTTCTTCAGAGAACTGAAATTGGCATTTAAAACACCACCAGGGTTTACCATAATAGGCAGGATCATCTTCATTGAGTTGCCAGGGAATTGTTGGATCTGCAGGACAATTTCGTTCATTGCCGGGTTCAGGCCATTTGTAATCCGGTTTAAATTTAATCGCTGGATCGGGCTTACGATGATCTTCCATATTATAAATTTACTGAGATAATCTGGTGTGACAACAGCCTAATTTGGAAGTTTATATCGCCAGCCAAATCATTTCCATGAAGAATATGATAAAAGCGATGCCTACATAGCGAACGACTCTGGCTTCGACTCGCGCCGCCCTTAGATAGCTATACTGATTTTGGTAATATAGAAATACCTGTTTCACAGCACCCGGCGGAACATAGATGCGCTTCACAGCATCGGAAAACATGACATGATCCTTGATACGTTCTGTCTCTTCAGGTGGCAGATAACTTACCTCATGAAAACCGGGTAAAACTGGGATTGGATTCACTAGAGGGGTTTCGCCAATAAAAATACCATCTAAAAACAAGGGTACTCCCATACTATCTGCTTTGATATCAATGAAACCAGTATAAATGCCCAGATCGGGTCCTATTGAATCGACATCCTGTGCAATAGCAAAAGAAAATAATAAAATAATGGCACATAATTTTGCGATGCGCATGGTCCAAATTATCCTGAGTTCATTCGTGATTCAACAAGTTAATTGGTTGGAATTCCCATCAGTAGATTAGAATTTTCGATCGAATTTTGCTGGTATTAATTTGAAATACAGACTTTTTATTACTTTTCCTCTAGGTCTTTGCCTTTTATCCTGTGCATACTTTAATACTTTCTATAATGCTGAACAGTACTTCAAAAAAGCAGAGAAAATACGACTGGAAAAAGCAGGTGAAACAATTCCTGTATCAGCAATTGATTCATATTCCAAAGTGATCGATAAATCAAACCTAGTACTGGAAAAATATCCTGACACCCGATACCGTAAAAATGCACTATTATTGATCGGCAAGGCACATTTTTATCGCCAAGAATACCGCCTGGCTGAAGCAACTTTTCAGCAGTTTGCGGATGAGTTTGGTGAAACCTATCCATTTGAAAGAGGTTTCTGGCAGGCTATGGTAAAGTGGAAACAGGGTAAATCTCAAGCAGCCCTCGAATCACTGATCAGTAATCTTGATGAACCTCTGAGTAATGACCAAAAAGCAAAAGTGCACTTATCTATCTCCGAGATACAGTTAGAATTAAATGAGGATAAGTTAGCCTTGGAAAACCTGCTCAAGGGAGCAGAACTCACCAGCGACGCGGACCAACGAGGTCAAATCTATTACCGCATTTCCGTATTGGCTTTTGATAAACAAGATTATGAACTGGCCCTGAGTGCAAATAAGAATGTGATTCGTTATTCGGTGTCAAAAAAACGGATCGAAGAAGCCAATTTACAAATTGTACGTATCCATCGTTTGTTGGGTAATTGGGATGTTGTGATGTCCGAAATAAAATCAATACTAGTTGATGATCGCTTCACTAGAATTCATGGTAACCTGGAGCTTGAATTGGTCCGTTTATATCAGATGCAAGGAAAAAATGATATGGCCAAGAGCCGCTTAGAATCAATTATAAAGGATTATGCACGGTCAGAGAATTCAGCTGAAGCATATTATATGCTTGGAGAAATTGCCATCTATAAAGAATGGGATCTTGGTGATGCGGAAAAACAGTTTAGCGAGGTTACCAGGGAATATCGAAAATCGCAATACACACCAACAGCAAATCTCCGGGTAAAACAAATCAAGTCGTACAAGGACTCGCAGACATCCATAACCAATCTACTAGAAACATTTGCGAATACAGCGACTGATTCTATTAAAAGCGATTCAAACGCCGCAAATGAGGTACAAACATCTGATTTATCACCCAATTATGAATCACTCGCTAATCATTATTATAATATGGGCGAACTGGAAGCCTTTCACTTTAATCGGCCCATTGAATCTATTCCTCATTTTATGAAGATAATAGATAGCTTACCGATCACTGGACAATACGCAAAAGCATTGTTTACCGCTGCTTATTTAGCCGTGCAACAGGATGATACTACAATGGCAATTACATTGCGGGATACACTATTAGATAAATTTCCCCGCTCTGAATATGCTGATTATATGCGTGTGCGTTACGGTATGGATAATCTGGAAAGTTCATTAAATCAACTATTTCGGCAGGGAGAATTGGGGTGGCAATCTGACCCGTACGGTGCACTGGACATTTTTAAACAAATCCTGTTCCAGGATGGGAGTAGTGATGTGGCTGCCCGTTCAGCCATGTTTCTGGCAGTAATGTATGATCGTCATTTTTCCCAGGCGGATAGTGCTATATATTATTATGATTGGTTGCAAAACCATAAGCCTGAAAGTGAACAGGCTTTGTTCACAATAAATCGTTATGAGGAATTGCAACAAATAATATCCATAATAAACCAGACGGACACAACGGAAGTGCAAGATAATGTTGCTGAAATCATTTCTGAGACTGTGGATAACCAGGAAGCAGTAGAGGACACTACTATTGAAAATTGAAATTGCGACCGTTCTGGAAAATAAGCTAATCGCCAGCAATATCTGGAAAATGAAAATGACAGCGCCTGGGATTGCCGAACAGTACAAGGGTGCAGGTCAATTTATCCAGATTTTGGTACAATCATCGTGGGACAACCCCCTACGCCGACCCATGAGTATCGCTGCAGTAGATGATGATCAAATTGTGATTATTTACAAGGTATTCGGAAGAATGACCCAGATATTGACTGAGCAAGAAGCTGGTCAAGAACTGGATATCCTGGGTCCGCTTGGGAATACCTTCAAATGGGGAGATAATGAATACACACCGGTTCTTGTCGGCGGCGGTGTTGGTCTGGCGCCAATACTGAACATGTATGGGGAATGTACAGCAGCAGGTCAGGACGCAGTCCTGGTTATTGGTGCTCGTACTGGTGCAGAGCATTTTATTGATCATGAACCACAAAATAACGTTTTCCTAGCGACTGATGACGGAACAGTAGGTATTGCGGGCACCGTTATTCCAGCCATTGCAATAAGTCTGAAAAATACTGGTAAACCGGAAATACTTGCCTGCGGTCCAGAACCGATGCTAAAAGCGGTGCAGGAGTTTGCCGCTGCCCATGAAATCCCAGCCCAACTCAGCGTAGAAAGCTACATGGGTTGCGGTATAGGTATCTGCCAGGGCTGTGTTGTGGAAAGAGTAAACGGA
>Ga0209034_10001737_pt1 | contig 10417 bp, 9 predicted proteins | sample MarorgKNORR_S2LV_2_FD_188219 | JGI IMG/M metagenome (GOLD analysis project Ga0209034, IMG submission 188219) | Marine microbial communities from the Southern Atlantic Ocean, analyzing organic carbon cycling - 250m_A/KNORR_S2/LV (SPAdes) (version 2) | ecosystem: Environmental > Aquatic > Marine >...
CAGCCAGTTCACACCGGGTAAGAATTTTCGCCATACCGGCCCATTCGGTCCGTGGCTCGTCACGACCGACGAGATACCAGATCCGAGCAACCTTACCCTGACCACACGCCTCAACGGCGAAGTCATGCAACATGCGACAACCGATCTTTTGATATTTACGATTCCCGTTCTTATCAACTATATCTCCCGGTTTACACGCCTTGAGCCAGGCGATGTGATTGTCAGTGGGACTCCGGGCGGCGTCGGCTTTAAACGCGACCCCCAGGTTTTCATGAAACCAGGTGATGTTGTTGAAGTTGAAATCAGCAAAATCGGCATCCTTAAGAACCCTATTGAAGCAGAACCAGTGGATTAGGCTGGCGCTCGAAAAGACTGATTTTTCTATCTTGGATAGTGCGTGGTTCAAGCAAAAGTGCCTGGAACTCAAGATACACATTATCAAGTAGTGGTGGTCGGTGCTGGTCCGACCGGTCTGATCACAGCAAATCTGCTTGGGCAAGACGGCATCAAAACACTGTTGGTTGAGCAACACGAGTCGACTGTCTCACAACCAAGGGCCGTATCCATTGACGATGAGGCCCTGAGAACAGTCCAATCAATTGGTCTGATCAAAGAAGTACTGGCCGACGTCGCTCAGGACTACGGCTCCTGGTACTTCACACCCACTGGCCGGTGTTTCGCAAAAGTTGAGCCCCAGACCCGTGAATTCGGTTACCCGCGCAGAAATGCATTCCAGCAACCTCGTCTAGAAGCCACGCTGCTCAAGGGCCTGGAACGATTTGAACCGGTGACAACCTGGTTCAGCCGCACACTGAAATCGGTCGAACAGACTGTAGATCTGGTCAAACTGGTCGTTCGACTCCCTGAAGGGGGTACAACTGTTGTCAGTTGTGATTACCTGGCGGCTTGTGATGGCGGTCAGAGCACTTTGCGGCGTTTACTCGATATTCCACTGGAAGGTTCTACCTACGAACAGCGATGGTTGATCGTGGATACAGTCAATACCAGTAACCATTTCCGACAGACCCAGGTCTTTTGCAATACCTCACGACCTGCGATTTCACTACCCGGGCCCTATCAGTCTCGTCGCTTTGAGTTCATGCTTCATGATCACGAATCTGACGATCTGACTGATAACGACGCTTTTATCAACGAACTTCTTCTACGCCATGGCGAGAATCAATTACCGAATATCATCCGCCGACAGGTCTACACATTTCAGGCCCGCACCGCAGAAAGTTGGCGCAGCGGCCGGGTTTTTCTTCTCGGTGATGCTGCCCATTTGAGTCCACCATTTGCCGGCCAAGGCATGAACAGCGGTATTCGGGATGCCCAGAATTTTTCCTGGAAGGCCGCACAGGTACTACGAACCGGATTCCCAGACACCTTGCTGGATACTTACGAGATCGAACGGAAACCACATGCCAAGGCATTGATTGAGCTGGCGGTCCTGATGGGACGGTTCATGATGCCACCCGGGCGTCTACGCGCCTGGTTTGTTCAATGGGGTCTTATCCTGATTAAATTGATACCGCCTGCTCAGCGTTACATCACGCAGATGAAGTTCAAGCCCAAGCCCGTGTTGGAAGAAGGTCTCGTGGTAGGTACTTCGCCATGGGTAGGCCGCTTGTTTATACAGCCGCGGTTAGAACTGCCTGACTGCTCCATCACCCTGCTCGATGACTTGATAGGGAATCGCTTCACTTGCCTATTCTTTGGAAATCCCATCGACAAACCCGATCGACTCCCGCAATGTTATCTGGGTCTGAACGCTGGGATAAACTGGCTCTGGATCACCCCAAGCCGCTTTATGGCGACCAAGGACTCCGGCATCGCCGAAGCAAGGGATCTAGATGGTGAAATAGAGCAAGCCTTTTCCGATGCACCCGGCTCTGGCATTTTGTTACGACCCGACCACTACGTCGCAGCTGTCCTGCGGGTGGAGAACATTGTCGATACAGATTGTTTCAACAGGCTATTCGATAAACGGTACTACACTCAATTAGAGCACTGACCTCATCGATCCACCCATGCTCGGACACGAGTACCTTACGGCATAGATCACAACAAACTACCATCCACTCCGATCAGACGTTCAAGCAGAGTCTGATCCTGCCTGAGGGCCTCACTGCTTCCATCTCGGACAATCCGGCCACGATTCATAACGACACAACGGTCAGAGAATTCCAGTGCAACTCGACTATTTTGTTCCACCAAAACAATCGTCATCGACGATTCTTCGCGTAAAAGATTCATCACTGACTGCAGCTCTTCAACAATGACCGGTGCAAGACCTTCTGAAGGTTCGTCCATCAACAACACATTTGGATTACCGACCAATGCTCGACCTATCGCCAACATCTGCTGCTCGCCGCCTGACAACTGGTTGCCGAGGTTTTGACGGCGAGCGTTGAGTTGCGGAAACATTGAATATACGCGCTCGCCAGTCCACGGGCCGGCGCGTACCGCGACCGCCAAATTTTCATCAACAGTCAGCGAGGAAAATATCACCCGTTCCTGCGGCACCAGTCCCAGTCCATTCCAAACGCGTTGGTACGGCTTGGCAACAGTGATTTCCTTCCCATTTAGGTGTACTGAACCACTGTGCAGATCAGTGTGCCCCATGATAGTCATCAGCAGAGTCGATTTGCCCACTCCGTTGCGTCCAATAACACTGACAGCCTCCCCCGCTCGAATCTCCAGGTCTATATTCTCTAAGGCAATGGTCTCGCCATAACCGGCAGTGACAGATTTCAACGACAGGCCCGCATTAGTCACGATTGGCTTCTCCAAGATAGACCGCACGCACCCTCTCATCTGCTGCAATGACCTCTGGTTCCCCCTCTATCAATACAGCACCGGAGACTAGAACAGTGATGTAATCCGCAACGCTGAAAACAATTTCCATATCGTGCTCGATGATCAACACTGTAATATCGCTGGCCAAAGCGCTGGCCGCGTCCAGGATGTGCTGGCTCTCGGAAGATGGGATGCCGGCGGCCGGCTCGTCAAGCAATAAAATGCTTGGTCGTTGTCCCAATGCAATAACGATTTCAACCAGACGTTGCCGGCCATAGGGCAGCTCATCAATCCTTCGCAGAGCATCGTCACTCAGCTCAAAATTACCCAATAATTCCATTGCCTCATCTGTTATTTCAGAATAAAAAGACAACGGCCGAAACATTGAGGATGCAATTCCCTGACGTTCGGCGATCGCCAAAGCCACGTTTTCAAGAACAGTTAGGCCCCGAAACAACTGGTTGATCTGAAAGGTCCGGGCTATACCTCGTCGACTTCTCTCTGCCTGACCTAACCCCGTAATATCCTGACCGTTTAGCAGGATTTGGCCACCCGATGGTGCTAAAACACCGGTAATCAGATCGATGAATGTCGTCTTTCCTGCGCCATTAGGCCCTATCAACGCATGACGGGCACCCCGCTGCAGTGTGAAATCAATGTTATGGGCTACTTCCAGAGCGCCGAAATTCTTCCATAACCCAATGACCTCAAGCACCGGATCACTCATGATGTTGCCCTGCTAAATAGCTTTCTTAGTCGGTCAAAGATACCGAGCAGCCCTCCTCTGGCAAACATTACTGTGAGGACAAGAAGTAATCCGACACCGAATTCCCAGAACTCCGGACTCATTTTGGCCAGTTCATCCTCTAGAACTAAATAGGCCACCGCGCCGGCAAAGGCTCCGTACAATCGACCGACGCCACCTAGAATCAGAATTATCAGGATCGTACCAGAACGAGCAAAACTCAAAACATCTAGAGTTACATAGGCGTTGGACTCCGCAAACAGACCACCAGCCAGTCCTGCGATGCCCGCGGAAACACCGTAGACAGTAACCAGGCGACGGTAAACAGGCGTACCGATTGCATGCATCCGTGCAGAGTTTTCGCGAATGCCGACCAACGACAACCCAAAGGGAGAATTCACCATAATCCTCACCACAACAAATACCAGAAAAAGTACAACCATCGAATACCAATAATAGGTATGACCCCAAAGATCGTACTCAAACAGACCCAGCAATGGCGCAAAACTGATTCCAGTCAGGCCATCGAAACCGCCTGTGACATCTTCGTTGACATTCGCAAATTCCTGCAGGCAGATTGCTGTTGCCAGCGTCAACATCAGTAACGTCAGGCCGTGATAGCGCAGCAGCACAGCACCCGTAATGAATCCGACAATTGCCGCAACAAACCCTGCCAGCAGTAACGCGGAAATTGGCTCAGTCCAGCCTAGATGGGCCGACACCATCCCTGCCGTGTAGGCGCCCACGCCGAAGTAGGCAGCATGACCCAAAGTTACTATGCCGGCAAATCCAACCACAAGATCGAGAGAAAGTGCAAAAATAATAGTGATGAGTACTTGCGTACCAAATGCCATGTAATCCGGCAATACGAAAAATGTTGCAACGGCCAGTATCCACGGTAAACCTTCCCACCACTTAAGGCGACTACGCCGGGAAAAGTAACTTCTAGCTTCCGCGTCCGGGGTCATGGTTTTTATCCCTGTCGACCATACAGTCCTGCCGGCTTTAACAGCAGAATCACAATAGTCACGGCATATATAAAGAAAGCGCCACCTTCAGGCCAAAGATACTTTCCACCATTGTCGATCACGCCCAGTACCAAAGCTGCGACGAACGTGCCTTTAATCGTGCCCAAGCCACCCACCGCGACCACAATCAGGAAAAGCACCAAGTACTGGATGGCGAAACTGGGGCTCAGCCCAAGAATATCAACAGCAAGGCCCCCACCCAGCGCCGCCAGGCCGCTACCCAGTGCGAAGGTAAAACGAAACAGCCTATCGACATCGATACCCACCGATTGAGCCATCATACGGTTATCTACAGCAGCACGGACTCTTGCACCTATTAGAGTCTTTTCAAATCCGTACCAGATTCCGGCAGCCATACTCAGCCCAACAGCAACCATAAACAGACGGTAGGCTGGAAAGCTCCGAAATCCCAGATCGACCTGACCACGAAGACTGTCAGGTACTTTGATGGGGACAGGGTCAGGACCAAAAACGTAAGTAAAGCTGGCCGATGCCATAAATACCAGACCGATACACATTAGGACTTGATCAAGCTCCCCGGCCTTGTACAGCGGCGCATAAAGAAAGCGTTCAAAAGGAAGACTGACGACAGCCACACCCGCAGCAGCGATGAGCAGAGCAGGAATAAACGGAACCCCGGCAACTGACATCAGGCTGGTAACAAAATACCCACCAGCCATCGCAAATACGCCATGGGCAAGATTTACAAATCCCATAAGCCCCATCGTGACAGACAAACCGACGGAGATGATGAACAAAATCATCGCGTAGGCCAGACCATCAAATATGATGCTGATAATGATGTTGCTAAGCTGACTCACGTAGGCACCAGCAAATCGAAACTATGTCAGAAATGACTGCGACCGGATATCGCCAGCGTACCTACACTTGCTGGAACAATCCGATGACCCCGCCGAGTCTCTCACCCGACGGGGATCGAAATCAGTTACTGGCGCACTTGCCCAGCTGATTCGCCTTGCAGGGATCTTTCACCTGAGAGATAGAACTCAGTACTTTGATCTTCAGTCGGCCACCGGACTTCACTACCTCATGAACATGTTGATCCTGAATAATATCGCGAGTTTCCGGATCAATCATGATGGGTCCACGAGGGCTGTCGAACTTCCAACCCTTGAGAATATCCATGGTTGCATCAGCTGAAATGTTCCCGTCCAGTTCACGGATAACGTCCACGATTGCTGCCATACCGTCGTAACCGGCCACACCCATAAAATCGGGCGTAGTATCAGCACCATAGGCCGCCTTCCAGGCCGCAACAAAGGCTTGGTTTTCTGGCGTTTCATAATCGGCTGAATAGTGGTGCACCGTCACCATACCCACAGCTGAGTCACCCATTCCCTGGAGTTTTGTATCTTGGGTGATATCGCCAGGACCAATCAGACGTATACCTGCACCAGCCATGCCCAGATCAGAAAACGTCTTGACTACGGCACTGGCGTGATTACCCGCCGGAACAAAAACATAAAAACAATCAGGTTTGGCATCTTTAACACGCTGGAAAAACGGCGTGAAGTCTGGGACCTCTCGCGGTCCGCCCATGGGGATGGCATCTACGACTTTACCGCCCGCACCTTCAAAACCGAACTTAAAAGCAGCGACGCTGTCTTTGCCGGGTGGGTAGTCGGTATAGCCACTCGCGGCACTAGTACAGTTCAGAGTGTTTTTGGCATATTCGCCCATCGGCACACCGGCCTGCCACATAGTGAATGAAACCCGCGCAATGTAGGGAGACAGATTAGGGATCCATGCGGTACCTGCATTCATAATTACCATCGGCACTTTACCCTGCGTCACTAACGGGGCACTGGCCATGGCATTGGGTGAAAATACAAACCCCGTCAGCAGGTCCACCTTTTCGCGCGTGATTAACTCTTGTACTGCGGTCTTCGCGATATCGCCACCGGGCCGTTTGGAGTCCCGCTTAATTAGTTCGATCTGGTGGCCACCCAACTGGTCACCATGCAAACTCAAATACAGGCTCATACCCCGGTCGATCTGCTGTCCAAATTGGGCAGCCCCACCGGTATAGGGCAATACGACTCCAACCCGAACATTTTTTGCTTCAGCAACTGCTGACACTCCAATGACTGCTGCCGCAACGATAACCAGTAATTCCTTTTTGTATTTCATGTACATTCCTCCTTTTTTAGTTCGGAAAGTTGCTCTATCTGGCCTCAATTCGATATTGCCTCAAGAATACCAAGAGAACTTGATGAATACTAAACCATAGCCACCTACCCTGTAAAAAGCCAGATCGGTTATCGAGTCCACACCAATATCGCTCTTGCATCGCAAACAGAAACCTAGGTGATTTTGATGTTGGAAGATAGAGTCCTACCGAAGCGCGCAATGCAGCACTATTGCTCAGTCCGGACTGATCGTTTAATTCGGCGCTGGTCCACTCATCTGAAGAGCCGGGCTGACCCCGTCGCACAACCACAAATTGACCATAACCTATTCAGGCTTGTAGGCCGTGGCTTTAATTTCGATCACCAGATGTGGATGGGGCAACTGATGGACTGCCACGGTGGTACGGGCAGGCCGACTCTCACTGAAGTACTCCGCGTACACTTCATTGTAGCCTCCAAAATCATTCATATTGACCAGAAAAGTCGTCACATCCACGATATCGGACAATGTGCAATCCATGCTTTTAAGAATATCCTCTATATTGTCAATGACTGCTCGAGTCTGCATCTGAATATCCAGCCGAGTGGTACCCTGGTCGTCTACCTGCGCACCGGCGATAGAATTGTCTGCTCGCCGCGCACTGATGCCCGATACGAACAAATAATCCCCGGCTCGACGAATATGAGGGTATGTGCCGCGAGGTGTCGCCTTTTCACGCAGTGTTTTTGAAGACATGCTGTGTTCTCATTGAATAAGACCGGCCCATAGTCTACCGGTCAGCATTACCCAACAGAACCGCGATCTGGACCGCATCGGGTATCAACCGGTTGCGTGGTGTTGGCGTTTAGAGTCCTATCAAGTATAAATGGGCCATACAGCCTGTAACTCATTGCCGCGCTGCCCCAAAAACCGCATTCCCACTGCCCTGGAGAACACCATGACTGGTTCCGACCCATATTCGAAAATCTATGAAGACCTCATTGGCTTTGTACCGCCTAAGATTCAGCATCGCATCCGCTTGGGGCTCGAAACTGACCCAGAGCTACTGGAGGTGGTCGAAAATGTTCGCGAAAAAGCAATGTATCCGGATTGTTTTGATGTCAAAACAGCTCAGATGATTTTGTTTGCGGTGTTAATCTCGCATGTGTCACCGGCATCGGAATTTCACGCCAGAGGGGCTGTTCGTGCTGGCGCTACTAAAGAGGAACTCCATGCCGTTGCAGGACTTGCTTTCCTGTTTCGAGGGCTGCCGGCATTTAATCTAGCTGCTGAAGTAATCAACAAGATCTTCGACGAATAGAGCCCTATAAAAGATGCCACTAGAATTCCTGGTGGAAACGCCCCGGGCGGTTTGCTCGGCAACGCGCTCGGCAATTCACGGATAACTCACATGTCGATTCTGAATCAGAACCCGCTGCCTTTCTTTATCAATGGGCAATATGTGTCGCCAACTGGGCGCCAAACCTTCGAAAACATTAACCCGGTAAACGGAACACTGAACTTCGACGTGCTCGAGAGTAACGCTGACGACGTTGATCACGCAGTAAACTCAGCGCGGTCTGCGCTTGCCGGCCCTTGGGCTGGCATCGATGTTGATAAACGTGCTCGCCTACTCCACAAGGTTGCCGACTTGATCGACAGCCGTCGCGATGAATTTCTCGCTGCCGAAATTTTAGACACCGGCAAACCGGTACAACTGGCCGGACATATCGACATTCCACGCGGAGCAGCTAATTTCCGAGTATTTGCCGATATCATCAAAAGCCAGTCTGACGAGACGTTCCGTATGTCGACGCCCGATGGGGGTGAAGCCATCAATCTCACCGTGCGCAAGCCTAAAGGCGTTATTGCCGTTATCTGTCCCTGGAACTTACCGCTTCTGTTGATGACCTGGAAAGTCGCGCCTGCACTCGCCTGCGGCAACACCGTGGTAGTGAAACCCTCTGAAGAAACCCCAGCAACAGCTACTTTGCTAGGCGAGATTATGAATGAGGCCGGAATCCCACCGGGGGTCTACAACGTCGTTCATGGTTTCGGACCCAACTCGACGGGTGAGCACTTGGCTCGCCACCCTGATGTTGATGCGGTGACTTTCACAGGTGAGACCAGCTCTGGCGCCGCGATAATGAAGTCTGTGGCAGACGATATCAAGGACGTATCTTTTGAACTGGGTGGCAAAAATCCCGGGGTGATATTTGCTGATGCCGATTTTGAACAGGCCGTAGAGGGAACGAGTCGCTCTATATTTGCAAACTGTGGTCAGGTTTGCCTAAGCACTGAACGAATCTACGTCGAGCGCCCCATCTTCGACCGTTTCACTGAAGCGTTGGCAGAACGTGCATCCAGTCTCGTCCGCGGTGACCCCTTTGCTGAAAAAACGTCAATGGGCCCATTAATCAGCAGCGTCCACCGGGACAAAGTTCTTAGCTACTACCGCCACGCGACAGAACTCGGCGCCAATGTGATCGTGGGTGGGGGCGCTCCCGAAATGCCAGCACCGTGGCAACACGGCTACTGGATAGAGCCCACTCTATGGACCGGACTGGACGAAACCAGCCAGATTGTCAAAGAGGAGATCTTCGGGCCGTGCTGTCACGTAAGACCATTTGACGACATTGATGAAGTAGTCAGCCTCGCCAACGCTACAGAATACGGCCTTGCTGCCACGCTGTGGACTCAGGACGTCAAGAAAGCAAACCAGGTTGCGACAAGGATCGACTGTGGAATTACCTGGGTGAACTGTTGGTTTTTGCGCGACCTCAGGACCCCGTTTGGTGGCGCTAAAAAATCGGGTATCGGCCGTGAAGGTGGAGAGTACTCTCTGGAGTTCTATACTGAACTGCAGAATATCTGCCTTAAAGTTTAGTTCGGGCTGTCCAACAATCATGAGCAATACCCCAAAAGGGCGTGCACCTTGGTACAGAACACCTGTAGATCACACAACGTTGAAGCGCCTGGTGCAGACCAATGATCGGATCGGACTTGTTTACCTCGGTGGGTTTGTCGTAGCGCTTGGCTTTTCCGGCTATCTCGCTTTCCTGAGCATCAATACTCTGTGGTCCATCCCAGCGTTTCTTGCCTACGGCGGAGTCTGGGTTTTCGCGACCTCAATTGCGCATGAAACCTGTCATGGTACCGCCTTTCGCAGTCACTGGCTGAATGAGACTGTACTGTTCCTCTCCGGAGCACTAGTACAACAAACTCCAACCGGCCTCCGCTGGACCCACGCCAGGCATCATAATCACACGGGCATGGCGGATAAAGATGTAGAACTGGTACTGACCAATCCATTGTCATGGCGCGGTTTCCTTTGGGGTCAGTTATGTGATGTGAACAGTATCTTCTATTACGCTAAATTGGTTGTATTGCTTTCTATTGGGCAACCTGATCAAGAACACCGAGATTGCCTCAGTAAAATCGCGCTCAGACGAACTTGCTGGGAGGCACGGGCATTCTTGCTGGTATATACCCTGGTTATTCTCTGGTCGATTCTGCTACACACTTGGTGGCCCGTCCTGATCTTTCTTTTTCCCCGGATCACCGGTGCGCCAGTACACGGCGTAATCCTTGCCACTCAGCATATCGGACTGGCGCAGAATGCACGCGACTATCGGATGACTACCCGTACGATGTTGGTAAACCCGCTACTGCGCTTTGTTTACTGGAACATGAACTATCACATCGAACATCATAT
>Ga0209034_10001738_pt1 | contig 10415 bp, 13 predicted proteins | sample MarorgKNORR_S2LV_2_FD_188219 | JGI IMG/M metagenome (GOLD analysis project Ga0209034, IMG submission 188219) | Marine microbial communities from the Southern Atlantic Ocean, analyzing organic carbon cycling - 250m_A/KNORR_S2/LV (SPAdes) (version 2) | ecosystem: Environmental > Aquatic > Marine...
ACAGGCGGCGTACCCGATGGATACGAGCAGGGGCCGGTCTAGTTTCTTGGCCAGTTCGATGGCTTCCTCATCCCATGGTTGCCAAGAGACTGGATTAGATGCGTGCTGGAGTAGATATGGCGAGGTACATCCATCGAGTCGGTTGGTGATCTCATCTGCCATGGTGCGCCATCGAGTTTAACCACATGAACCCAATGAGTCATGGACGAGTCAAGGGGTAGCCTCTGAAACACACCGTTGAAGTCTAGGGTCTTCCTCTCAACTTCATGCTTGAACAGGTCGCGGCATTCATTGCCGTACTCCTAATCATTCCAGGTTGGGCTATAGCACTCATTGCAATATTCGCATATCTCTGGAGGATTCTATCTAAATCCGATCGGTCATCTGAATGACCATTTGTCAAGAAAGATGTAACCTATTGACTTGTAGGTGAGTCAGGGGGTAACTTATGTTCAAGGGTGGAACAAGAAGGCCGCACCTAGGACGACATAGGCACCTAGAAGAAGAGCTCCCTCCAGCCAGTTCGACTTCCCATCTGAGGCGATGATATTTACGATTAGCACAGCGAGGAATGCCGATACCGTCTCGAGCATACCGAACTCGAATGTGAGTGGGACCCCGAGAATCCATGCGATGATAATCATCAGAGGTGCTACGAAGACTGCTATCTGCGTTGACGATCCCATCGAGATCGCGAACGAGAGGTCCATCTTGTCCTTGGCAGCCACGGTTACGGCGGTGAAGTGCTCTGCTGCGTTACCGAAGAGAGGTAGTAGGATGACACCGATGAACAGGTGTGGTAGGCCCATCTCATCGGCGGCGGACTCCACTGAGTGAACTAGAACCTCGGCCATCCATGAGACCAGTACGGTAGCGACAATCAGCAGTATGATGGCATCGCGTTGGCTCATCTCGGGATTCTCGTGGTCGTGTGACTCCGTAGCGAACAACTCGACATGGGTCCTGAACTGGAAGAACAGGAACAGCCCGTACATAATCAGCAGGACTACTGCAGCGATGTGACTGAGATTGGTCACTCCATCAGCACCTTCTTGGCCCCCGACGGTGGAATTGAACACCGCTGGGATGATCAGCACCATCATAGCCAGCAGCAGTAGTGATCCATTCGAGCTAACTTGCGTCTCCGAGAACTTCTGCTCTGAGTGGTGGATTCCCCCCCACACGAAGGCTAATCCCATGACTAGCAACAGGTTTCCGAGTATGCTCCCAATCAGGCTTGCCTGCACCAGATGTATCATGGTGGACTCGGTCGAACTGCCCACGGCTGCCTGCGACGCAGTGTAGATGGCCAAGAACGCGATGATCATCTCGGCGGCGTTTCCGAAGGTAGCGTTCAGAAGGCCGCCAACCGACGAGGAGGTCCTCAGGGCAATCTCCTCTGTCGCCCTGCCCATCAGGAAAGCCAGCGGCATAATCGCCACCAGCGATGAGAAGAAGGCCATGGATTCGTCGTGCTCCACGTAAGCGTAGTAGCAAGTCACTGGCAAGGCGAGGAGTAGGATGTTGAGTTTGGTGGCCCTGGGATCCATTGCGCGAACCCAACTGATGTGGCCATCGGACATGCCGCTCAACCTGCGGCTGATTGGGAGGATGGTCAATATTGCGCCGGCCACACGCAGTGTTCATGGCTTCCTTACTGGCCGGGGGGCTTGTGACCGGTGACTTTCGCCTCGCTCTGACTGGTACCCCCGGTACGGGGAAGAGTACCGTAGCACGAATCCTCTCTGAAAGGGGGTACACGGTGGTTTCAGTCGAGTCTTTAGCGCGCGAGCATGAATGTCTGGGTGAGGTCGATCCTGCAGATGGAGCGAGGTCCGTCGACCTCGACATGTTGCACGACTCACTTGCATCTGGATGGTCCTCGCCGCCTGAACATCCGGTCATCATCGACGGTCATCTGTCCCATCACCTCCCCAGCGATGCCGTGGTCGTGCTGCGCTGCTCGCCAGATATCCTTGAAGCGAGGCTCGTAAGCAGAGGTTACTCAGCCGAGAAGACACAGGCCAACTGCGAGTGGGAGTTGCTCGGTGGAGCGTGGAACGAGCGAGAGGGGGGATCCGCGTGGATCGAGTTCGACACCACGGACCGCGATGTCTCCTCTGTCGTCGAGTCTCTGTCGCATTGGATATCAGATGGCTTCAAGCCAGCAAGCCCGGGCTCGGTGATTGACTGGGTAGCCCGTATGGAGGAGTGAGAATGTTCGAGAAGATGAGGGGGGTTTGGACCAAGGCCATCGAGCCTCTCGTGCAGAAACTTGGCAATCTCGACCCAAGCGTCCTGACTTGGGGTAGCCTAGTAGTCGCCCTCTTGGCCTTCTACATGCTCTCAGATGCCGGCCTTGACAACAACGGCGCGACGATGATCGGCTTGGCCGTACTGCTCATCATGTTCGCCGGGGTGCTGGACGCTCTCGATGGAGCTCTGGCTCGGCACCAAGGCGTCGATAGTCCGTACGGCGACTTCCTCGATCACACAATCGACAGGGTCGTCGATGTCGGCCTTGTAATCGCCATAGGGATGAATGCGGCTTTCGTCGACGAATTCAGTTCTGGTCTCATTGCTGCTGTCCTGACCCTGTTCGGCTCCTACATGGGAACGCAATCCCAATCGGTAGGACTCGACAGGATTTACGGCGGTTTCTCTCGGGCTGACCGGATGGTGCTCACTCTCGCCTGTCTCATCGCCGCCGCTTGGCAAGCATACTCTGGAGGAGCGGGTATCGATGTCAGCGGCATCGAATACGCCGACTGGCTGATGCTGGGCAACACGAATCTCAACGGCATGACTGCCGCTCTGGCCGTCTCGGCCTGGGGAGGGGTCTACACCTTCCTCGTCCGCTTCATCAAGACGCGTAATCAGTTGCTGGGCTGACGGCTTGTGTGAGTCCCCATTGAAACACGTCCCTCCCGCCGAAGGCGGGGGGTAACGGTTATCCTCTCTACGACTCGCCTCGGCTTCGTGGACATCGTTGAGAGAGCTGCGGCTTTTGACCCTAACATCGTCAGGCCGAGCGACAAAGGCGACATGAAGAACGATGCGGAACTGAAGAGCCTCCTCAAGTCGCTGCAACCTAAGATACGGGTGTTTGGCTGCGGAGGCTGCGGCTCCAACACCGTTGCGAGGCTCGAGCTCGAGGGTTTGTTTGACGGGACCTATGTCAAGGGGCTGGCAGTGAACACCGACGCTCAGCACCTCCTACGGGTCAATGTCGAGAACAAGGTATTGATTGGTCGCTCTGCCAGAGGCAGGGGAGCCGGTGGCGACCCTGAGAAGGGAGAGCAGGCCGCATACGAGTCAGAGCGGACGCTCAATACGGAGGTCGACGATTGCGACCTGGCATTCATCACAGCGGGATTGGGAGGTGGCACTGGGACAGGGAGTGCCCATGTTGTTGCTCGGCTGGCTCGTTCAGCAGGAGCACTTACCATCGCCGTGGTGAGCTATCCCTTCCTCTCGGAGGGATCTCTGCGGAAGCAGAATGCAGAATGGGGTTTGGAGAGGTTGCGGGAGGTGTGCGATACAGTCGTCGTGCTTCCCAACGAGCGCCTCCTCGAAGTCGACGGGGTACGAGACCTGCCTCTAGACGCTGCATTCCGCGTCGCAGACGAGTTGCTGATGAGGAGTATTGCCGGAGTCTCCGAGATGCTATCCAAGGAGGGTGTGGTCAACCTTGACTTCCAAGACCTCCGCTCCGTGATGGAAAATGGGGGTGGCGTGGCGGTAATCGGACTTGGAGAGGCGAAGGGCGAAGGCAGCGCCGAGAAGGCCACGGAGGAGGCTCTGGAATCACCGCTTCTGGATGTCGATATCTCCGATGTCCGCGGCGCTCTAGTCAACGTCGTCGGCGGACCCACCCTGTCACTCGGGGACGCAGAACTGTGCGCTAAGTTGATCGGAGACAAGATCAATCCCTACGCTAGGATAATCTGGGGTGCCACCACCGATGATACGATGGGGGATCAGATTAGGGTCCTGCTAGTGTTGACGGGTGTGAAGAGTGAGCAGATTGACGGTGCGACACAGCACACCCAGATGCGTAACCTCACTCAGCGTAAGGTCGAGTTCGTGAACTGAATGAAGTCGACAATGGATTTCGAGCCCCTTAGGGCTCGCCCGGCGTGCTTAAATGGGGTCTGTCGGTCGCCGGGTCGCTTTGGGGGTTAGTCATGGCTATCGAAAGTTCCAATGTCGGTCCGATAGAGGAGACTGTGCAGGGCTGGCAAGATGGAATCGAGGGGCGCGTTCGTAGCCTCCAGACCGGATCTTACGCCCGAATCCTCAAGATGGCTAGGAAGCCATCGAAGCAGGAGTTCCGCCAGACCGTGATAGTCTGCGGTATCGGGATGTTTATCCTCGGCGCCATCGGATTCGTAATGCTGTGGTTGATGGATAGTGCCTTCCCGTCCTTCTTCGGTTGGCTCACCGGCTAGTGAGATGATTACATGTCTGATGCTTTCACTGTCTACATCCGTAATGGAGAGAGGGTCCTGCTGATGCAGCGAGCTGATGGAGTCGCAGACTTCCCCGGGGCTTGGGACGGAATCTACGGAGTCGGAGATCCGGAAGATTTGGATGCCGTCATCGCTAGGATTGCCGAAGTCACTGGAATTGATGCAGAGAATCTCGAATACGTCCGTACTGGAGGCGCTCGAGGCCTCGCTTATGGAAACCGCCTCCAAGATGTCGCTCCGGTGCTCTTCGTCAGCGGAGTGGACGAGATCGATGCACGAGGCCTGTACAAGGGTTTCGAATGGGTCGACCCCGGCGATATTCAAAACAAGGAGTACGCCACTCCTCAGATCCGTGACATGTACGGAGACGTTGCTTCTTTCCTGTACATCCTCAAGACCTCTATCGGACAGGAGCAGAATGTTGCTAGGGAAATTCAAGCAAGACTCTCTGGAACCGGTTCGCTCAAGGATATCCAAGACGAGGTCTTCGGTGTTCTCAGTCCGCACTTCATGCGTGGCTACATCTTCGTCGAAGCTTCTGCTCTGCACCATGTCGAGAAACTCATCGGGCGAGTTGGGGTCTCCACCACGCCAATGAAGAACTGTCGCAAGGTGCTCGACGGGGAGTCTCCTTTGGGTGATGTCCTACCTTACCTCGAGCCGAAGGCGGCTACTGCCGGCATCGAAGAGGGTTGCATCGTGGAAATTCATGGCGGTGCCTTCCGCGGACAGGCTGCACGCGTAACCCGTGTTACTGAGTCCAAGGAAGAGGTTACGGTCGAGCTTTTCGAGGCGGCCGTTCCTGTGGCTCTGACGGTGCGCGCCGATCAGGTTAGAGTGACTCAGCGCGTTGAGTAGCGTTGAGGCACGCCCTACGGGCGTTGCATCACTCTCAAATATGGAAAGCAGGTCGGCGGGGCGCACTTACAGGAGGCTGTCACGAATGTCTGCACGTAACGAAACGCCGCACAAGGTGATTCAGACGCTGGGGCAGAAGACGTGTAACGGCTCCTGGGAGGAGGCTTCGGAGAACCTGACAATGGATCAGGTAAAGAAGATTGCAGAGGACCAGAAGGGCCGCCTGACAGGCGCTGATCTGTACGCTCGTTGCCGCGAGGTCATGGGTACCTGCGTCTCGATGCGAGTGCATGTTGAGGGTATGACTCCGAAGGATGCCCTGCAAGCAATGAGTGAGGGGAAGTTTAGCGAACATTTCAATTGAGAGTTCACGGATTGCGGGAGAGGGTTTCCTCGTTGACCGCAGAGGTGGTAAAATGCAGGAAAACATTCAGACGGCGATTCAACAGGCGCTCGATGACTCGCCGGAACGCAAGTTCGTCGAGTCCATCGAGATTGCATTCACCCTCAAGGACGTCGACCTGAAGAATCCCGCCAACAGGATCCAGGAGGAAGTTAGGCTGCCCTCCGGAAGGGGCAAGCCGATTCGCATCACGATGTTTGCCGGCGGCGAGATGGCTACCAAAGCCAAAGCCGCAGGAATCGATGTCATTGATCCAGCCACCATCGAGGACATCGCTGGCAACCGACAGCAGGCCCGTAAGATAGCCAACAAGAGTGACTTCTTTCTCTCCGAAATCCCTCATATGGGAACCGTCGGTAGATTCCTTGGAGTGGTATTGGGACCCCGAGGCAAGATGCCGCGCCCTGTCCCACCAAACCTTGACCCTGGGATGATCGCTGCTGGACTCAAGGATACCGCGGTCGTCAGATCGCGTGACAGAATCACTTTCCATACCGCTGTGGGCTCGCGCGAGCAGGGGCTCGACGACCTTACTACCAACGCAATGGCCGTGTGGAACAGGGTCACGGGCAAGTTGGAGCGGGGGGCGGGCAATATCCGCTCCTGCTACATCAAGACCTCAATGGGTCCCTCCGTCAAGGTGGAGGTGATTGAGTGATGTCTAAAGCAGCCCCTTGGAAGAAAGACCGAGTGTCCGAACTAGCCGAGATACTCAGCGGTGATGGCATAGTTGGTATCGTGGACATCGGCGGGGTTCCTGCAAACAACATGCTCGACATGCGCAGTTCTCTGCGCGAGCAGATGACGATGACCATGGCGAAGAAGACTCTGATCAAACTCGCTTGGGAACAGGCTGGTCGTTCCGAGGAGGAGTTGGAGCAGTTGTTCGAGGGCGCTATCCAGCCTTGTATAGTCCATTCCGATTCGCTGAATGCTTTCGAGTTGTTCGCCGAGTTGGAGAAGACGCGTCAGGGCCGAGCCGCCAAGGAAGGCGAGTTGGCCCCTATCGACATCGTTGTCGAGAGTGGTCCGACAGAATTTGGGCCGGGTCCCATCGTCGGCGAGTTCAACGCCGTCGGAATCCCGGCCAAGATAGACAGAGGTAAGGTCGCTATTCAGAAGACTGTTACCGTTCGCAAAGAGGGCGAAGTGATTGATGGTGATCTAGGAATCATGCTATCCAAGCTGGGGATTACACCAATCGAGATCGGACTCATCTTGACCGGTGCGATAGAGGGCGGCTTCCTGTTCCCCGCTTCTTCACTAAGACTCGATACCGATGGATTCCGAAACGATGTGTTGACTGCGGCATCCGGCGCCTTCAATCTGGCTTGTAACACCCGCTGGTTCTCTACTGCCACCATACCAACCCTGCTGTCCAAAGCCAGCAGCGAGGCCATGGCAGTCGCCATCGAAGCGGGAGTCGTCAACGATGATACCGCATCCATATTCATCGCACGCGCGAACGCGCATGCCATGGCCATCGCTGGCCAATTAGATTCCTCAGCGCTTGATAGTGCTGATGCCGCCGCCTCCGATGCGGCTGACTCGGATGGTGCTGCTGAAGCATCAGCCGAGAAGGAAGAGGGGGAAGAGGAGTAAGCGGGGTTCGATGGACTGGGCTATCTCTTCGAATGGGAAAAAATAGGTGAAATAAATGGAATATGTATATGCTGCAATGCTACTGCACTCTGCTGAGAAGAACATTGACGAAGACGCTGTCAGCGCGGTCTTGACCGCTGCTGGAGTGGATGCTGATGGAGCCCGTGTGAAGGCTCTCGTCGCGTCCTTGGGCTCTGTCGACATAGGTGAGGCCATGGCTACCGCCGTGGCAGCTCCGGTGGCTTCGGCCGCCCCTGCCGCCGCTGGTGGCGGTGGTGCTGAGGCGGCTCCGGCTGAAGAAGCAGCTGCAGAGGAAGAGGAAGAAGATGAGGGCGCGGGCTTTGAAGGCCTAGGCTCACTCTTCGGATGATTCTGCACAGGCACGATGTGACGCGAAGCCGCTATGGGCGAGAGCCTAGACGACGAGTCGATGGCATCTAGCCGGTTGCTTGAGATTCCCGTCAGCATCGCCCCTACCGATGCCGTCCGTGCTCTGCGTCTGCTCGGTGAGTCGCGTGGTTGGAGCATGCACCGCATCGAGGAATCGCGGATGGTCCACAGATGGGCCATTGTGGCTCCCATATCGAGGCAGGCGAGGGTGCTCGGTCTGGTTGTGGACGGTGGTGAGGCCGCGGGACTTTCGATACGCTCCTGGTCCTACACCCCCGGCTCAGCCGGCAGACTCTCGACTGTCTCCTTCGAGATCCCCCGTCAATTAGAGGGTGAGAAGTGGGGCTCTTTGTTGCGGGAATGGAGTGATTCGTTGCCTCGTTGCCCTTGGAAGTGGAGTTTCGGCGAGCGTTCGATGATTGGTTATTTCCTACCTGAGTTCCGTCGCTCCAGAGTACTTTTTCGAGGTGAGAGAGTCGATGTTGATGATTGGCGGGGCGACGAATCTGTTACATGATGGATTTATCATCCGTCCAGCCTTCTTGCCACCATGAGGAGCAAAGCCGCTCTGGTGACTCTGCTTCTGCTGTGCGTCCCGCTGACCGGCTGTGCCGGCCCGCCCGATGAGGACGAGGACGGGGTCACAGACGAACTCGATCTATGCTCTCTGACTCCAATCGATGAACTGGTGAACGACAGCGGTTGCTCGGCAAGTCAGAGAGACGGGGACGGGGATGGTGTCTCAGACGCTGGCGACCTCTGCATGGAAACTCCTGCTGACGAGATTCCTAACGAGAGTGGATGCAGTGCGACCGAGCGGGACGGTGATGGGGATGGTTTCGCCGACGCGGACGACTCGTGCCCCTCCACTCCTGCTAACGAAACCACTGCCAGTGACGGCTGCGCGGACTCCGAGGTCGATATGTCGATGCGCCCCTGGTGGTGCCACTCGACGGGCACCGGTCACGGCGAAGGTCAAGAGCACGGCGATCACCTCGCCCCTGCCTACCATGGTATGACGAAGGGGATGCTGTCATGGCAGGACTGTATCGATGTCTCAGAGCAGTTCGGGGATGCCATCGAGTGGGCGATGCAGTGGCCCACAGTCGCAGACGCCGAAGCCGACGGTTTCTACATGGCTGTGGACTACGTCGGGGGGATGGGTACGCATCACGTACGGCTCGGGAACTTCTCGATGGACGCCGACTTCGACCCTCTCGACCCCGAATTCCCCGACACTAGGATGGATGACGTATTCGATTTCGGTCAACCGGAGTTCCTGATGTACGCCAGCAGCGCGCAGGATGCAGAGTTAGTTGGATTCGCATGGTACGTGAAGACTGACTCCGAGAACCCACCAACGGGTTTCCCCGGTGACAACGATTGGTGGCACGTCCACCAAATGCTATGCTTCACGAACTCAAGCTTCCAAGTGGCCGGTGAGGACATCACCGACGAGGAGTGCCATTCTAGGGGCGGGACTAATGTGCATCTGGACGATTACTGGATGACCCACGCATGGATCATCGAGCCGTGGCTTACCCAATTCGACGTCTTCACCAACCACCACCCGTGCCTGAAGGGAGATGGGGCGGAGACTGATTTTGAGGACTCCTGCTGGGATGAATCGGTTAACGGAAGTGGCGATGATGAGGGTAGTGAGCACAACCACTAGTCGCGAGTAGTTTAGCGAACGGGTCCGTTAGAATCAGACGATGAGAGTGTTTGATAGGGGGCGTGCTGACCGCGATACGGGACAGCGATGGACTTCGAGGACCTAGTCAACACACCTCGCAAGATACGCATGCTTAGCATCAGTGTTGCTTTCTTGCTCGCTTTCCCTATCTATTTCCAGATAATGCCGTCACTGATTGACGACGAGATGATGAGTGGTGGGTCGTCTGGCCCGTCGGGCAAGTGGACTGTTGGTTTCGTCGAGACCCCCATAACCATGCAAGAGTCCCAAGTCCTCGGTGATGGGGACACTCATGACACATTCTTCGATGTGATGGCAGAGTTCGACATCGGCTACATCGAGCTGGATGTCGACTGCAACGACAACGACGACCCCGGACCAGGGTTCACCGACAGCGTCGACGGGAGCAGCGATGTCAGTGGGGCAGAGGGTGAGTTCGAGGACCAAGAGGCGGGCGGCCCGTGCTCGGGGGGTGACTCCGGCTTCACGATGAGGTGGGATGTGACTCACAACTACACAGGCCAGAACATTACTGTCGAGGACATGAGCGAGGGGCAGATCCGCTCGATGTGGAACGATGGTGGGTTCGGAGAGGGGACATGGGCTGCAACCATCACTGCTGATATCAGCACGGCTCCGATTGTAGGTGGGTTCGTTGATTCCGATGAAGAGTACGACATCACATGGACGGCGATGACTTACGAACTCGTGCTGGAGCCGGTCGTCGAGGTCGAGGCCTGATCACGTCTTGGCGTAGATGCTGATGACATCCCCGTTCTGGATTTCGTGCTCTGCTCCGATGACTCTTGAGCTGCGAGCGTCGACAGCGCGGATGAAGCCGTCCCCGAGATCGGTGTGGACGGCGTAGGCCAGTCCCTTGGCGGTCGTCCCCTCCGGCACAAGTAGAGCGTCCGGAAGCATGTTTCCCTCACCGTCCACCCAGTGGGTCTCGTCTTGGACTGGGTAGGCTACTCTGCGGCTCAATGTACCGAAT
>Ga0209034_10001741_pt1 | contig 10408 bp, 10 predicted proteins | sample MarorgKNORR_S2LV_2_FD_188219 | JGI IMG/M metagenome (GOLD analysis project Ga0209034, IMG submission 188219) | Marine microbial communities from the Southern Atlantic Ocean, analyzing organic carbon cycling - 250m_A/KNORR_S2/LV (SPAdes) (version 2) | ecosystem: Environmental > Aquatic > Marine...
AAAGCCATGTGGCACGCCAGCGGGAATAACGACTATATCTCCAGGTGAAACCGTCTGAGTCTGACCATTGGTAACTGTGCGCCTGCCACTGGGGCCGATCAATTCCCTGACCGCTGTGATATCCGCGGGAAACTCAGCGGCATCAGTCTCATTGCCGCCAGTGACAAGAATCCCTGATCCAGAAAGGATGTAGTACACCTCTGTAACGCGGTGATGAATAATTGAGGTCACTTCCTCTGCTTCGGTGCGTGTTTCCAAACGCCTTAAAATGCCAACGGCCACATTGATGTCGTCACCTATATCAACCACTCTGATTTGTTGATCGATGGTGTCACCTAGATTTTCATAAACGGTCATTATCTCACCGGTTGGAATATGCGTAGCATTTGTCTGCGCCTGTGCAAAAGAGCCCGGGGTTAGCGCGAAAATCAGTGCTGCAGTGTGTACGTGAATGAGTGATTTAATTCTCATTATTACTTCTCCTTATTTTTCTATAAAAGAATCTATTAGTTTGAAACCCTGCCCGACATGTATTAATCATGCAAGTTACATTGAATCATCAGCACTAAGTCGCAAAAGAATCAAAGGGGTTAGGAAATTTGATTTAGATTTTTTGAAATTAACTTTTCAGTATTGGCAACAATCTAACTATCAGATTCAAGCACTGTCCTCAAACCTTTTAAATCATCAAAGGTCATTGTGGACGTAACTTCATGATTTTCATCTAGGAGTTCATATATCAGACCGTTACTGTATGGCCTCAGGCTAAATAGGATAATGACATCCTCGTCGCCACCACCCTCTCGATGCGGCTCGATATCGGGATGGCCATTCTTATATGTGCCAGCAGGTCTGACATCTGTAAGTTCACCATCAGGGTTGTATATACGATGTTCTCCCTTAACTACGAAAGTATTGAATACTGATGCGTGTCTATGGAGGACAATCTTCTCATTTGCGGAAAACTTCAAAAGTATGTCTATGATTTTAGCTGTGTCATCAACGTCCAAAATCGATATCCATGCATGCTCTACATCTGGCATTGGGCTCCAATTAACATTGGATTCATCGAATGAATATAGATTGTTCATAAAATTTTTTCTCCAAGTAAAATATTTTAAGTAACTTGAACTTTCTAGCCCTCTTAAGATAGCGAGGCTAAACATGTCATATTTACAGATTTCCCCCAAATTAGCTTTTAAACATGAGGTTAGCAACTGTAATTATTAGGAAAGACAACACGGCTACGCCACTCGGTCTCGCTAAAGATGTGAAGGCTCCATCATACTAAGTGAGATAGTCGCCTGTTGGCAGGTCGCATAAATGTGTGATGATAGGTGCTTCTAAGCCATTTATTACACCTAATATGTTATACATAATGATATTAATGAGGATATGGGGATACGTTATGAAAAATGTAATAGTCGCAATAGTGTTAGCGTTAACATCAAGTTTAAATGCTGAGGAATCTCTAATTACGGAAGAAAAAGCTGTTGGAAAACTATACGAATTCTTTGAGGTGCTTAATATCCAAGTGTATGACAAAGAAAAGCTATCTGAAATTGTTACCCCTGATTTCCACATCTTTGAAGTAGGTAATGACTTTAGTCTAGATACCTTCGATAGTTTTATTCAAGAAGCTTCCGAGCTAATCAATGAAACGAGCTGGCAATTATCCAACTTTGTGGTTTCTATAGATAATAACTCTGCACACATCAGTTATTTTAATAAGGGGTTATTCAAAACGAAGCAGAACGAATTAGTGCATTCTGAATGGATGGAAAGTGTCTATATGGTCTTGGACAACGACGAACTAAAAGTAAAATTCCTTCAATCTGACCTTGTGAGCGAAGTGATTGAGGCAGCAGCTCAGTAATGACATTTGTTACTTCCAGTGCAGGAATCCGGGCAACATTCCAATGAGAATCTTTTATGTCAAATGAGCGAATTCTTCTCCTCATCCTGACCGTGACCTATGTTTTTTTCCTGGCCTGGTATGACGGTTGGTGGATGTCACCTCTCACACAATCTGAGGTCGACGCGTATCTGGTGAACTTACGAGACGATAGCGATTTCGGTGAGATGGAAGAACAAATACGTCAACTCGGCATTACCGATGATGGTGCTGAAATATTCATGATGAACCTTAATATTTATAAGGATGGGACAGGTGAAGACCCCGCTCCGAATGAAGACTATCAAGTCTATGGCCGAGGGACCTTGCCACTTCTGTTATCCCGTGCCTCGCATCCAATCTTTTCTTCGCAAGGAATCCAGACCTTGATGAGTCCACGTTATGAAGAATATTGGCAAGAGGTTATTTTGGTTCGATACCGGTCGCGACGAGATTTTATTTCGATGATCACATCAGAAGCCTATCAGGAAGTCTTGCCCCACCGAACAACCGGTATCAAATACGATGAGTTTTTCCCAACACGAGCTGTGTTTAACATTACCTCACTCCGAGTTGTCACCTTCTTCGTACTGGTGGTGATCTACGCACTGGGTACACTCGTGATGAGACGACTAACTAATCGTTAATTGTTTTATAGCGCGCGGTAAAGTTTTCTTCGGAACTTACCTAGCCGTCCAGAAGAAGACCTCTGGATTGCGAAACGGCTCAGGCCTACCAACAACCGCGTCCGTGCGTGGGGCGGTCTCGCCCGCCGCCTGGGCAATGGCGCGCGCGCTTCTCATGGCTCGAGGCGCCCACAGCTCGAGCATCGGCAGTCGCGCATCTCCCAGGATCTCAGTGGCCTGCATTGCAAACGTCTCATCACCAATGCGTAACCACCCCTCGTTGTGCCCATCTCTAACGCGCTGTGACCAATATCCCCCATCTGGGCGGGTCGCTGTGATCACACCTTCGGGAGTCCCCACATACGCGAGATAGACCACGAAGGGCGGGAAGCCGTCCAGCTTCATGATCAGATTGGTGCCCACGTCATTGAGTGAGCTGAAGTCTCTGGGGACGGGAGTATCCGTACCCCCGATCCTCACTCCGGGCATGCGCGAAAGCCCTGCATTACCTGCATAAGGAGCGGTGTACACATAACTTGTCACGCCGACCACGAGAATCATTACAGTGACGATCACTGCGATGTTCAGCTTGCTGTTCACATTACTGCCCCCGTGTTGCCCTTGGTACGAAAAAGTCTTAGCTGTAGGTTTTGTAGTAGGAAAAATAGCCGATGAACATCTACAACGTCAAATGACGAGGGATCTAGTGTGCTATTTATGTTTGATCACATAGCTCGCCCTATCTAACCTCCATAATCAAAGAAAAGATTACATTTGAACTAGTGGGAGCACTTTGTTTTATTAACAACTTTCAATCATAATCGGAGCCCCTACCCAGCTTAGGGCTGATTATTCAATAATAATGAAAAAAGCATTAAAAGTTAGCCTACTAGTGATCGGAGCCCTCGTAATCATTCCACTCTTGGTGCTCCGGGTGACCGGTCTCGAGCCCCAGTTCATAGCACCGGAAAGCCAAGCGTACGCTGATAGCGGTCGGACCGCCGGGCCGGGATTGTGGCTCAAAGGAGAGGTCGTCCGTGAGCCCGTGAAGAATTGGGACTGGGTCCGTGAAGTCAACCATCCAGTTCGCGAGCACTTCATCATGATGGAGACAAATACCTGGTACGGCATTCCGCACTCAGTGACGGTGCGACTTAACCCGCGCGGCGATAAGCTCTACCTCGTCGGAACCGCACAAGGAGCCAGACTAGGCAAGGAATTTCCTGATGGCAAAGCATGGTGGAAAAACGTCATGCGCGATCCGCGCGTACGCATGAAGATCGACGGTAAGATTTATGAAATGACATTGGTATTAATCAACAATCGCGACGAGGTTACCGGACTTACAGGGAGGCACCCCATCCAGAAACGGATTGGTCCTGACGGGAACGAGCAGGTCGTAGTTGAGGCACATTGGTTCCACGTCTACCAGCGAAACGTTCCGGAATATGGGAGCGAGTCGCCGGCGGTGAGTTCCGTTGAGTGATCTCATCAAGCGATTTGCGGCGTGAGAGAGGCTGCAACGGCATTAGTCATATCTAGGCTGAGGCAAAATTTACCTCCCCACAGAATTCCACCATACAAAATAGTCTGTCTCTATTTATTGACCCACAGTGTTAGACCAAAAAATTTAACCAGTCTCTGATTACGGGAGAATCAATATGAACCAACGCCGAGAGTTTCTCAAATTTCTTGCCGCCAGCCCTTTACTTACCAGCTATTCGGCGTTCGCGCAGGAAGTTGAAGAATCCTTGGGTGAGCGCCTAACCGACCCTTCCGAGGTGATTAATATCTTTGAGATGGAAGCTGTGGCCCGATCGAAAGTACCCCCAGCGCATTTCGGCTATCTCGTTACCGGAGTTGATAGTGATAGCACCCTAAGGGCGAATCGTGAAGGGTTTACCCGATTTCAAATACGTCCCCACCGCCTTGTAGATGTAAGTCGCAACGACATGTCGGTCAATGTTCTTGGCGCCGAAGCCAGATCTCCGTTTTTTCTCTGTCCCTTAGGCGGTCAGGGTGCTTTCCACCCCGACGCGGAATTAGGTAGCGCTAGGGCGGCGGCGGCAAAAGGTCACCACATGATTTTATCGACCATGTCCTCCACTCCCATCGAGGCGGTTGCAGAGGCACGGGGTAATCCACTGTGGTTTCAACTGTATTCCACCAATCGTTGGGAGAATACCGCTGCCATGTTAAGGAGAGCCGAAGCGGCCGGTTGTACGGCCGTGGCCTTGACCATTGACCTGCCGGGAGGACGCAATACGGAAACCGATCAACTACTGGCGCGTGAAGACGACAGGCAATGTGCACTGTGTCATACGCCACCACGGGTTAAACCAATATTTGACGGACTAAACATGCGCGGTGTTGGTATAACAGATCCAGCCATGACCTGGGATGTGATTGGGCGCATGAAAGAAGTCACCAATATGAAAGTCATTATCAAAGGTGTCGAAGTGGGAACCGATGCGGCGCTGGCGGTGCAATATGGTGCCGACGGTATCATCGTGTCTAATCATGGGGGACGCGCGACTGAGACCGGACGGGGTTCTATCGAATGCTTGCCGGAAGTTGTCGCTGCAGTAAATGGTCGGATTCCAGTCATTATCGATGGAGGTATTCGACGCGGTACCGATGCCTTCAAGGCGCTGGCTTTAGGAGCATCAGCGGTTGGCATAGGCCGCCCCTACGCGTGGGGACTGGGGGCCTTTGGTCAGGCTGGTGTTGAGCGGGCGCTGGATTTATTGAATCGTGAATTGGCAATCACCATGCGTGGTAGTGGTACTCCCACAATTGCTGACATTGGTGCTTCTTATGTTCATGATGAGGGATATAGAGTGCCGCGGGGTAGGCTGGGCCGAGATATTCTCTAACTCGAGAATGGAATCGTAGTTCTTAAACCGGAAGAGAAAGAAGAAGTTAATATCCAGCTAGGTAGGCAGAGATAAGGTACGACCTTGATACAAGTAGGTAAGGCGCTTGAACAAGAACGTAAATAAATAATGTCCTCTAAACCAATACATTTTTATTTTGACTACATCTCTCCTTATGCATACTTTGCATGGCGCAAGCTTCCTTCCTTGGCTGATAAATACAACCGCCCGATTGATGCGCACCCGGTAGTATTTGGAAAATTATTGGACAAATGGGGCCAATTAGGTCCTGCTGAGATTTTGCCTAAACGAAAATGGCTTCATCAGTATTGCCTCCGATATGCTGCCCTTAATGGATTTGAATACAATCCACCAAAAAATCATCCCTTTAATCCGCTTGCTGCTCTACGTATGTCGTTAAAGGAAGTTAGCGGAATTGATCAGCATCGAGTCATCGACACAATATTCGAAGGAGGTTGGTGCCGAGGTGAGGATCTAGGTGATCTGCCCACCCTGATTTCCCTCGTTGATCAACAAAAGATCGACGGAGAATATCTAAGTCGGCAAGTTTCTAAACCCGATGTGAAAAATTTGTTAATCAATGAGACTGCCATGGCCATTGAAATGGGCGTTTTTGGAGTTCCGTCAATAATCATCGATGACAATTTATTCTGGGGCAACGATCAAATGGAGCACATTGAGCTATTACTAGCTGGCAATGACCCTTTAGATAGAGAAAAGCTCAATGCTCAGGAACGACCCAGAGCAATTGACCGCAAGGCCTTTAAGAAACTCGATATCGATAAATAGGCAACAGGACAGTTTCAGACAATATTTTTACCCATCTTTAACCCCACAAGAACACCAAATTCTGCGTACTAGGATCACTGAGCCTATTTAAATGAATTGTCGGTATTTTTATTGATGTGTAGGATAAGAAAAAATACTCACTCTACTGGAGAGCTCGATGAGTAAACGTCAAATCGTATGGCTGATCCCTGCCTTGATGTATACCCTCTTCACCTTCTGGTATACCGATTTCGGTGGGCCTCTCACCGAACAGGAAATCGCGAATTTCTCCAAACCGCTAGCACAGAGGATGCCGCCTGACCGACTACAATATGTCAACAAGTTTATGCGCAATGATACTGGCCGCCAATTCCTCATGGTTAACATTATAGATAACAACGAGAACCCCCCAAATGTCGAGGGAGCCCAGCCCGGCGAGTCCGCTGACCAGTTAATGGGACGCTATATGGAACACATGTATGCGCAATTATCCAAGCGTGCCTCCCACCCGGTGATCGCTGGGGAAGCTGTTCATGGCGCCCTGGATTTAGTCGGTGTCGAAGATTGGGAAACAGCCCAGCAGTGGACCACTGCGGCAATGATGCGCTACCGCAGCCGTCGAACTTTTATGGAGATTATCACCCACCCAGACACGGTAGACAGGCATAAGTTTAAAATCGCTGCCCTGGACAAAACCATAGCCTACCCCATAGAGATGCAACTCTACATGAGTGATCCGCGACTGCTGTTAGGTTTAATTCTTCTTATCGTAACGCTGCTGTTAGATAAACTGATACTAATCAAAGAATCAAAGGGCTCAGATTAACTTAAACTTGGAATCATTTTTTAACTAAGGAGAGACATTGTGAAAGTTTGGAAAATTGGACTTAGCCTTGTTGCTGTTGTTCTCATTGCTTTAGTAGTTCGCTTACCTATCGCAACAACGCCAGGATTTTTCATTGGTGGTAGCACAAGCTCAGCCCCAGTAACCTGGGCGGATACCTCGTCGACACATGAAATAAAACTGAGAGTGGAAGGCACAATTCCTAGGGTGGTAATAATCTGGTTCGTAGAAATCGATAACGAATTATACATAGTTGGAGAAACTGATAGTGGTTGGGTTTCGATGTTGGGAAACGGTGGCCTGGTTCAAATGCGGCTAGAAGATTCGACCTATCCATTGCAAGCCAATGTAGTTAATTCAGGTGAAGAAGAGATTCTTCAGGGATGGCTGGGTAAATACGAGGCAGACTACCCAGAATTTGTTAACACTTCTGCATCAGAAGAATTTCTAGAATACTCGTCGATCTACAGGCTTTCGAGGATGTAGTGAACTAGCGAAGACTAATAACAAGATGCATAAAAGTCGATTTCGAAAATGAATTTAGGTGAATTATGACCACTAAAAAGTCACACACGAAAACAAATAACAAGACCAAGTCAAACTGGTATTTACCCCCTCTGAAACGCCGAGACTTTTTGCGCGGCAGTGCGGGCAGCATGGCAGGAGCATGGCTATCCGCCTGGCCCTGGCAAAAACTTGCTGCACAACAAGATCTAAATCCAGTGACCGACAATTGGGATTCCGGAATCGTGCGGCATTTGTTGCCCGCAGTAAATGAATCACGGATTCTGATAAAGGCTTCATTCTCTAGCGCCCTGACGGAAACACCTCGACTGCTAATTCAAAATGGTAGCAGCAATAGATTGGTCGAAGGTTATGTAAACGACACCAGTGGCGAGTTCTGGCAGTTTTATGCAACCGAGCTGCAATCCGATACCGAGTATGAATTGTCTCTACAAGACAGTGGCGGCAACGCGTTGTGCGAGCCCTGGCCTTTATCAACTTTTCCGGCGCCTCAGCAGAACCCCGAACAGGTTCGGGTTTTATTTTATACATGTGCCGGGGGTCCTGAAGGGGAGTACTTCGGAATTGGCGATCGTCGGGGCAATCTGCCTATTGCTATACGCCAAAGACTGTTAAAAAGAGGATTATCATTCACACCTCAGGCTGCGGTAGCCAATGGTGATCACATTTACTGGGATCTTCATACCTGGCTGGGCGATCAGGCCGGAGAATTGAGCCCTGCGGGTCAACGATCAAACTTCGATTTTGCGGCCCGAGTTATGGGTGGCAGCAATGAAGAGGCCATGAAGCTGGCTGCAGGTCCTCAGATAGCTCCGCTCTATGGCACTGCCTTTAGATCTACGCCTGTGTACTTTCTCCAGGATGATCATGATCACTGGGAAAATGATTCGCCGCTTACCTATCCAGTTCCATGGTTTCAATTACAACTGGCGCGCACTACTCAGCAACTGTATTACCCTGAGTTTCTTCCAGATGTCACGCGCTCGCCCGGCCTACCATATTCCTCCAGCTCTGCTCGGGGCGAACTCTCCGAAAGTTTCGGTACTTTGCGCTACGGTCAGTTATTAGAGGTGCTGCTCTATGATGTGCGTCGCACTTTGAGTGTTGGTGAACTCAATGCAGTTTTTCTTGATAGTAATGTTGAAAACTGGCTCGTTCAGCGTACGGCATCACAAGATACCCGTCATCTGGTACATGTGCCCTCCAATCCGCCCGGATGGACAGCCGGCAAATGGGGCGAGTGGTATCCAGATGTATTACATCCGGAGACAGGCCAATTGACCACCCAGATTCCCAAGCCTCATTGGCAACAAGGTTGGCTCAATCAACATGACCGCATCATGCAGTCATTGGCAGATATGAAGCACCGAAACCCGCTAGTAATAGCTGGTGACCTTCATGCCACTGGTGTGGGAACGATGCACGGCACTGGTAACCTGGATTTCAGTGACAATCCCATCACCAATATTCTTTGCGGGCCCGTAAGCACATCAATTCGAGGGTTCCCCTCGGTGGTTCGTGGTGTGCGCCCAGCTCCATCACAATATTTGAATTTTCAAGAACAGGTACCACCGTTTGAAGAGCATGGGTTTTCTATTGTAGATTTTGAACAAGATCGAATTGTAGCCAAGCTTTTTAAATGGGATGTGAATAGTCAGCCGGTGGATGCCATTGACACATTAGAGCCCTATTACACAGTTGAACTAGATCGACCTTGATTTACAAGGGGCCAAAGAATCTAATTAATACGGCGACCCAATTGATTTGAGCAAGTAATTAATAGCATAAAAAGACGTCTAATTGTTGTCATCATCTCCGTCTTAACGATGAGTATTGAACACTGGGGGCAATGAGACTAAATTAGCAAGCCTGGTCACATTCTGGGAGTGCAGTCATGAAATCATTACTATTCACTGTATTAGCCATACTTGCAATCGTATCCGGGTTGGTAAACGCCCAAGCAGCCGATAATTACACCGTTTCGCGCACGGAGTACGATCAACCCGACTTTCAGGGTGTATGGAATTTCAGTTCAAATACGCCCCTGGAGCGCCCTGAGCGGTTTGGCGCCAGGGAGTATTTGACACCAGAAGAAGCCATAGCAATTCGGACCGCCACTTTAGCGGCCACCGAGGCCGGACTAGACGCTGATAACGGGGTGGGAACCTACAATACTTTCTGGTTCGAGATGGCGGGACGTGGTGACAATATTCGCACCTCCCTGGTCACCTACCCTGCCAACGGTAGATTACCGCCGCCAGTAGAGGGTGCAGTGGCTGTAGGCAGTCGTGCCGGCATTGATGTCTCCGGTTCACGTCCTGTTCGTTTCATGGTGGGTGGTGTCGGCATGGACGGGCCAGAGGATCGTGGGCTTTCCGAGCGATGCATAGTTGGGTTTAACGCTGGACCTCCATTCTTGCCCAGTGCCTATAATAACAATGTACAAATATTTCAAAGCAGAGACAATTTCGTGATCATGACAGAGATGGTGCATGACGCCAGGATAGTGCCTCTCGATCACAGTACTCATATCGATGATGATATACGCCTGTGGTCCGGTGATTCCCGCGGCTATTGGGATGAAGACACACTAGTAGTGGAAACCAGAAACTTCAACGATATGACCCAAAGCTTTGGTACTTTCGCCGCACCCCAGTTGGGTACTGCTTACGACAAGTTTCTTACCGAGCGTTTCACCCGCACCGATGAATTTACCATTAACTATGAATTTACCATCGAAGACCCGTCTACCTTTAGCGACAAAATTACTGTGCAGTTGCCGATGGCGAAAGTAGATGGCTTACTGTATGAATATGCATGTCATGAAGGGAATTATGGCTTATTGAATACACTG
>Ga0209034_10001742_pt1 | contig 10406 bp, 8 predicted proteins | sample MarorgKNORR_S2LV_2_FD_188219 | JGI IMG/M metagenome (GOLD analysis project Ga0209034, IMG submission 188219) | Marine microbial communities from the Southern Atlantic Ocean, analyzing organic carbon cycling - 250m_A/KNORR_S2/LV (SPAdes) (version 2) | ecosystem: Environmental > Aquatic > Marine >...
TAAGAGCGCCTTAAAAAAAGACGGCGTCCTCACGAGAACAGCGTCGACACCCAAATCAGCTGCTCGCTTTGTCGCACGGATCGTTTCGATCGTTGACTCTCGCCCGACTCCCGCAATACAAAGTCGGTTTGACGGCACATGCTCGCGCGCCGCGGCCACCGCCGAGTCTGACTCGAATTCATTGAGAAATGGCGCCTCCCCGTTGGAACCTAGTACCACGACACCACGAATACCCGTCTGCATCCAGCGGTCGACGTTACTGCCCATTGCCACAGCGTCAACCGTATCGTTACTAAACGGAGTTGGTATCGGCGGAAACACACCGTCAATCATCACGTGTACTTTGTAATCGGGTGCGTTGGCAGAGTCAAGCGTCGACTTGTTTCACGGCGTAGTGCGACCTAACGCAACAGATCAAACAAATAGCTATATTTGAGTGCCAACGTCCGACCGCTAGCCAATGGTGTCTCGAACCGAGACCCAAGAACACTATCAAAGTATCTGACGTCATTGTAAACAACAAACAAACCAGTATTCGCGTCGGACAACAATCCAAATCGAAGATTCGAAGACCACAGATCAGCGCGATCGTTGTACTGAATCAATGCTTGAAAAAACATTCTGGTCGTAAATGAATAAGAAGTCCGGAACCGAACTAGATTCGTCGTAAAGTTACCACCAGGGAGTTTCAGGTCGTTGTAACTCCACTCAACCAACGCATTGAATGTTTCACCAACACGCGCCGCAACTGAAGGAGTCATCGTCATACGCTCGCCACCAAACAAACCGCCAACAATCGAATTGATGTTGAAGCTCACCGGTGCTGCTAAATTGGTATTCACAGCGATCTGTACTTCCTGGTGATCGTATTTCCCAGGCGGAACAACCACTCCTGGAAAAATATCAAACGGCTCGAAGACCCCCTCCTTGGAAAGGTTTACGCCCGTGTGAATTTCGTAGCCGTTCCGCCATTCGATATGGTTATCAATGTGTGTGAATTGCGTCTCATGAATCCCCGTATCAAAATCAAACACCGTGTAGTGAAATACGTGAGGTCGAACCTCATGAATCCCTAACGTGTCTTCAGGACGAAAGGTCGTAAAAACGCTTCCATTCATGCGACGGTAACTTCGCCGCGCCAAAAACCCCACCTCAGGATTAAAATTCGGCGCAACTTCGGTATAGCCAAGACTCATGCGCGCGCGTTCAGACTGATGCTGTGCGTTCCACGCGTACGCGTGCGTATTAATCGTCGGTTTTCCAGGTGTATCTGTTTTGGCAACAAAACCATTAATCGTGCCACCTTGACCGATTCCCCACGTTCCGTCTGCAGCGTAGCTCCGGTTGTAATCCTGATCACGAGCCAAATTCCCCGTTGCTTGTCGATTCACAACGATCGCACCAATGTTCGACCGATTCGCTAAATCTTGACGCACTCGACCAACGGTGAAATTTTGCTGTGGAGTGCCAGTCGCCGAAACTGAATCGGTTTGCATATTTAAAAAACCGATATTTGTATTCGTTCCGATCTTCCCCGAAAGGCGTCCACCACCAATAATCGGCACCTGACCGCCCGACTCACTCAAACCTATCCGCCGACTGAAAAAGATGTCGGCCGCGCCAGACTGGCCAACGGAAAACAAACCCGCGTTTTCAAGAAAAAACGGTCGCTTTTCGGGAAAGAACAGCGTGAATCGATCGAGGTTCACCTGCTCGTCGTCCACCTCCACCTGCGCAAAGTCAGTGTTATAGGTCAAATCAAGCGTCATGCTCGGCGTGACACTGTACTTAAGGTCCAAACCGAAATCGCCGGTATTGATAGTTCTATTCTCGCTTTTCCTGGTTAGCGAATCTCCGAGCACATAAGGCGTCAACTGCAGATTTCTCTGGGGCGGAACTTCAATGCCCTGTAACTCGCCAGCAAGCGAGATCCGATTGATGTTGTATTGCCGAGGCAAAGCAGACCAGAAAACCTGCTCATTTTGGCTCCGGATGTTACGCTGGAAATTCATCCCCCAGTTCTGAACTTCGGATTGAGGATATCGAAGTGTGCGAAATGGTATAGCCACCTCTGCCGTCCACCCGACCTCGGTGACACTTGTAACGACCTGCCAGGCCCCATCCCAGTTAATGTTGAAACCACCTCCTGAACCACGTTGCTGTCTATTGTTCCCGGGGCGACCACTCCCCCCACCGAACCGACCACTGCCCTGCCCTTCATTGGTTACCTGTCCGTCATACTCAACGCCAGCAGGATTCGTTCCAAACACAAACCCATTCTGCCCGTCCTGATACGTATCGAGCACGATCTGAAAACTGTCAGTGTCTGTAAGATCGGAGTCACGCCGACTATCGGCGACAATAATGGTTGTTGGATCCTCGGTGTAACAAACGATACCGAAATAGAGTGTGTCCTCTGAATATACGATATGCACTTCTGTGCGCTCGGACGCAGGCTCACCTTCAAATGGCCGACTCTGAACAAAATCCGTCGCGACCATCGCGGTGTCGTAAGCCGGATCATTAAGCACATCACCATCGACGACGGGGTCTTGGTTAACGCGCAGTGCACGGGTAAACGGAACGCCAGTATCAGTTAACTGACGGCCTGCACTACCTTCATTCCCAGACGATGTCTGCGCCGTCACAGGCGCACTGATCACAAACAGAAGTAGCAAACAAAGAAAAATTTTCATGAGATTCACAAAATACGAGAGTGGGTTGCCAAAACTAACTTGTTTTACGATTCTCCGGAATCGGTCAGTTTAACAGTAACAGGTAACACTCTCAGACCACGATTGCTATTTTTGCGCAAACTTACACCTCTATAAACGCCACAACCATATAGAACATTTACGATGATTCCTGGCCACGCTGATTCACACTATCAAGCGAATTCTGCACGATCAGATAGTCCGCAACTGGCCGACCAGCCACGAGATGCTCCTGGATGATTCGCTCAAGCACGGCAGGCGTGCAGCCCCCATACCACGTGCCTTCAGGATAGACGACAGCCACCGGACCACCGTCACACACGCGCAGGCAGTTGGCCTTCGTACGGAGAATGCCACCCTGGCCGGACAACCGAAGTTCTGCTAAACGCTGTTTCAAATACTCCCAAGACTCTAAACTATTGGCTTTTTCACAGCATTTTGGTTTTGTTTGATCACAACACAGAAAAATGTGCCTCCGTGCACTAGGGACACCAACAGAGGTCGCAACCTGCCGCTGTCGCTCAACCACAGCCAAATCTGAACTCATAACCAAAAACTCCAGCGGTGTCGTTGGAAAAGGACTTCGTAGGCGCGTAGGATAGCACTTCTAATTTCTGTACAAACATGCGAAAACGACTCGCTTTTCTGAACAACTGGACGACCGTTTTTCTCTCAGCCGTTGAACGCGGAGGAAACGCGCTTCCTCACCCCGCTACTCTCTTTGCCATTCTGTCCGGACTCGTAATTGTGCTCTCTGGAATTGCCGCAAGCACTAGTCTCGAAGTCGTGCACCCAGGCACCGGAGAAACGATTCGCCCGGTAAGTCTACTAACCACAGAGGGACTGCACCGCATCCTCGTTGAGATGGTGACGAACTTCACTGGGTTTGCACCACTTGGGGCCGTACTGGTCTCAATGCTCGGAATTGGCGTCATGGAGGCGAGTGGACTTATCGGATCGGCACTCCGCCTGCTCGTACTCTCTTCCCCAAAACGACTTCTCACATTCGTGATTGTGTTCTCCGGTGTGCTCTCGAACACCGCTAGTGAAATCGGCTATGTACTTCTCGTGCCGCTCGGAGGCATCATCTTTTTGGGCGCTGGACGACACCCAATTGCAGGACTGGCAGCAGCCTTTGCCGGCGTATCAGGGGGATACAGTGCCAACCTTCTCCTCGGCACGGTTGACCCATTACTCGCTGGTCTCTCCGAAGAGGCGGCTCAAATCGTGCAACCAGGCTATCGGGTTAATCCAGCAGCAAATTACTTTTTTATGGTTGTATCTACGTTCGTTATTTCTGCTGCGGGAACCTGGGTCACGGAACGCATTGTTATTCCTCGCCTAGGTAAATATGAAGGAACAGACCAGAACACAGATATTGAAACCTTGTCAGACACCGAACGTCGTGGGCTGTGGTTCGCCTTTGCCGCACTACTTGTACTTGCAGCATTGGTCCTATGGGGCACTGTCCCGAGCGACGGCATTTTGCGGAACCCCGAAACTGGCAGTCTTCTTCGGTCACCCTTTCTGTCGGGCATTGTTGCCTTCATTTTCCTCGGCGGCACCTGGCTCGGCATTGCCTATGGGGTAGGCGCTCGCCGTTTCACAAGTGATGCAGATGTCATGGACGGTATGGGTAAAACGATTAGCACGTTGGGGACCTACCTCGTACTGGTCTTCTTCGCAGCGCAATTCGTGGCGTACTTTAATTGGACAAATCTTGGTTTGATTATGGCCGTAAAAGGCGCGGAAACACTGCGGGAATCTGGCCTGGGTGGCATCTCGCTTATGCTGAGTTTTGTCGTGCTTTCGTCGTTGCTGAACCTCTTAATGGGAAGTGCCTCCGCCAAATGGGCGGTCATGGCTCCAGTGTTCGTGCCGATGTTTATGCTGCTCGGCTACACACCAGAACTCACACAAACGGCCTACCGTATTGGTGACAGTACATCAAACGTCATCGCGCCGATGATGTCGTACTTCGCACTCATCGTTGCCTTTTTTGAACGCTACGACAAGCGCTCCGGCATCGGCACCGTCATTGCAACGATGCTCCCGTATAGCGTGGTCTTTCTTATCCTATGGTCCATCATGCTCATGGTCTGGATGCTTCTGAGATTGCCTGTCGGGCCGGGAGCGGGACTGTACTTGTAGTTTAAGTATTGACCCACCAGTTACGTTTCATCCCTGCCCGGTAATGACAAATCGATTCTGGCTGCACCTGTGACGTTGTCAATCGTATGTACGTCAAGATACAAAAGCCCTCGTCGTAACGCAGACATCTCTCGTCCAGACAAACGCAAACGGCCAGCGACTCTCGGGCCATTCCGACGAGACAACTGCCTGAGAACCGGACCGTTTTCACTATCCACGTTGCGTCGATGCAAGTCGATTGCGAGCACGTCACTGTCAGATAACCCAAACACTGCGGTCCTGAATTGCAGGGTCTGTGTTGATGGCTCGAGCGTAAACGAGGCTTCCGCTGTCAACGGCGATTCCGTCGTAACTCGTGCCTCAAGCACCACACCGGTCGATTCCGTGAAGAGACTCGGCGTAAATGCCGGTGGCCTCCGATGCTCTGTCCCTTGTTCATAGGCATATGCCAATTCGAGGAGACGCAACTCTGACCACGGGTAACCAAGCAACTCAATGCCAACCGGCATGTCGTCCTCTGCATACCCAGCCGGAACGGTAATCGCTGGCAACCCCGAATTCGCACTTAATGCACAGTTGCTGCCAGGCTGCGGCTGACCCACAGACCGAGCCGTTTGCCGAATGGTTGGATACAGCAAGGCGTCGAGGGACTCCTCTGTCATCAGGTCCACGATCGTTCTTTGAATTTCGTCTCGCTTCGCAAGCCGCTGCCGGTAATCGTCAGTATCCAATGTCTCAATAGACACGGCATTCTCAAGGCCGGATTCTAAAATGCCGTGGTAGAGCCCCTGGCGAACAACCTCAGCTAGTGTTCGCACAGGAGCACCTGGGGTATTCCGAAGGTATTCATCAAAATCAAATTTGAACTCCTGGCCAATCACCGAAGCTCCTTGCACAACCTCTGTAAGGTCTGGTTCTTCAATGTCGATGACGGTGGCTCCGAGCGCTTCCATCTCAGCAATCGCTGCCTCTATCACAGCAAGCACATCCCGTTCCGCGCCATTGTTACCAACCATCGAACGCACAACACCGATCCGGGCTTGTGCAAGGCCCCCTGCATTAAGGGCTACCATGTAAGTATCTGGAATATGCCCGTCACTCAGTCGAGTGGTTTCATCAGCCGGGTCGTACCCGACCGTCGCATCGAGTGCAAACGCCAGATCTTCAACGGACCGTGCCAAAGGACCACCGATATCCTGTGTCGTCGATAAAGGGATAATGCCATCGCCGCTGGCAAGCCCCCGAGTTCCACGCAATCCCACCAATGAATGGTGCGCCGAGGGAATACGAATCGATCCACACGTATCACTACCCATGCCAAACGCTGCAAAGCTGGCAGCAACAGCAGCACCCGTACCTCCGCTGGAACCGCCAGGGTTCCGCCGCGGATTGTACGGATTTCGTGTCTGGCCGCCATACGAAGCAACGGTCGTAATGCCACGGGCAAGTTCATGCATATTAGTCTTGCCAAGAATCACCGCACCCGCGTTACGCAACCGTTTCACTTGGGTCGCATCGTCAGGTGGTATCGACGTCGCCAGCGCAATGGCCCCTGCAGTGGTAGGTAACTCCGACATGTCGTAATTGTCCTTAACTACGACTGGAACTCCATGAAGTGGTCCACGTATTTGTCCAGCCGCTCTCTCTTCGTCCAATGCCATCGCTTCCTGCCGAGCCAGAGGGTTGAGAACGATCATTGCATTGAGAGTCGGACCCTGTTGGTCATAAGCCTCAATCCTAGCAAGGTAACTGTCGACCAAGTCCACCGCAGTGACACGCCCATCTGCCATGGCAACTCCCAACTGACTTACTGACTGTTCTGTAACGTCGAATGCAGAATTGATTGAGTCTGGGGAACCACCACAGCCCGACAACATTATTGTGAATAGCACGAGTTCCTTGACATTGCCTCGCATCGCCTACACTCCTTGAAAAGCCTTATTTCGACCGTTGAACAATAAGTGACATCATAGTTACCATCTCACTATGTTTCTTCGATTTGTACTCGGATTCGCCTTTGGGTGCATCTACCTCGTGGCGACCTATGCTCTAACGACCCAGCAAGCAGACCGGGCACCAGCATTTGACTCCATTCGCGAAATCGACTTACGCACGAACGTGGCAGTCCTCACATCGGATGATATGCAAGGACGCCGCACCAATACAGCGGGGAATCGACAAGCCAGCGCATTCATCACGAATCAATTCACGCGTCTTGGCCTGACACCGGCAGCCGATGGCAACTATCTCATGCCCTTTGATTTGATCATTCCGACACTTCAAGCGCCAGAACGCAATACCTTACTACTCCAGGACGAAACAAACGTAAGCTCAGGACGGTTATTACTCGGCACTGACTATTTCCCGCAACGCTTCAGCCCCTCAGCCTCAGGCGAAGGCGCCGTTGTGTTTGCAGGTTTCGGTATTACCGCAACAGCCATTGACCATGATGATTACGCGGACGCCGACGTCACTGACAAAGTGGTCCTTCTTCTAACCCACGAGCCGGGAGAATACGATCCCGAAAGTAAATTTGATGGTCTTGCCCCAACCGAACATGCACGACTCGTACGTAAAGCCATAGAAGCCGAGCGGCGGGGTGCCGTCGCGGTTCTGTATACGAGCGATACACATAACCACAATCGTTTGTCCTCGTTGAACTCGGCCATGGACCGCACCTGGCCCTCGGTCGAACGTCGGCGACCACGCTACGAGCTCTCCGCATGGACCGACCAACTCAGTATTCCAGCTATGCACATATCAACCACAGTGGCTGAACGGCTAGTAGCTGACAATGACATCTCGTGGTCAACGCTACTCTCCCAAGCTGAGTCGGAAACATTTACACCAGTTGAACTCTCGACCGTTGTCTCAACAACCACCGACATCTCCCGTGAACACATAACTAGCAATAACGTGGTGGGGTTACTCGAAGGCACACACTCAAAGGCACTGAACGAGTGGCTAATCGTGGGCGCCCATTTAGATCATGAAGGTGTTGTTGGAACACAAACGTACCACGGCGCGGATGACAATGCGTCCGGTGTCGCTGGGGTACTTGAAGTCGCCGAAGCCTTTGTCTCGGCTGCACGAGCAGGACATCGTCCGGAACGATCTATTCTGTTTGCCGCATGGAATGCCGAAGAGCTAGGCCTACTTGGATCCTGGGCCTACACAGAACGCCCACTGACACCACTTGAAAACACTGTTGCGGTTATCAATCTCGACATGATCGGTCGCGATGAAGAAATCCCCGAACAAGGGGGGCGTCGTTTTCGAGGACTGCCTGCTCAAACTGCTATCTCGAACCACAATGCCGTCAATATACTGGGCTACAGTCGAAGTACTGACCTGCGTCAGGCAGTTGAACGCGCCAACCTTACGGAACTCGACGTTCGATTCCGCTATGACGACAACCCGTCTAATCTTCTTCGCCGCAGCGACCAGTGGCCATTTCTCAGCCGTGGTGTGCCAGCACTGTTTGTCCATACGGGTCTGCACGCGGACTACCACACAAGCCGAGACGTACCCGAGAAACTGAACTACGAAAAAATGACCCGGATCGTGCAGCTCGCTTACCAATTAAGCTGGAACCTCGCCAACAATCCTGACAGACCGGCTTTAAATTAATTCTTTAATTCACAAAAACCGACAATCGCAGGTCATCGCATCTGACAAACTTCTCAGATAGTGACTGCGTGGCATTTCGACTGCCCCGAACTGCGCCAAATGAGGCGTAAGCCATTGGATATCGAGTAACCGATAATTCTGCTTTCGAAGTCGCGTGACCAGTGCAACGAGCGCAACCTTCGACGCATCGGGTATCGTGTGAAACATCGACTCGCCAAAGAATGCTCCGTGAAGTGACACACCATATAGCCCACCAACCAATTTATTGTCATGCCATGTCTCGATGGAATGTGCATAGCCCATCTCGTGAAGAGCAACGTAACTCTCCAATATAGTGCCGTCAATCCAATTGCCAGCCGGATCGTGTCGAGTTGCACAGGCTGTGATCACATCACAAAAAACCTGATTAACCGTCGTTTCAAATGAACCTTTTCTTAGTGCGCGTTGCAATCGCTTGGGAATGCGAAATCCATCAAGCGGTACAACGCCCCGTTGCTCAGGTGAATACCATTCAATCGTTCCGGCTACAGACATCGGAAAATAGCCTTTACGATAAGCATCGAGCAAAATCCTCGTCGAAATCATCAAAATATCGTATATATGAAGGGTGCCAACTGATCAAACATCATTCTCGTCACCCGATACATTCACATCAGAAGAAACCACCCGCGGCATTTGTGTCCAGGTCCGTGCAAAGTATTCACCGGAACACTCTGACCCGCCGCGGCAACTCTGGCGCTTCATCTACACCGTAACTATTACCAATGAAAGCACAGAAAAAGTGCAACTCGTCAGTCGTCACTGGACCATTACTGATGCGGCCAACCATGTTGAAGAGGTAAAAGGTCTCGGAGTAATCGGCCGACAACCGACGCTTGGCCCGGGTGAATCATTTGAATACTCGTCGAACTGCCCGCTCAGAACTCCATTCGGGACAATGCACGGCACGTATCAGATGATCACCTCAGATGGAACTCGGTTTGACGCGACCATCGCGGAATTCACACTTTCCGGTCCGTACACATTGCACTAATCTGTTAGGGACCACCTATCGACCTCACGGATACTCCAGCGTCCCGTAAACCTGCTCGAAGTTGCCGCACAAGTTCCGGCGCACCACTAGTGTCTCCATGTACACAGATCGTATCGGCGACGAGGTGAAGAGTCTCACCGCTTTCGGCCAGCACGCTGCCATCCACAACTAACCGTACCGCGCGCTGTAAGACTATCCCGGGGTCATCGATAACTGCACCGGGTTTGCGACGCGAGACCAAAGACCCATCGAGCGCGTATGCTCTATCTGCGAATACTTCACAAGCAACGTTAAGCCCTGCAGCACGACCAGCAGCAATTAGCTTAGACCCAGACAATCCAAACAAAATCAAATCGGAGTCGATACGCACAACTGCTCGCGCAACCGCATCAGCCACAGAAGCATCTCGTGCAGAAAGATTGTAGAGCGCACCATGGGGTTTCACGTGCCTAACAATTGTCCGTTCGTTCCGAGCAACATCTCGAAGCAACTCCACTTGGGATGTAACAAGGTTTTCAATCTCCTGCGATGTTGCCGAGATTTCACGACGACCGAATCCAACCCGATCCACGAAACCTGGATGCGCACCAATTGCAACACCATGGTCCGCTGCGCAGCGAACCGTCGCCTGCATCGTACGCTCGTCACCAGCATGCCCACCACACGCAATATTTGCTGATGTGACGCCTGTCAGAAGTGCCAGATCATTGCTGGGAATATCTGTGCCACTCCACTCACCGACATCACAATTGAGATCAATTTGCACGCTCGTACCACTTGTTACTTTATCCAACCATCGGAACAACTATTGTTGAGATAATGACGATAGTTCTCGCTCAGCCTCCGCAATCGCCCCTTCTAGCCAAACCAGCCATTCA
>Ga0209034_10001746_pt1 | contig 10397 bp, 9 predicted proteins | sample MarorgKNORR_S2LV_2_FD_188219 | JGI IMG/M metagenome (GOLD analysis project Ga0209034, IMG submission 188219) | Marine microbial communities from the Southern Atlantic Ocean, analyzing organic carbon cycling - 250m_A/KNORR_S2/LV (SPAdes) (version 2) | ecosystem: Environmental > Aquatic > Marine >...
TAGGCATCGTTGCGGAAACGTTGGAAACTGCAATTACCTGGGATAAGTGGCAGCATTTAGAGCAAACTGTCCGACAATCTCTCCACCAGACTCTGACCACACTCTGTGGGGGAGGTAGGGTTACCTGTAGATTTACCCATGTTTATCCTGACGGCCCGGCCCCTTACTTCACGTTTGAAGGCCTGGGAAAGAGAGGATCAGAATTAGAAATCCATAAAGAAATTAAGCAGGCCGCTTCTGAAGCTATAATGTCTGCAGGCGGAACAATCACCCATCATCACGCGGTAGGCAGGGTACACCGACAGTGGTATGACAGGCAAAGACCGGACTTATTCGCACAATCTTTAAAACAGATAAAACAAACTCTGGATCCAAATGGGATTCTTAACCCAGGGATATTAATTGATCCCTAGACCACACCATTTGATATTTACACCTCATAATCTGAAGGAAAATACATACAACTTGGTATAATATAGCTAAGACTTATCAAAATAGATCAATCAAGGAGACCCAATGCAGTTTGGAATGTTTGGCAGCGCACAGGCAAAACGAGGGGGCCCCAGCGACGACAGCGGGGCAGGTTTTCGGGAATTCGTTGATAGAAACGTTGAAGCGGAACAACTTGGGTACACCAGCACTTTCCTAGTTGAACATCATTTTACCGGGTTCGGCCAGGTATCTGCCACATTAAATTTACTAACCTGGATAGGTTCTCGCACAGAAAAGTTACGTCTGGGTACAGCGGTTCTAGTATTACCCTGGCACAATCCGGTCTTATTAGCCGAACAAATTGCTACGCTCGACTTGTTATCAGAAGGACGTGTCGACGTTGGAATCGGTAAAGGTTACAGGTTAAGTGAGTTCGACGGCTTCTGTGTTTCTCTTGAAGAAGCTGATGAACGATTCGAGGAATGTCTTGATGTAATGACTAAAGCCTGGACGTCCGATTCCCCCTGGTCTCACAAAGGAACTTATTGGCAATATAACGATGTAATAGTCGAACCTACAAGTTCACAGCTGCCACATCCACCAATTTGGATGGGCGCTGGTAGTCCGCGGTCTATAAAGCAAGTCGCAGCTAATGGATTCAACATGCTTTTAGGGCAATTTGACTCCATTGAACAGATTAGCGAAGAAATAGCCTTATACAAAACAGAGGTAGAAAATCTAGGTAGGGTCTTTGATCCCAAAACTGTGGCAGTCGCCAGATCGATAAATATCCTGGATTCCAAAAAAGAATACGAAGAGGCTATTACAAATCGTATGGCAGCGCGACGCCGTACGCAGGAATTAGCACGAAGATCTGGATTTGAAGACACCGAAGAGGCCGCTGCAGCGGGAACTCTATATGGCCCGCCTGATGAAATCTTGGGCAAGCTTCAGGCACTAAACGATGTTGGGGTTGAATACATATTGGTCAATAGCCCTGCAGGTATTAAAACTTTACGCAGGTTCGCAAACGAGGTTATGCCTGATTTCAAATAATTCGCTATTTCTGTAACAGGGACCCCAACACATGATGATATTGTGTCAGGATAAAGTTGCGCTGCAAAAGTTAAACAGCTCACAATATGGGCGGGAAATCATTAGTAATCACGACATATCTGATAAATCTGCAAAAGCGTATAGTCTCTGACTACTCCATTACGAAAACACATTTCCCGGTGGTTGAGCTATCAAACTCTTGAAAGGCCTCTTCGGCCTGGTCGAGCGAATATCTGTGAGTTATAAGCTTACTTAACGGAGCTCTGGTCTCCACAAAAAATCTAGATATTTCAATCAATTCAGCTTTACTGAATGTCCAAGAACCGAATATCGTGATTACTTTGAATATGACATCACGATTAAAATCGATTTCCGCAGGACCTCCAACACCTACGTAACAACATCTGCCGAACGGAGCAAGACATTGTAGTACTTGTTGACGGGCAGTAGGGTTCCCAGAAGTCTCTAACGAAGCTGATGCACCTAAACCGCCAGTCAGCTCTAAAATGGCCGCTACCGGATCATCATTACTAGCGTTGACCACATGATCAGCACCCAGTTCCTTGGATAATTCCAATCGTTCGGACACAACATCGACACCTATAACTCGGGCACCCATCGATTTTGCTGAAAGGGTTCCACTTAGCCCTACTGGGCCCTGCCCAAAAACCACAACGGTATCACGTCCGGATATGTTCATCTTCTGCAAACCATTCCATGCTGTCCCGGTTCCACATGAAATAGCAGCGCCTTCTTCAAAAGATAAAGAATCATGCAGATGAACTAAAGTCCGAGATGGAACTAAAATGTAGTCTGCATTAGCGCCATGACCTGTACCGCCTCCGTACGTGACATGACCTGTTGGACATAGTTGTTCATACCCCATAGAACAAATTTCACAAATGCCACAACCCGAGTAGTGGTGACACATCACTCTATCGCCCACTTTCAATGTTTCAGGAGACCCCGTACCCAACTCCGCTATGACCCCACATGGCTCGTGCCCTGTGATCATCGTTACCGGATCATCACCCCTGTAACGGTGCAAGTCTGTACCACACAGTCCCGATGCCTTAATTTGTATAACAGCTTCTCCGGGGCCTGCTTTCGGATCAGGGAATTCTCTGATCGATGCCTTTCTATTCCCTTCGAAAATCACTCCTCTCATAATTGATACTCCATGAAACTCAAATTACCCAGTTGGATCAAGCTTTCTGATCAGATATCCCATGATCTACCTTTATCACTTATCAACTTCTTATTCAAAACTGCATCAGAATAATCGCTATCAGGGAACCAGAATGCCCCCTTTTCTATCCGTTCCGGAGGTATTAAAACCTCCGAACGCCATGACGCTTCATAGACCGCATGTTCTAATCGGTAAGAGCAGGGAACCGCGGCCGTCACTTTTGCACTAGCTAACTGAGAAATCGGGCCAGACGGCGAGTGTAATGAAACCTTACCTTGATTTGATATGATATTCTCCGCAATCTGCTTCGCCTCATTAACTCCACCACAAAATTTCACATCAGGCATAACTATACTGACAGATCCACCACTTAAAAGATCGTTAAAAAACTTAATACCGTACCCCCGTTCTCCTCCGGCTAAGGGAGTACCAATCAGAGAAGCAATCCGGGCAAGTTCAACCTGCCCTGTAGCGGGAGGAAGAGGTTCCTCATACCAACTTATTTCAAAATCCGCTAGCTTGCGGGCAACTTCTATCGCACTTTCTTCATCAAAGCAACTATGACAATCTACCAACAGACCGATATTGGATCCTATAGCTGATCTAACGGATTTAACCCTTTCGATCCCTATCATGGCAGAATCTAATAAGTTCGCGGAAGACTGACCGCTAACAACATCGTCAAAAGGAGCACACTTGATCACTTCAAAACCATCACTGGCTGCTCGTTCTGCCGCTTTACCGAAATCCTCGGGGCTCCGCCGACTGCCAAGCAGGCAACGATTTATATTTGCATATAACGGCACATTAAGCCTAGATTCCCCGCCCAGATATTCGATCAATGACATGGATTTATCCCGTGCGGCTAACGTAGTTAATCCGGTACGTAAGGCACTCACAGCAACTGCCATTGGTTGGTTGCTTAGCAACTGATCAGGTGTCAAACCAATAGTCATCTCAACATCTGCTTCATCCGTAACCCCTTTTGACTTGACCAATTCAAATAACTCACTGAAAAGCTGAACCACTTTTTTGGTATCCGATCCGCTAGTGATCTCAACCGTACAACTATGATTCCCATTAGAAATCTCTATAAATGTCCATTCAGTACGCTCGGTCACGTATATTGAATGGAATGTAACGCTTTTCAACAACGATTGTTCTTTCAAAAATTGCATCTCCGATTACATATATCACAGAGACTACGATCGTCCCTAATAATCCGTTTATTGGTTAAAAGTTAGTAAGATCCCGCCAGCAACTAGCATTTTGCGGTGCACATCAGCCACGTCCCAGTAGTTGTTGCAACTCTCGCCCTCGTAGATATTGGGTCGGCCAACCAATCTCGTCATCTAGTTCCTCACGGGCATGAATCGGCCAGTAAGGGTTGCGCAACAATTCGCGTGCTAACAATACTGCATCTGCTTTTGAATCTAACAGGATGTTTTCAGCTTGTCTGGGTTCAGTTATTAAACCAACCGCCCCAGTCAACAAATTAGTTTGATTTTTAATCTGTTCAGAAAACCCAACCTGATATCCTGGATAGGGATGAAGTTGCTGCGCTGATGAATTACCTCCCGACGAGCAATCGATTAGATCTACGCCTTCGCTACCCATCCATTCGCAAAGCTGCACACATTCCTCCAAATCCCAACCGCCTTCCATATATTCTGTCGCTGATACCCGAACGAAGAGCGGCATACTATCAGGAATGGCTGACCTAACAGCTCGGGTAATTTCAAGACAAAATCTAGAACGGTTCTCCAAATTTCCTCCGTAACTATCCGATCTTTTGTTAGACAAAGGAGACATGAATGAACAACCGAGATATCCGTGAGCCATGTGCAATTCGATGACCTTCATCCCAGCGTTTACTGACCGCTTGGCCGCACCAGCAAAGTCCGATACTATGACACCTATCTGTTCGGTAGTAAGCTCTTCAGGGGCAGTACAGTCTTCGCTGAATGGGATAGGGCTAGCACCCACAGGCTGCCAACCTAATCGAGATGAATCGAGAAATCCCCCACCGTTCCATGGTCTATCATGAGACGCTTTTCGCCCTGCATGAGCCAACTGAATAGCCGGAATCGAGCCATTTGTAGAAATAGCTTCAGCAACCCTGCTAAGTGGCTCAATTTGCTCATCAGACCAAATACCTGTATCCCAAGGAGAAATGCGTCCTTCGGGTTGCACAGCCGTTGCCTCTGCCATAACCAACCCAGCTCCACCAACAGCTCGTGAACCTAGATGAACCACGTGCCACGCTGAGAATTTACCGTCCATATCTTCACAAGAATATTGGCACATAGGAGAAACGAAGACCCGATTAGGCATCGTTTCACCCCGTATGGTTAAAGGAGAAAATAATCTACTCATATCAATCCCTCGTTCCTAGCTTAATACATCCCAACAACATTTAATATAACTAGATTATTAGCCAGACCGCAACAACTAAAAATACGTCCAGAATAGTGAACAAATCCATATTTATGACGCAGTTGCCTTGAACTCCTAGCAAATCGTCACAAAACTGCTAACACATGGATTGGATATTGGCATATCGGAAATCCTGAGTATAATCCGTGAATAGAGTATCTTACCTAATCGGTCATTTGGCTCAGTGATACGTCCCCATGTGGCCTTGATCAAATCTGTTAAACAACTAAACCTAGGAAACGTACTATGCAGAATTACGATGTCTTATTTTCCCAAGTAGATTCGTTGAGAGAAGAAATAATTGATCTAGAAAGATCGATGGTTCAAATACCTACGGTTAACACAGGGGTGATGCCCACAGGAAACGAGACAGCACTATGCGAATACGTGAGAGATTGGCTCTCTCGAGATGGTATTACAGCTGAAATCATAGAATCAGCACCTGGTCGAGGGAATTTAATTGCCCGGATGGAAGGTGACACTACCGACGCAGGGCTAATGTTTATGTCACATTTAGATGTAGTTCCTGTAGAGGACGAGTCCAAATGGCAATTTTCGCCATTCAGCGCTACAATTTTCAATGATCGTATTTATGGACGAGGAGCCTCCGATTGTAAGGGTCTTTTAACCGCGCAATTAATGGCCCTACGCATCTTAAAGAGAAACGACATACAGTTATCCAAAAGTTTGATACTGGCATCAGGAGCAGACGAAGAGCATGGAGGGCGTTTCGGATTTGGGTGGCTCGCTGAACAGCACCCCGATAAGATAAAAGCGCCTTACGCGGTTAATGAAGGTGGTGGTACTCCAATTGATTCCCCAAGCGGGTTAACTTACGTTCTCGGGATAGGAGAAAAGGGTCGTCTACAAATAGAAATTGATGTAAAGGGCTCAAGTGCACATGCGTCGTTACCCTGGTTAGGAACAAACGCACTTTACAGCCTCAGTCAAGTTTTAACCCGTATAGAACAATATCAGGCAGAACGCGATACCTCCACAAGTATCTTCGAACACCTATCGGATTTCGCTATAGAACACAAAGCTTCTCCCGAAAATATTGACGATATAATTGCCGAAGTGGAACCGGATAACCCAAGGTTCGCGTCCATGCTTAAGGCGCTTTCACGGATGACCCTAACACCTACCATGGTGAGAGGCGGGATAAAATCTAACAGCGTTCCCGAATCCATAAGACTAACTTGTGATGTCCGAACTTTGCCACATCAAGACGACAGTTACGTAGAAAGTGAATTAGGCAAAGTATTACAGGGAATACCCGGTGTAGAATTTGACATAGACTACATGGCTGTACCAAACTCCTCTCCATCAGAATCCCAGCTAGCAGATAGTATCAGGAACGCCACTTCACTGGCTCTTGGTCGCGATCAAATACAATGGGTGCCTGCCATAAGTAATGGATTCACTGATTCCCGATTTACAAGGCCGCTGGGAACTACCACATATGGGTTCACAGGGTCACACCCAGATGACAATCCTGCGCTTAACAACGTACACGGCACCAATGAATCTATAGGAATAAAAAGCCTCCTCAGCAGTACAAAAATAATGCTTGCTATCGCAATAGATCTGCTAACTACCAAATGAGCAAAGTGCTGTAACTGAAAATTAAATCTTCGACTAGCCGCTTAGGAGCATTTGAAATATGTCAATATCGAAAGAAACTCTCAAAGCCATGATTAAGCAATACGACTGCCTGGACATCTCTGATTCAGAACTTGAACTCGTACTTCCTGAGATAGAGAACTATTTAATCGCGGCTAACTCAATGGCAGATCTGGATCTGTCCGAAGTTTTTTCAGGGAGATTATATAGACCTCAAGAAGGAGACATCAATGAGCCCATCTGATCTATTACAGTTATCAATAACAGAGATATCCCCTCGGATTAAAAACAAGGAAATATCCCCTGTCGAATTAACAGAGGCCGCCCTATCAGCTGCTGGGAAACTTCAACCCCAGCTGAATTCATTCATAACCATACTCGACCAACAGGCAATGGCCCAAGCTCGTATCGCCGAATCAAAAATTATGAATGGCGAATATTTAGGACCCTTGCATGGAATTCCAATTGGTATCAAAGACAACATCGAAACTCAGGGGATTCGGACCACCGTAGGCTCCAAGGTACTAGGAAAGCACATACCAACAAATGATGCCCATGTGGTAACCCTTTGCAAAAACGCGGGTGCAGTAATACTGGGAAAGGAAAATTTGGAAGAGTTCGCGGCGGGGGTTACATCTAATAATTTGCACTACGGCGCAGTTCATAATCCCTGGAACCTAGATCATATACCGGGTGGATCCAGCGGAGGAGGAGGTGCTAATGTAGCTGCAAGGATAACTTTTGCCTCATTGGGCACTGATCTGGGGGGTTCTGTCCGGCTGCCAGGCACTTTTTGCGGGGTAGTAGGACTTAAACAAACATTTGGAAGAGTGAGTCAGCGAGGACTGATGGTCACAAGCTATAACGGTGATCATATTGGCCCCATGACTCGGAGTGTTTCGGATAGTGCGTTAATGTTACAAATCCTAGCAGGACACGATCCTTTAGATCCGAGTACAGTCCCGGTCCCAGTACCAAATTATTCAGAAAATCTAAATCAGGGATTACGGGGATTAAAAATTGGTATCCCTACTAATTATTATTTTGATCTAATTAATCCCGAGGTAGAATCCGCAGTGCGTGACTCTGTTACTGCACTAGAGGAATTGGGCGCAGAAATCATCGAGGTTAGTTTGCCTAGCATGAAATATGCGGCTGCCATGAGAATAACAGGAATGGCCGACGGAATAGTAGCACACGAGCCTTACATTAAGAATCAACGTGACGATTACGGGCCCTCCGTATTATATAGGGCACTCGCGGGTCAATTTGTGTTAGGTAGAGATTATTCCAAGTCAATGAAAGTCCAACGAATTATAAAAGAAGAACATGCCCTGGTGTTCCAAGATATAGATTTATTAGCCACCCCCACAGCGCCTATACCCGCTCCGAGGATAGATGATGATAAGTTTGCTCTGGACGGAGATGAGTATCCGGTGAGAGGGCCAGGATCAGGCATGATCTCGAGGAACACGTCGCCAACAAATTCTACCGGGTTACCTGCTATCAGTATTCCCTGTGGACTCACATCCAATGGGCTGCCAATCGGATTACAGTTGATCGGACGACCCTTCGAGGAACAACTTATATTCCAAGCTGCTACGGCATATGAAAGGGTTTCCCCCAGTTTAAACTCGGCTCCACCGGTTACGAGCAACTAAACCCTTGAGTGAAACTATTAACGAGACAATAATCCTAACATTAATCAGGAGCTGCAAATGTCACTACCCCCAAACAGGGTCGATTATCTGCCTATAGTGGATCGCCCCATAATCAAATGGCCGGACAATGCACGGGTAGCTTTCTGGGTTTCCCCGAACGTCGAACATTACGAATATCTTCCTGAGAATCAGGGGATACGCAATCCGTGGCCGCGAACCCCCTACCCAGATGTACAGCAGTATTCTTATAGAGACTATGGTAATAGAGTTGGATTCTGGAGAATGTTAGAGGTGCTAGACAAACATAACATAAAGTGTTGTGTCTCATTAAACCTCGCGGTATTAGAACATTTTCCAGAAATAGCCAAAGCAATGACCGAACGCGACTACGACTATATGAGCCACGGCATCTATAACACGAGATATCTGTATACCTATGATGAAACGGCTGAGAGGGAATTTTACAAAGATAATATCGAAACCTTGAAACTCCATACTGGCAAACAACTTAAGGGCATGCTTGGACCAGCTATCTCGGGCAGCATTAATACTCCCGACTTAATGGCTGAAGCTGGACTCATCTACCATACAGATTGGATGCACGATGATCAGCCAGTACCAATCAAGGTCAATAGCGGCAAGCTAATCTCGGTCCCATATTCAATAGAACTTAATGACTCATCTATGATGAGAGATCATCACTATGAAGGAGATTATTTCGCCCGTATATGTAAAGCCCAATTCGACCAGTTGTACCAAGAAGGGCAAGAAAGTGGTCGGGTAATGTGTATAGCCCTACATCCGTTCTTGATCGGTCAACCCCATAGAATCAAGTATTTGGATGACATTTTGGGTTACATCATGTCTCATGAAGGGGTTTGGCAAACCACGGCTGACGAAATAGCGGAGTACTATCTAACCCACTACTATGATGCAGCTATAGCCCACGCCAATAACTTAAACCAGCTGACAAATATATCTTCTGATAGTTTATCAATTTAACTATTTCGCAGTTAGATTTACCAGTAGGAGGTCTTATCTATGCCCGCCCAAAGACGCTTCGGAATGGATCATGAACATTATGATTGGTCTCCTATCAGCACACGGGATATTTTGAGATGGCCCGAAGAGGCCCCATTGGCTTTAGTAGTAGTCGTTAATCTTGAACACATGGAATGGAACGCCCCCGATGGAAGTTATCAGGCCGCAAACCTCGCAGGTGGATCCACGGCGAGACCTTTCCCTGACTATGCTCGGATCTCTCACAGAGAATATGGTCACAGAGTGGGCATATTCCGGGTACTGAACGTTCTTCAGAAATACAACATTACGCCGACCCTGGCAGTAGATGCTCTAACAGCTCAACATTATCCGTATTTAATGAATTATTGCATGAACCGAAATGTAGAGTTTATGGCACACGGCATCTCAGTGAGCCAAATGATTACCAGCAATATGTCGGATGCTCAAGAGTTAGAATACATTCAAGAGACTATGGCAACCATAAAAATGGCCACCGGAACCGATCCTGCGGGGTGGCTAGGTCCAGAATACGGGGAGTCGGAGAGGACTCCCCAGTTATTAGCTAAATCTAATATCAAATACGTATGTGACTGGGCTAACGACGAGCAACCCTACCCGTTGAAATCACCTGAAGGGGAATTAACCGCGCTTCCAATCATGCTAGAACTAGATGACGTCATAGCAATGGCGCATCGCCGGGTAAATGTGGATCGTTATGCAAATATGTTGACCGAAAGTTGTGACGTCTTATATGAAAATGGGTCTGATAACGGGCGATTGCTGGTGCTTAACTTACACCCCTGGCTGATCGGACAGCCGTTTCGTATAAATTACCTAGATGAAGCACTCTCAACAATAATGAAAAAACCACTGATATGGACCGCAACAGGCTCTGAAGTAACAAACTGGTATCAGGCTCACAATAAGCAGTGAGTATGATCCCTTACACTAACCGGGGTTCAATTAATGCGTGTAAG
>Ga0209034_10001747_pt1 | contig 10396 bp, 6 predicted proteins | sample MarorgKNORR_S2LV_2_FD_188219 | JGI IMG/M metagenome (GOLD analysis project Ga0209034, IMG submission 188219) | Marine microbial communities from the Southern Atlantic Ocean, analyzing organic carbon cycling - 250m_A/KNORR_S2/LV (SPAdes) (version 2) | ecosystem: Environmental > Aquatic > Marine >...
AACCCCGAGTTCGCAGTACCGATTGTTCTGACGGAGGGTCTACCAGTGGCACTCGGGGCACTCGGCCTGGCCGCAATCTTCTCTGCCGAACTAAGCTCTGCAGACGCGATCCTATTCATGCTCTCGACATCTCTCTCAAAGGACCTGTATAAGAGATACGCCTTCCCTGGTGCTACCAATGCGCAGGTTCTGCGGGTGGCCCGAAGGGCAGCCGTAGCCGGAGGCATTCTCGCAGTGCTGCTAGCAATCGTTATCCCGACAGTTATCGATTCGCTGCGGGTGTTCTACGCGGTACTCAGCGTGAGCCTTTTCGTCCCAATAGTGGCGGGGCTGTATTCGCGTAAACCAGGGGTTCCAGAAGCGCTTTCTGCGATTGGGGTAGGCATTACGATACTCTTTTCCGTCAGATTGGCGGATCTGAGCCGTATCTCTTGGCTGTTTGACCCTACGTTACTCGCTATCGTGGGTTCCGCAGCGGCATTTGTGATCGTATTTCTCTTCCGTCAACGCCGGCTACACGCTGAGAGAGACCTATAATGAGCCCAATGTTTAGCTTAGAAGGAAAGAACGCAGCGGTAGTGGGCGGCGGATCGGGGATCGGTGAAGCTGTGGCTATAGCGATGGCCGAGCAGGGAGCTTATGTGGCGTGCCTTGACATTAACCTAGATGAAGCCATCGGAACGGCCGACAGTATCCGTGACCTCGGTGGGTCCTCTGATGCAGATCATCTCGACATTCTAGATGCTAATGCTGTAAATAGTTCGCTTTCAAAGGTTTACGCCGACCACGGGTCTCTTGACATTGTGGTCTGCACTCCAGGTGTAAACGTCAGGAAGAGGCTGATTGACTACACTGACGAGGAAATCGACCTCGTGCTTGGCGTAAACCTCAAGGGCAACGCTCATGTGATCCAGGGCGCCGGACGCGTCATGATCGAGCAGGGATCGGGCTCAATCATCCTGTTCTCATCGATCCGATCTGTTGTAGTTGAACCGGGCCAAAGCCTATACGCTGCTACAAAGGCGGGGATCGTTCAGTTAGTTCGCACGGCTGCTGCAGAACTCGGCCCTGCTGGAGTACGTGTCAATGCAGTCGCTCCTGGGGTCATCGATACGCCTTTGACTGCCCCGATTAAGGGATCCCCTGACTGGTACGGTGCGTATGCAGAGCGTAACGTTCTCAAGCGCTGGGGCTCAGCGCATGAAATGGCTGGACCAACCGTCTTCCTAGCCTCGGACGCCGCGAGCTACGTTACGGGCTCGGTGCTCTTCGCCGACGGAGGCTGGACCGCAATCGACGGGCGTTTCACCCCTCCAGGAATGTAGGCCTTAAGCTGCGCAACCCCGACTAGCACATGAGGTACAGGGTCCGGGTGATTGAGTTTAGATTGAGGCTGTAACCTCTCGTATTAGTCTTCAACCCCGTGCGAGCTATGCCCATCGCCACGCCTGGTCAGTTCAAACAGATGCTCGAATCTGCCCAAAACTCTAGTTATGCGTTTCCTGCCATTAACGTCACTTCTATCATAACCTTGAACGCGGCCATGAAAGGGTTCGCGGAATCAAAGTCAGATGGGATAATCCAGTTTTCGACGGGAGCGGGCCAATTCGCATCAGGCCTTGCTAATAAAGACGCCGCCTATGGCTGTATCGTGCTTGCAGAAGCCGCTCATCGGCTTGCCGAGCAATACAATGTGTTGATCGCACTCAATACAGACCACTGCCAGCCCGATAAAGCTGAGGGCTTTCTCAAACCCCTGATCCAGGCCACAGTCGCCCGTAGGGCTAAGGGCGAAAACAACCTTTTCCAGAACCACATGCTCGATGCGTCGATCCTTCCGTTAGAGGACAACCTAGCGATTTGCACGGAATACCTTCGTCTTTGCTCAGTAAACGAGATTGTTCTGGAAGTTGAGGCTGGGGTCGTTGGTGGAGAGGAAGACGGAGCAGCGGGAAGCGATGACATGCCGGAGGAGAGCCTCTATACGACGCCTGAGGATATGCTAGCAGTTTATGAAGCCCTCCATGGCTTGGGACCCTTCACCTTTGCTGCCACTTTCGGGAACGTTCACGGCCACTACAAGCCAGGCGCTGTAAAACTCAAGCCTGAGATTCTGAAGCATGGCCAGGCTGCAGTCATGGAGAGATACGGTGCAGACGCTGAGATGGACCTGGTCTTCCATGGCGGAAGTGGAAGCCTGCTGCAGGAGATCCGTGAAACACTGGACTACGGTGTCATAAAGATGAACGTGGATACCGATACCCAGTACGCCTTCACGCGTCCGATCGTTGACCATATGATGACTAACTACGAGGGTGTACTGAAGATTGACGGGGAGATCGGGAATAAAAAACTGTACGACACGAGGTCGTATCTTAAGGCTGCCGAGGAATCAATGTCAGCGCGTGTGTGTGTAGCCTGCAGGGACTTACTAAGTGAGGGCAACACGCTCTTCAGGCAGATCTAGTTGAGCGATATTTACAGGCCCCCGGTAATCCCAATTCGTTATGACATAACTGTATATAAAACAAGTATATAGAGACCCTACTTAAGGTTATACATCAATAATATCCTAGTGGTGTTTCAGCTGTCTAACTGGCACTCAGTCGTAATATCTATTGACATGTAGATGCTCCGATAGACAGGACACTTTTCAGCGTGAAGGCCGTGCACACGCTCCATGGCTTCTCGGTCCTCCTCGCCAGCCTTCAAGCGGTAGGCGACGTGGATCCTACGGATCATGAGCACACCCCCCTCCTTCTCCACCTCCCCACGCACGTCGGCCGTCAGAGCCCCGCCACTTGCATTGATCCCGCGCGCCTCCAGCGCGCCTCCGAAGGTCCCGGCCAGTCAACCGCCGGTAGCGGCGATGATATAATCGAGCGTAGTCGTAATATCACGCTCGGGCTCGATACCGTAATGCTCTTTAATTGCGCCGTGAACTCCGAACTCCACAGGCCCTTCATGAGCAGGCAACCAAGCGTGACGGAGGGTTCCTTTGATACGGTCGATCCGGATATCTGCTGAATAAACGACTTCGGACATGTATCCCCCGACGATTAAAGTTCAGGCATTCTGGGCTAGACTTTAGGCCCGAGCAAGCGCATAGGCCCACTCAAGCGGCACCCCCTGCTTCCACAGCGACCTGACGTAAGGCACCACTCTTGAGAATAGCTTTTGCATTTTTAGGATCTTCGGTTTATATTCGGTTTCCGCGCCCTAGGGGAGAAGCGGGATAAAGAGCTCCAAGTGCGGAGGTACTGTGACGATTCCTTATGTGGAGTTGCATTGTCATTCGGGATTCTCGTTCCTAGACGGTGCCTCGCACCCCGAAGAGTTGGTGCTCAGAGCAGTTCAGCTTGGATACCCTGCCCTCGCGTTAACCGACCACAATGGTCTTTACGGTTCAATGCAGTTCGCGCGCGCAGCACATGAGTTCGGTATCCAGCCGATCACTGGAGCAGAGGTGACGCTCAGAGAATGCTTTCCAGGCATTGAAGAGCCCAAAGATGGCCACCATGTCACGCTTTTAGTCGAAAATCCCGTCGGATATGCCAACCTTTGTCGCTTACTTACGGAAGCACATATGGGCTCAGAGCGTACCAACCCTCGGCTTCGGCTCGAATCGCTTCTGGAACTCCCACAGGGCCTAATCCTACTCACAGGATGTCGCAAAAGTCCTGTAGCAGCAGCTCTCGACTCCTCGGTGGCAGAAGCCGAAAAACTCACTAAGCAACTCGTCACAGCATTCGGGCCTGGAAACGTCTTCATGGAGCTACAGGACAATACGATCAAGGGAGATACAGCCCGCAATAAAGGTCTCGCACGATTGGCTGGACGACTAGGACTCGGTGTCGTTGCAACTGGGAACGTGCACTACCATCGCCCTGAGCGACATCGGCTACAGGACGTGCTAGTCTCGATCCGTAACCGTGCGACGCTCGACGGTGCACATGCTGCTAGGAGAGCTAACAGCCTCTTTCACATTTTGCCGCCCTGGGAAGTGAGCCACCGTTTCCAAAGCCGTCCTGAAGCCCTCACAAATACGCTTCTGATTGCCGAACGGTGCACCGCATTCAACCTGACAGAAGATCTCGGTTACGAGTTCCCCGATTTTGAAGACTCAGGACACGGCGGGGCACTCAGAACGCTCACTGCAATCTGTCAAGCAAAGATCAGCGAGCTATACGAACCTGGAAGCACTGAGGAACAGGATGCGGAAGAGCGACTAAGTACAGAACTTAGCCTAGTCGATCTACATGGCCTCGCCGGATTCTTTTTAGTCTATCGAGACATCATGAACCTAGCTGCCCAGGTCAGCCGCGAAGTGCGTGGTGACTCCCCCAGAGCTTGCTCGGGTCTGCCTCCGGGCCGTGGACGAGGTTCTTCAGTCTCCTCAATCATCTGCTACCTGATCGGACTCTCCCATGTCGATCCGGTCAAGAACAACCTCTTCTTAGGTCGTTTTCTCAATGAAGCACTCAGAAGCGTGCCTGATATTGACCTGGATTTCCCCAGAGATATACGCGAAGAGCTTATCCTCAAGGTTTATGAGAAGTACGGCTACGAGCACACGGGTCTCGTGTGCACATTCCCCACGTACCGGCTCAAGTCGGCGGTACGCGAGATCGGCAAAGCCCTGGACCTCCCGCTTGGAGAACTCGAGAAGCTTTCCAAGCTGGCTGAGCACCGCTCTGCCTCGCGACTTACTGAAGAGATCGCCACGTTGCCCGAATTCAAAAATCGAGCTGATTCCCAGCTCTGGAAACTTCTCGGAGACCTGGCGGAAGATATCTCTGGTCTGCCCCGCCACATCTCACAGCACGTGGGCGGCATGATCATCTCAAGCCGGCCACTTTTAGAGATCGTACCGTTGGAACCTGCTGCCTTAGATGGACGTGTACTCTGCCAGTGGGATAAGGACTCATGCGACGACGCAGGCTTCATCAAGATTGATTTTCTCGCGCTTGGCATGCTATCGCTCGTTGAGGAAAGTATCGACCTGATTGCCGAACGGGGTACTGCAGGTAAGCTGGGAAAAGCACCGGATCTCTCACGAATCAACCTTGATGATCCAGTCATCTACGACCGAATCTGCTCTGGAGACACCGTCGGACTCTTCCAGGTCGAGAGTCGAGCCCAGATCCAAATGCTTCGTCGCACCCAACCTAGGAACCTTGAGGATCTCGCCGTCCAGGTAGCGATCGTACGACCAGGACCAATTGTCGGTGGTGCAGTAAACCCATACGTGCGCCGCCGTGAGATGCTGCGAGAGACTCCTGGATATAAAGTGCCCTATCAGCATCCGTTACTTGAAGAGACGCTGGGAGAAACCTTGGGTGTCATTATCTACCAGGATCAGGTACTCAAAGTTTGCCAAGCACTTGCCGGCTTCACGGACGGACAAGCTGAGAGCCTGAGGCGGGCAATGAGTCGTAAGCGATCTAAGGAGGCGCTCGCCGCACACTGGAACGCGTTCCGCAAAGGCACTCTCACGAATGGTGTTGATGAGACGATCGCGCGCGAGGTATTCGCACAGGTGACCGCATTTTCTGAATTTGGCTTCCCTAAATCGCACGCTTCTGCATTTGCTCTGCTAGCGTATCAGTCGGCCTGGCTTCGCCATTACTACCCGATCGAGTTCTACGTGGGACTGTTCAATAACCAACCAATGGGGTTTTACTCGCTAGATGCTTTGGGCCGCGACGCGCGTCGGAACGGCATCAAAACCCTCCTGCCAGATGTGAACCAGAGTAAGGTTGTATGTACAGCAGAGGATAATGATCTGCGTATTGGCTTAGGCTTCGTGCGGGGATGGGGTACAGACATCGCCAGGAAGGTCGTCCAAGAGCGTGAACGGAGCGGTCCCTATCGATCTCTGATTGACTTCCTCCGTCGCACCCCAGCCACTCTTAAACGCCCCGCAATCGAAAACCTAATCTGGGTAGGTGGATTCGGAGGTCTGGGCCTCACACGACGAGAGCTGCTCTGGCAAGCCGGTCTTTGGATTGGACCTGAAACTGACAACGAGCATTCCGGTGGCCGGGAAAACCATACACAAACAGAACTCACTCTCGAGAATCCTTACACCGAAATACAGTTCCCGGACCTAGACCCTACCGACAGGATGATCGCCGAATACCGCGTGTTACGATTTTCGGCCGAGTTACATCCTCTCACGCTTCTCCAAGATGCTCTGCCCGCGGACACCGTTTCTTCCGATCGCTTAACGCATCTTCGACAAGGAAGCATGGTGCATGTAGTCGGGCTGGTAACAACACGTCAGAGACCTGGCACAGCCAAAGGCTATGTATTTGTTCTTATGGAAGATGAGCATGGCCCTATTAATGTGATTGTTAAACCCGATGTCTACGAACAAAATTCTTCTGCGGTGCGCATGGAGCCCTTCCTCGCCGTGCATGGCAGGCTGCAAAAAGACGGTGCGACGTTGAGCATCATCGCACATCAGGTGGAAGCCCTACGCGTACCCGGGACACCTATACGCGTCCGGCGGCCGTCATACTCGTACGATACTACTAACAAGAGCCAGAATGAGTTGGCCAACGTTAGTGAAAACCTCGACGACTTCTCAAAACTCCAAACATCACTACCCGAAACTGTGGATTACTGGACTGATCCTAGACGCTCCGCCCCAAGCCCGTTCAGCTACCTCGCCGCACTTCGACAGAGTCCACCAGACATCAAGAGCTTTGGCTAGGATAGCTTACAGCACCACATCCCGTGCACTTCATCGCTCAGCGGCCGGAAAGCTAAAAGTGCCTAACCCTGGGGCCAGAAGTTGTTGGTCCGGTCGATATCGGGTGCATAACCAGACGGATCCACCTCGACCCGTGTAACTGCACCCACACCGGGTTCGACCTCGATTTCGTAGGTTGTATTGCCTGCAAGCCAGTGGCTGACCGGGATCTCGTGTGTGAGGTCCTGACTGGTTGATGTACGAATGCGAACCGTGGCCGGGAACGGCGCCATCCCGAGATCGTCAATGACGATCCTGGCGCCTCCCCCAGTAAGTGGTCGTACCTCGCGCACTGCGTGATCAAGAGTCCAAGTCTCGTAGTAGAAAGCTGTCCAGAACCAATCCAGATCCTCTTCCGCAAAACGTTCGAATGTGGCGAAGAAGTCCCAAGGAGTCGGGTGCTTGTAAGCCCACTCTGAAATGAATGTCTGATAGGCTTCCTCCCAGACATCCTGACCCATCACTTCACGGAGTGCCATCATGAGTGCAGCGGGCTTCCAGTACGAAGCGCTACCGTACCCCGGTCCTGGCTCATACCAATCACCGTGGCGCATCATACTCTGCTCCTGCCGGGCGAGTGCAGTCTGGATAAATCCCTGTGCACCGATACGGTGGTGATCAACACCAGGCCACAACTCAATCTCACTCTGGTTTTCTAGGTAAGTTGTCGCGCCCTCATCCATCCAGGCATGCTGTTTTTCATTTGTGCCGACAATCATGGGAATCCACATGTGCCCAAGCTCGTGCGAGGTCACGCTAAACAAGGCCTGTCCGTCCTGCCCCTCATAGCCACCCATGAGGGTTAGCATAGGAAACTCCATCCCCCCATTGATAATGCCCTCGCCCTCGACGGATGTCATATGAGGCCAAGGATATGAGAAACCCGTATACTGCGAGTGGAATTCAATCGATTGCTTTGCATACTGCCACTCTTCCGCCCATAGAGGAGCACGCTCCTCTCTCCAAAACGAGTGGATGAGTATACGGTCATCCTCCCCGTCATCGTCCCGATCCGGAACAAGTGCAGACGTCGCGTCCCAGCGTTGCACATTCGATGCGGTCCAAGCGAAGTCACGGACGTTTTCCGCAGAGAACCGGTAGGTCAGCCAACCGTTTGTGCCAGGGGCAGTTACCGTTCCTGCATCCCTTTCAGGCTGCCCAGCAATCGTCACTAGATCATCCGAGGCACCCGCCTCAGCAATCCTATCTAGCGTGATGGCTGAATAGACTTCTTCAGGATTATCGAGCGTGCCAGTTGCCATCACGCTCCAGTTCTCGGGGACAGACAACGCAGCAGTATAGTCGGCAAATCCATAGTAGAACTCACTCGTCCCAAGGAATGGATCCGCATTCCATAAAACCAGATCGTCAAGTAACACCATCTTGGGAAACCAGTAGGCAATGAAATAGATCTCACGATCCGAATGCCCCATCCGCTCACCCGCGCCCTTTTGGGGAACCGTGAACTCCCATCCAATTTCGAGCCGCAGGGTATCACCCTCTTCTACTGGTGTCTCCGTTCGGAGCTGCATGATAGTTCCACGAACTTCGTAACCAGGACCATCATCGCCGGAGTCTTCTTCAAGTAGCTGACCGTTTGCTGATACGCTAGTGAGCGTTACTCCACCAGTAATCTCTACGGACTCATTTCTCGGAGACCCTTCCTTGTGGATATTCTGATGCAAATGGATTAACACAGCCGGGAGGTTAGCCGGAGCATTGTTGACGTATTCAATACGAACTGTCCCTTCGAGGTTACCTGTTGCCGTATCCAGCCTCCCCTCGATGTCGTAGGACGTATCCTGCTTCCACATGTTACCGGGGCTCCCATCTTCACTTCTCCAGCCACGGTCTAGCGCCCGTTGGTACCCCATCGGTGGCGTGACTGCAGCGGGAATTGCTCGAGCAATACGGACGGTATCAGCCTGGGAAGCAGCAGGTGCTGAAAAGCAGGTGAGGGCGGCAACCATAGCTACGGCGGCAGCCATCTTGGAGTCTCTAAAGAGATAGGCCGCGTAGATCATCGGCTTCCTCAAGAATTTCGTTCGAGGTAGAAGGCCACACCCGCCCAATCAGTCGCAGGAGGAAACATTTCCAGAAATTTCATTGTCTTGTCTACCCCTAAGAAGTCCGTAAGCTCATCTCTGACCTCCTGACCAAACGCGCGTATATCACTGTCATCACTGGAGCCCATCCAGGCGTGTACCCGGCCCTCTAGTACCTGCAAGTGATTCTTAAATTGGATAAGACAAGACTCAACATCCGAGCGGAAACCGAAGTGCGTGGCTGCAAAGCTTTCAGGCCCGATAGCTCGAATCTTCTCCAAACTCTCATGCCACGCCTTCAGGTCAACCGCTGGTGGCGGTGTAGCTCCATGTGGAGGAGAGCCTGACAGGACAATCCCCATAGTGTCACCGGCAAACAGCGTTCCGTCACGCTCATCCAAGTAGGCGACATGATGTGAGATGTGTCCGGGAGTGGACTCTGGGCGGAGCCTCTTCCAAGGCCCCGGATCCCCCGGATCCCAAGAATTGATCCGGCTAGACGGAACCGGTTTTACATCGCCCCAGAGTCTGTCATGGGAGTCTCCGAAGGTCCGCCTGGTGCTTGCTACCAACCTTTCGGGATCCACCATGTGTGTCGCAGCGTCCCTGTGAACATGAACTGTCGCACCCGGAAACCGCTCGACGAGGTGACCCGTCGCACCCGCGTGGTCTAGGTGGACGTGTGTTAGCATGATATGGCGAAGATCCTCCGAACCGACACCAAACGAATCAAGCTGCTGAACTAGCCGGTGCAGGGTCGTGCTAGGACCGGGGTCTACAATGGTGGGTTCGTCTGCATCGAGAAGGTAGCAAGCGATTGCGCCCTCAAGGCCGAGGTGCAACAGATCAATACAGGTCGGCACGCTCACTTCACCATCCTGTGTAGCAGATTAGTGTTCCGGTTGCTCTCAGCCCCGATCCGCGATCGGCACGAAGTCTCGGGCGTCATCTCCAAGGAAGATCTGCCGGGGGCGTGCAATACGCTGTTCAGGGTCCTCGAGCATCTCCTGCCACTGTGATAGCCATCCCACTGCCCTCGGAATCGCGAACAACACCGGGAACATCTCAACCGGGAATCCCATCGCCTGATAGATAATCCCTGAGTAAAAATCTACGTTCGGGTAGAGGTTTCGTTCAACGAAATACTCTTCGTTGAGGGCGATCTTCTCAAGCTCCAATGCTATTTCAATCAACGGGTTACGCCCTGTTACCTCGAACACCTCATCAGCTGTGCGCTTGATGATGCTCGCGCGCGGGTCATAGGCCTTGTAGACCCGGTGGCCAAAGCCCATTAGGCGTTCTTCTTTCCGCCTAACCCCTTCCATGAAATCGGGAATGTTGTCGACACTTCCAATCCGGTTAAGCATCCGAAGCACAGCTTCGTTCGCACCCCCGTGAAGAGGGCCCCACAGTGCAGCCATTCCACCAGCCAAAGCCGAGTAGGGATCAGCCTTCGACGAACCAATCACCCGCATCGCCGTCGTTGAGCAATTCTGTTCGTGATCAGCGTGTAAGATGAATAACACGTCGAGCGCACGCTCTAGCACAGGACTCGGCTTGTATTCCTTGGTGCCAACCCTGAAAAGCATGCTGT
>Ga0209034_10001748_pt1 | contig 10394 bp, 9 predicted proteins | sample MarorgKNORR_S2LV_2_FD_188219 | JGI IMG/M metagenome (GOLD analysis project Ga0209034, IMG submission 188219) | Marine microbial communities from the Southern Atlantic Ocean, analyzing organic carbon cycling - 250m_A/KNORR_S2/LV (SPAdes) (version 2) | ecosystem: Environmental > Aquatic > Marine >...
ATTGGGGAAATCACGTCAGCTTCCAAAGTGTGTTGGTGGGTGAAATAGTCACTTCCTGATCAGTCAGGAGAAGTCATCGTAGGGATACGAAATACTTCGAAATCCCTGTTTAATTCTATTCAATTGAATTTAAGGAATAATTATGAAAAAGATAAAAATGAAAAAAAGATTAGTTATGGTGTCTTCAGCGATAGTGCTTATGGCCGGAATCCTCCTGACGATGCCGGTAGTAGCAAAGGAGATGCCCAGAGAAGATACGTTAATCGTTAGGATGTTTCATAAGATTACAACCTTCAGGGTAATGAATCCCTACCTTCCAACCCACCAGGAAAGGACGGGGAACGATTGGAATGCTGAACGCCTTATGTACCTGAACTATTACACAGGAGAGGTTAAGCCGTGGCTTGCAACGGGTTTTGAGTACGGTCCGAACGGTGACACCATGACCCTTAAATTAAGGAAAGGTGTTAAATGGAGCGACGGAGAGACCTTTAATGCCGACGACGTTGTCTTCACCTACAACATGGCTAAAGAGCATGCACCCAAATTGAGATGGTCAAAATTAATAAAGGAGTGGTTCAAAGAGGTCAGGAAGGTAGACGATTACACTGTTTTCATAAGGCTTAAAGGAGCAAACCCAAGGTTGCACTACCAGACCCTAATCGGAGTGTGGACCCCTCCCATGGTCCCAGAGCATATTTGGTCTAAAATTGACCCAACTACCTTTACAAACTATCCCAACCCGGTGTGGACCGGTCCCTACAAAAACGTTAGTGCCACGGCTGAAAATACGGTCTGGGAGCGTCGGGATGATTACTGGGCAAAGGACGTGATGGGGAAATCCCCAGGTGCAAAGTTCCTAAACATCACAGGAACAGAATCTGCCGAGAAAATGATGATAGAGCAGATAAATCATAGGATGGATGTCTGGTCTGAGTTCACAAAGTCCCAGGTCGATACGGTAATGGCGAAGAATAAGGATGTGGATTCCTGGATTGCTAGTTACCCGTGCACAAAGGGTGTGTATATTAATCATCTTAGGCCTCCATTGGATTCCCCTGAGGTCAGATGGGCCATTTCCTATGCTATTAACAGAAATAAAGCGAATATCGTAGTTGATGAAGGAATAAATTATATTCCTACAATGCCATTTCCAACCAAGGTCTTTAGATCGGCTGCAGTCTTGGAGGAAGGGTATAAGGACATTTTAGAGAAGTACGATATCACTAAATATGACCCTGCGATGTCGGAATCGATATTTAAGGAGCGAGGATACAAAAAAGGGAGCGACGGTATCTGGGTAACACCGGATGGAACCCGCTTAAACTGGGTTGTTATAGCTAGTAATGTGCCCGGTTACCCAGAGTTGGCTCAGAGTATAAGCGATGATCTAAAGGCAATAGGCATAGATGCAGCGTATAAGGCTATGGAATATGCACCCTTTGCAGACCAGTGGAATAATGGCGAGTATGACATGGCGGCAGTATGGATTTGTTCTGAGCAAACATTAGCATCTATGGACCCTCATGATTTATTAGCATCATACCATAGTAAATGGGTAGTCCCTGCAGGAGAACCTGCAGGCGCTGGAGGAAGCTTCAACCATAATTCAGTTCGCTACTCAAACCCTGAGTTCGACAGGCTTGTAGATCAGCTAACCGATATTAGCCCCGATGATCCTGCGGCAGGGCCTATACTCAAAAATGCTATGAAGACCTGGATGCGGGATTTGCCGGTGGTACCTGTCATTGGTTATCGAAGTATGGCCCAAACCTTTGATACGCTTTACTGGAAAGGTTACCCGAGTGCAGAGAACCCCTACCAACAGCCGTTCCACTGGGAACCTGGCTTCCTCCACGTCCTGCTAAACCTTGAATCTACAGGGGTGAAGTAAGTAGAAAGTCCTCCTAACGATTCCCTCTCTCCTTGCCAAGGCATTAAGGGGAGAGGGAATTCAAGAGGTAGACGGGTTATGGCAAAAGATTACACAATTCTCATCGGCACCGTCGGCCAAGACCTGAACGTGAGTTCCGACAGGGGTGAATCCTGGACCCATGTTGGTCGCCTGCATCTTACTATACCGGATGAAAGCAACGTCAGGGCGTTGTGCGTGTATCCGGACAACCCCCGACGGGTATTGGCCGGTTCTGACGTGGGCGTTTTCCGCAGCGAAGACGGCGGCGCGACCTGGGAAAATCTGGATGCCCCCACATCGGACCTTGAGGTCTGGTCGGTGACTGTGGACCCCACGGACCCGGACACAATATTCGTGGGCACGCGGCCCGAGGGATTCCGCTCCAGGGATGGTGGGAGGTCTTGGAGCAAGCTTCATATGGGCGTAAACATGAATGGCCCCATTGGGGCGCCGCGGACCACCTGCATGGCCGTAGATCCCAGGGACAACCGCACCATCTGGGCTGGCACCGAGGTTGACGGGGTTTATAAGAGTCTGGATGGTGGCGACAACTGGGTACGCCTGCCCGACCTGCGTCCTGGTCCCTTCCACGGCGACATTCACAGTGTGGCTCTGAAAACTGGCGCCATTACCACAGTCTACTTTACCTCTCCTTTTGGGATCTACACCAGCTACGACGAAGGCGAAAGCTGGGATTTCCATAATTTCCCCAAGTTTCATGAAGGAGAAGAAGTGTCCTACTGCCGCGGCATCTTAATCAAGACCGATGACCCAGATGTCATGTTCGTAGGCAACGGCGACAATATTCCCGGTGTAACCGGTGCCGTGCAGCGCACCCAGGATGGTGGTAAAAGTTGGGGGCCGGTGTCCCTGCCGATAGAGCCCAACTCCGTTATCTATTGGATGGGTACTCACAAGGAGAGACCCAACGTAATTGTCGCGGCCAGCCTCCTCGGCTATGTGTACGTGAGCGAAGACGGTGGTGATTCGTGGCAAAAGCTGCAAAAGGAATTTGGCGAGGTCCGTTCCGTGGCTTTGCTGCCTAACTAGTACCATATAGCAAATCTTTGTACTCGTTTTTTCTCCTACCGGCTATTCGCAGCGTTGTTATTCCGGGTGAATAGCCGAAATCTAGGGGTATGCAGCGCTATCTGGCACCTAGATCCCGGATCAAGTCCTGGATGACATGTCATTGTAAACATTAATTATTCTAATGCAGGAGACAGGAAAATGAAGAATGGGAAGATAAAAACAGCAGTGATTACCGGCGGGCACGAATATGACGTGGTCGGCTTCCAGTCAATGCTTCGCTCCCTTCCAGAAATCGATGCCTACCCTCAGAACATGTGGGACTTCGTTTTCGACTCGGCACGCGGTCCAGGGTACTACGACGTACTTGTGTTCTTCAACTATCACCAAAGCACGCCCGCTGGAAAAGATGGCAAATTAGAGCCAGGAACCTCTAAGAAGAGCGGAGCTATAAAGGAGATGCTGGAGGGCCTTGGTGATGGGGACCAGGGGATATTTCTGCTGCATCACGCGCTGAAGGCCTTTGCCGACTGGCCGCTATGGAGAGAGCTTAGTGGAATGCGTACGCGAGGGGATATTGGAGGGTGGGCCGAGGAACAGACCGTGCACATCGACATCGCGGACACCGAACATCCCATCACTGCCACACTGGAACCGTTTGACATCGTCGACGAGACCTATGACATAGATGACGCGGACGAGGATAGCCACATCCTGCTCACCACCGATCATCCCCAGAGTATTAAGACGATCGCATGGACTAGGACCTTCGGTAAGGCAAGGGTCTTCTGCTATCAAAACGGGGATGATAACCAGGCCTACTCAAACCCCGGTTTTCGAACGGTAGTGGGGCGGGGCATCCAGTGGTTAGCGGGGAGACAAACTTCCACCAATCATCAATAAAAGAGGGAAACCACGATGAGTCCTTTGTCAAGTACTTATATGAGATATATCGGGAGGAAGTTGATACCGTATATAATAACGGTTTTTGTCGCAATTACTGCTAATTTTTTTATTCCCCGTCTAATCCCTGGAGATCCTATTACAGTCATGTTGAGTAGAATGTCTTTATCAGGTGCCTCAACAGCGGATGGAGCAGAAATAGTAGAAGCGTATAAAAAGCAGTTCGGTTTGGATGGAAGCTGGCTGACTCAATATAAAAACTATATTCTAAATTTGTTCCAAGGTGATCTGGGGCCTTCGATCATGGCCTTCCCTATGACTGTGCATGAGATCTTAATGACGGCCATCCCCTGGACGATAGGACTCCTTGTTGTCGCCACCGTTATCAGTTGGGTTCTTGGCAACCTACTTGGAGTACTCATTGGCTGGAGGAGGGAATCTAAAACCAACTCAGTGATCTTATATTTAAGCCTGTGCCTCAATCAGGTTCCCTATTACTTCATAGCCCTAATCCTCGTCTTCTTTCTAGCCTACACTTTACCCATTTTCCCAACAACAGGAGCGTACAGTGTAATCGGGACCCAGTATGAAGGTTTAAGACTGGTAGTGGATATCGTTTACCATGCCACCTTGCCTGCCCTTTCTATAATAATCAGCTTCATCGGATATTGGATTATTACCATGAGATCTTTGATCATAACCACCCTGGGAGAAGACTACATATTACTGGCTGAAGCCAAAGGTCTAAAAAGGTCCGTTATTCTGAGTAAGTACGCCTTTAGGAACGCCCTCCTCCCCCAGACGGCGGCATTAGGGATGCAGTTGGGGTTTGTTTTGAACGGCTCCATCCTATTGGAAATCATCTTCAATTATCCCGGCATAGGCGCTTTACTTTTTCTAGCAATAGGCAACGTTGACTACAACCTTATGCAGGGAATCTTGTTACTGACGGTTTTATCAGTTCTTAGCGCAAATCTCATATTAGAGATGGTGTATCCGCTGATAGATCCTCGAATCAGTCATGGAGGTGATTAATGTTGAATGTTGCGGTCTCTGGCAGGGATGTTTTCGATGCTTTTAAAGGAACCTTGAACTTCGTCTTTCGAAGAAACGCAAGGCTTTCTGCCGGATTTACAATCATATTTTGTCTTCTACTCATTGCCGTGCTGGCCCCAGTTATCGCCCCGTACGACGCATCAACTGTAGGATTGCACCTCTTAGATCGCCCCCCTTCTTTTGAGCACCTCTTAGGCACCGATACCCTCGGCAGGGATGTTTTCGATCAATTAATCCATGGCTTAAGGCAATCGCTCATCATCGGGATTTTTACCGGGTTAGCCGGCCTCTTGGTTGGCACAACCGTGGGCATCATAAGCGGCTACAAAGGGGGTTGGGTCGATGATTTATTAAAAAGCGTTACCGATGTATTTCTGGTCATACCGACCATCCCATTACTCGTCGTCCTGTCAGCTTTCGTAAGGTATATGACGGTACCGTACATGGTGGTAATTTTAGCGATATTCGCCTGGCCATTTCCTGCCAGAACCTTTAGGTCGCTGGTTCTCAGTTACAGGAAGCGGGAGTACATAAATATGGCCAAACTCTCCGGTCTCAGCGATATGAAAATCGTTTTTAAAGAGGTGCTACCCAATATGCTTCCCTATGTTAGCACGACTTTGGCCAACACCATTTCAGCTGCTATCATGGCTGCGGTATTCTTGGAGCTTTTAGGCCTGGGGCCTCAGAATACAATTACCTTGGGTACCATGGTCTACTGGGCCATGGAGCGTGCGGCCTTGATCCGTGGTCTTCTGTGGTGGGTCTTTCCGCCCATGATCGTCATCGTGTTGATATTCATCGGTCTCCAGCTGATTAACATAGGCCTGGACGAGGTCTTCAATCCCAGATTAAGGCGAGGAGTCACGGCATGAGCGGATCGGCACTAGCAATCGAGGACCTCAAAGTCTACTACTGGACCGAGCGCGGGCCGATCAAGGCGGTGGATGGAGTCAGCCTCAGCGTTAAGAAAGGAGAGCGCTTCGGGATTGTCGGCGAGTCGGGGTGCGGTAAATCGACCCTGGCCATGTCCCTCCTCCGGCTCATCAAGCCGCCTGGTACCATTGAGGGAGGGAGGATAGGCCTGGACGGCACGGAGGTTCTCGACTTAAACGATGAGGAGCTGAGAGCTGTGCGCTGGAGCCGCATCTCTCTCGTTCCCCAGGGTTCTATGAATTCGCTCAATCCGGTAGTGAGGGTGGGGAGCCAGATCGCCGATGCGATCAAAGCTCATACCGCCTCCCGGGAACGTGGTGATATGAAGGAGCAAATCACAGAGCTTCTGGGCCTGGTCGGCCTGCCGAGCCGGGTCTACCGTATGTACCCCCATGAGCTCTCAGGAGGGATGAAGCAGCGGGTCTGCATCGCCATGGCCATCGTCCTCAAGCCCCAGGTCATCATCGCAGACGAACCGACAGGCTCCCTCGATGTGGTGATACAGCGCGTTGTTACCCAAACCCTCGTCAAGGTCCAGGAACGTTTGGCGGCATCTCTCATGATTATCGGACACGACATGGGCTACCTGGCCCAGTTGGTCGATCGGCTCGCCGTCATGTATGCCGGTAAGGTTGCCGAGGTCGGCGCTGTGGAGAATATCTATAACGACCCCCTCCATCCCTACACCCAACTGCTCATCGCCTCGGTACCCTCGGTCAAGGAGAAGAAAAAACTGCTGGGGATCCCCGGACTCCCACCTAACCTGCTCTTTCCCCCTCCCGGCTGTAGCTTCCACCCGAGATGCCCCGAGGCCATGGAGGAATGCCGGGAGCAGGTACCGGAGCTCAGGGAGGTCAAACCTGGAAGATTCGTCGCATGCCATCTCTATCATGCCGATGTTGGGACAGCAGGAGAGGGGGGAGAATGAGGAACCGAACAGAAAGTAAGATGGACAACGCTGTTCTCGAAGTAAAAAATCTGACCAAGGTCTTCGGTAGCTCTCCGGCCGCCCTGGAAGACTTCTCCATGACCCTCTTCGACGACAAACCGATGATCACGGCGATCGCCGGAGAGTCAGGCAGCGGCAAGACGACCCTGGCCCGCCTCATTCTCGATTTTATCCGACCCAGCTCAGGTGAAATCTTTTGGCGGGGTCGTAACATCCATAAGATGTCAAAGAAAGGACTGATGGCTTACCGCCGCGAGTGCCAGGCCGTTTTCCAAGACCCATACTCCGTCTTTAACCCCTTCTATCGCGCTGATCACGTGTTCAATATGGCCATCTCTGGATTTAAGCTGGCCCGTAGCAGGGCGGAGGCGACCCGAATGAAAGAGGAGGCGCTGGAGGTCGTGGGCTTAAGACCGGAGGAGATCTTGAGTAAATACCCTCATCAACTCTCGGGTGGACAGAGACAGCGGATCATCGTGGCCCGTGCCTTCATGTTGAAACCGCGCCTCATTGTTGCCGACGAACCGGTCTCCATGATCGATGCCTCGCTGAGAGCCCAGATCCTTGAGATCATGCTCAAGCTGAAGGAGGATTTCGGCATTAGCTTCCTCTTTATCACCCACGACCTCTCCACCGCGTATCAGATCAGCGACCGAATCTACATGCTGTACCGGGGGTCCGTCGCGGAGACCGGGGATGCCACCGGAGTCATTAATGACCCTCAGCACCCCTACACTCAGCTCCTGATCAGCTCCATCCCCACTCCCGATCCCTCCGCCAAATGGCAAGAGGAGGTAGAGGTATCCGTTGAAGAGGAGATGGGAAAGGGCGATCGGGTGGGATGCAAGTTCTACAGTCGTTGTCCCCACGCCACGCAGATCTGTAACGAGAGTCATCCACCCCTGTACCCAGTGGGCGATGGTCATCAGGCTTCGTGCTATTTGTACAGGGAGCTAAAGAGGGACAAATGACATCTACAGCAAAAGAGGAGCAAAGGAGGAGTTAAACATGCCAATATTAACGAGTAATCAAATTGTCCGTATAACAGATGTGATGATGCAGGCTGGAGGAGCCTCGGCTGGCCACGCTGGTATCGTGGCGGACCACTTGGCCAATGCCAATCTTGTGGGATACGATTCCCATGGGTTCGTTCGGATACCCCAGTACCTGAAAGAAATTGAAGAAGGACTTGTCGATCCAAGGGCAGAGCCAGAAGTCGTTAGCAACCATGGGGGGATCCTCCAGATCGATGGCCATGCTACCTTCGGACAGGTTATTGCCACACGAGCTACCGAAATGGCGATCGAGAAGGCTCGTGATCATGGAATGAGCTTGGTGACGATGGGAAACCATCCACATACGGGTCGAATAGGAACCTACCCCGAAATGGCAGCAGCGGCCGGCATGGCTGCCATCATGTTCACGGGCTTTGCTGGAGGACCAGCCGCCACCGTGGCTCCCTTTGGAGGACGCGAGGGCCGACTAGCTACGAACCCTATAGCGATGGCATTTCCTCATACTGAAGGCGCCCCTATCCTTATTGATCTGGCCAGCTCCATGTCAACTGATGGGAAGCTGCGGGTATATCTTAACAAGGAACAGGAGCTTCCAGATACTTGGGTCATTGATAAGCATGGGGTCCCCAGTAGAAACCCTAACGATTTCTTCGATGGTGGGGCACACTTACCCGTCGGCGGGACGCAGGGGGGCCACAAGGGATATGCGCTCTCGGTAATGGTCGCTCTTTTCGGAGGACTTCTTGGGCAGATCGCTTGTACTCCAAGAAAGATTGATCTGTGGGTAGGATCCACGATACTCGTCATCGACCTTGGCCGTATAGCGCCCGCAGAAACTATCCGGGCCGAGGTCCAAAAGATGATGAGATACCTCCAAAACACTCCCCTGATGGAAGGATCGAGCGGGGTTTTATTTCCGGGGGAAAGATCAGCCAATACTCGCAAGGAGCGATTGGATAAGGGCATCCCTGTGGATTCCACCACTTGGGGTCAAGTAGAAGCCCTCTTCGACCAATACGGGGTACGGGACCAATTGGCGGATGTCCTTCCCTCCGGAGGGAATCCCTAGAATAGCCCTATTGATTCAATTAACCGCTTTATAGAGTCACCAGATGAGATTTGATCAAACACCCTTGCACTTTCAGAAATTGCTAGCACCCTACGTTTTGGCAATCTGTCAGCTTCTGAGCTTACTGAACATTGTATTGGCAGGGGACATTCTCGTAACCTGAGGGAAAGAAACCTGCCACCATTCTGGGGCAGCCCAAGGACCACGGAAAAACTTGTAGTGAAAATACCATATACTAGAAGAAAAAAGTGATGAACCCACTGGAATTGATCGAGATTGGAACTACGGGGCTCAAAGTAACACGGCAGGGGACCGGCTGTGGACCGTTGGGCCGATTTGTTACCGACGACGAGGCCGCTGCAATTATCAGCAAATGCATCGAACTGGGTCCCTGCTACTTTGACACGGCACCAGGATATGGCGGGGGCTTTAGCGAGCAACGCCTCGGCAAGGTTCTCTCTGAAATCCCACGGTCCAGTTTCACGATTTGCACCAAAGTCGGCAAGTTATTGGAACCAAACCCGCCTGCTCCGGTGGGAATGGTCATTGGACCGAATAGGGAGAACGAGATGCCTTGGATATACGATTACGACACCACCATGCGGGTTTTCGAGGGGAGCCTGAAGCGGTTGAAACTAGACTATGTCGACATCCTTTTAATCCACGACGCGGAAAACCATTTCGAACAGGCGATGGACGGGGCCTACAAGGCCCTCTCAGAGTTGCGTTCCCAACGGGTGATTTCCGCCATCGGCGTCGGCATGCCCAATTTGGAAATGATGGCCCGTTTCATTCGTGAGGGGGACTTAGATTGCGTTTCACTGGCGGGAGAATATACCCTTCTTGTCCATTCGGCACTTTCCGAAGTCCTTCCTCTCTGCCAGGAGAAAAAAATAAGCGTAATCATTGGTGCCCCCTACAACAGCGGAATTCTGGCCTCCGACTTGACAGAGAACGCGCTCTTCAACGAACTGCCGGCCTCGGCCAAAGTCTTAGAGCAAGCAAGGCATTGTAAAGCGATCTGTGACCGCCACGGCGTACCGCTCAAGGCCGCCGCTCTCCAGTTCGTTTTTGGCCATCCCACCGTCGCAGCAGTGATACCGGGCCCGCGGTCTGTATCGGAAGTGGAAGAGAACTTCCAGATGATGGCACATCCCATCCCCCCCGCACTGTGGCAGGAGCTACGGCACGAAGGTCTCATACCTGCCGACGCTCCCACTCCACTAAATACAGGAGATCAAAAATGAGTGAACAACCTCGGACGGGCTGGAACAAGCAAAAACCAACCCCCCAACGGAGAGCCACGACCATGCGTATTCCCGTCATCATGTGCCACGGAATTTCGGACCAGGGCGACTATCCTCTCAGTGAAGAGCATTTCAACACGCTGGTGCAGATCGCCGCCGACATGGAGTTCACCTCCATCAACTACGACCAGCTTCATGCCTGGCACAGCGGCGGTGCTTCGTTGCCTGAGCGGCCGATAATGTTCGACTTCGACCATCCGATGAAGTCGATGCG
>Ga0209034_10001752_pt1 | contig 10386 bp, 8 predicted proteins | sample MarorgKNORR_S2LV_2_FD_188219 | JGI IMG/M metagenome (GOLD analysis project Ga0209034, IMG submission 188219) | Marine microbial communities from the Southern Atlantic Ocean, analyzing organic carbon cycling - 250m_A/KNORR_S2/LV (SPAdes) (version 2) | ecosystem: Environmental > Aquatic > Marine >...
GGAAGCAAAGGAAGGAGGGGGTACCCTTGCGCGGACCTTCAAATAATAATTCCTCCAAATTTAATCTCCAACAATCACAATCTCCGTTTCCAATTCGACGCCAGTTTTTTCTTTTACTTCTTTTTGTATATGTTTGATCAATCTGGTTACATCTTTGGCTGTTGCCCCGCCTTTATTTACTATAAAGTTTGCATGCCTTATAGAAACGCCGGCATTTCCGATGGAAAAACCTTTGAGCCCTATCGATTCAATAATTCTTCCTGCAGCATCCCCTTCTGGATTTTTAAAAATTGATCCTGAATTGGGAATTTTTAAAGGTTGTGTTTGCGACCTTCTTGAAAGATGACGATCCATAGTTGTCATGATCTCTGAACGGGTTCCTTCTCCTAGTTCTATTTCTGCTTCAATAATGATCCCCGCTTTATTAGGGAAAACAGTTTTTCTATATTCAAAGGATAGATTTTCACGTCTCAAAACTTCTATTTCCCCATTCCAGTTAATAAGGGTTACCGTTCGAAGGACAGAACCTATTTCTGTTCCTTCCGCACCAGCATTCATGATAACTGCACCGCCTAAAGAGCCAGGTATGCCTACTAGATGCTCGATTCCTGTTAAAGAATAACGAGCGGTATGTTTTGCCAGATAAGACATCTTAACTCCCGCACCTGCTTTAATTACAGCCCGTCTGGAACCTTCTTCTCTATTAAAGAATAGTGGTCGCTTGATTTCTTTAAAGCATTCTTTTAAAGAAATAATAATTCCTCTTATTCCGCGATCACTTACTAACAAATTTGTCCCCTCTCCCAAAATATAAACAGGTGTTTTTCCTTTGTTTTTTAGAATAGTTTGAATATCTCGAATATCCTTTGGAAAAATTAAAACATCTGCAGGCCCACCAATTTGAATAGAAGTATGACCGGCAAGTATTTCATCTTGCAGGACCTTTCCTTTAATTTTATGTAACCAGGGGAATGTATGACTCATAGTTTTACTCTGATGAATTTTTTGTCCTAGAACAGTTTTTGGAAACTCCATTCTGGTTTTTAGATGAAATTCCTTCCCTGACCCAGAATGTGCAATATTTATTAACCTTCGCTTCCATGCTTCGTTCAGCATAAGTAAGAATCCTCTTTGTTTTTAGGCTGTCAATCACGGAATTCAGCAGCAAGCTTGTGTGCTAATTCCCCTATATTTCCTGCACCCAGTGTTAAAACAACATCACCAGATTGCAGAGAAAACTTTAGTTGTGGAACCAGTGAATCAGCATCTTCAATATGTTCCACGTTCTTATGTCCATACTCTCTAATTCCTTTTGCCAATTTCCGAGAGTTAATTCCTTCAATAGGTTTTTCGCCTGCACCATAGATATCCAGTAGAATTAATTTATCTGCGTCATTAAAAGATGAATAAAAATTTTCTAATAGATACTGAGTTCGGGAATAACGGTGCGGTTGAAAAACAACTATTAGTCTTCGATCTGGCCAAACCGTTTTGGCAGTTGCCAAGGTTGCTAGGATTTCTGCCGGGTGGTGACCATAATCATCAACAATGACAAGAGAATTTGATTGATGTAGGATTTCAAAACGTCTTTGAACGCCTGAAAAATTTTTTAAAGCATCAGCAATAGTAGAAAATTCAATATTTAATTCCATGCCAACAGCAATGGCTGCCAATGTATTACTAATATTATGGTTTCCTAGAGAACCAGATGAAATTTTTCCAAGCTTTTTCCCATGATGAAAAACGGTAAAATTTGTTTTCAAATTATTTATGGAGATTTCCTGGGCGGTATAATCAGCTTGTTTTTTAAGCCCATAAGTGATTGTTCTTTTCTCGATTTTTGGAAGGAGTGATTGAAGGTTCGGGTCATCCATGCATATAATTGCGCTTCCATAAAATGGCACCTTATTCAAAAACTCTAGAAAAGTTGATTTCATATTTTGCATCGTTTGGTAATAATCCATATGTTCAGCATCTAACGTAGTTACCACTGAAAGAGTAGGAGAAAGTCTTAAAAATGATCCGTCACTTTCATCTGCTTCAGCCACCAGAAATTTGCTTTGTCCCAGTTTTGCATGGCCCCCCATGTTTTTTAGTTTCCCCCCAACGATCACCGTGGGATCTAAATTTCCCCCAGCCAAAACATTAGCAACTAGTGATGTGGTTGTTGTTTTACCGTGAGTACCAGCAATAGCGATTCCATACTTCATCCTCATCAGTTCTGCCAGCATTTCAGCTCTAGGAATTACTGGGATCATCTCCTTTTTCGCTGCTTTAACCTCAGAGTTGTCATTTCTAATTGCACTCGATACAACTACAACGTGTTTGCCAAAAACATTTTCGGGTTTATGATTAAAATGAATGTCAGCCCCTAAAGATTCCAAGTGATCGGTTACTGAAGATTTAATTTGATCCGAACCACTTACTTCATAGTTCTGATTAATTAATACTTCAGCTATTCCACTCATTCCTGAACCTCCGATACCAATAAAATGAATCCGTTTTGTTTTACCTAAAAACATGACAAAACATAGTTTCCTTGTAATTTTTTTGTTCTACCTGATTTACTGTAAGTTTCTTCCAGTAATTCCATACAAAGAAGCCTTACTTTTTCGGTCGCATCTCTATTTCCAAGTTTGTAGCTATTTTCTTCCATAATTTTTAACCGCTTTGGTTCTTCCATAGCCTGAATTATTGATTTTGCAATACGTAGTCCGGACAACTCTTCATCCAAAACTATTTCTCCTGCATTAGCGGCTTCAAGAATACGTGCATTTTTTACCTGATGGTTATGCGTCGCATGCGGAAAAGGAACCAGAATAGACATTTTTCCACAGGCGGTAACTTCGGCTAGAGTAGTTGCTCCAGCCCGACAAATGACTAAAGATGCTTTTCTATATTGGTCTTCTATATCATCAATAAAGGGACGGACATCTGCAGGAAAATGATTCTTCTTGTATTGCATGTTCACCATTTCTAAATCCGTCTCACCTGTTTGGTGGGTGATATGCAAATCTAGTTTTTGTTGTGAAAGAAATTGTAAAGCTTCGACCATCGCCATGTTTATGGAATGAGCACCCTGACTGCCACCGAGAACTAAAACCCTAAATGGGCCGTTGTTTTGTGGGAACTCTTCTTTTGGTTTGCAAAATTCTTCACGAATCATATTTCCTGTGACTTCCACTTTTTCTTTGGGAAACATTGCCGAGGAATCCTTAAAGGAGACAGCAATTTTGTCCGCAATTTTACCCAGCCATTTATTTGTCATTCCAGGAATGCAATTTTGCTCGTGGATTAATATTGGAATGCGCAGTACCCATGCAGAAAGCACTAGAGGCCCAGATGCATATCCACCTACTCCGACTACGAGGCCAGGACGTTTTCTTAATAAAAAACTCATGGACTGAGCAGTACTGATAGGTAATTTGCACCAAGATACCCATCTTGCGATTTTCTTTTTACCAAGTAAACCTGCCGAGAGAATGGTTTTCAAATTGAAACCTTCCTGAGGTAATACTTTTGCTTCCAGACCTTTTTGGGTTCCAACAAAAGAAATTTCAATATCCATATCATTCCTTGTAAGTGCTCTGGCTAGAGCAATTCCTGGATAAAGGTGGCCACCAGTCCCACCACCCGCTATAACAACTCGTTTTTTCATTAATACATTGTCAACGTTTTTTAGCTTGCTTTGAAATATTTAGTAAAACACCTACTGAAAGCATTGTGACCAGCATTGAAGAACCTCCCATACTAATAAAAGGCAGGGTCAGTCCTTTCGTAGGGAGAAGGCCCGAAGCTACTCCCAAATTTATAAAAGCCTGTAAACCAATTAATAGAGTCAGCCCTGTTGCCAAATGAGTTCCAAAAGGATCTTTGGCTCGGTAGGCTGTTATAAAACCTCTCCAAATAAATATTGAAAATAGAATAACGATCGCTGTTGTTCCTATAAACCCCAGCTCTTCTCCTATTACTGAAAAAATGAAATCTGTGTGTGCTTCTGGAAGACGAAAAAGTTTTTGAGAACTTTGCCCTAAACCGGTTCCCCAGAATCCGCCTCTTCCAAAGGCATAAAAAGATTGAATGACTTGAAACCCTATTCCAGATGGATCTTTCCAGGGGTCGACAAAGGCAATTATTCTTTTTGTGCGATATTCGGCAGTCAGAATTGCTGAGGCTATAAAAGGAACTATTGCCAGAATTGAAAGAAATAGAAATTTTTTCCTGAGTCCAGCGATAAACAGCATTGAGAATGTAACCGCAAAAATGATCATGGCGGTCCCAAAATCTGGCTGAAATAAAATGGGAATGAAAAAAAATCCTAGCACGATTAAATTGGGTAAATAACCGTAAGCAAAATTTCTTAATTTGTCTGCTCGTTTTACTAAGGACTTGGCAATAAATAGTACGAGTGTAAATTTCGCCAGTTCTGAAGGTTGGAATGAAAACCCTCCTAAAGTCAACCATCGACGGGCTCCACCAACTTTTTTGCTGAATTCTGGAAAGGTCACTATGATCAATAAAAGGAATGTGAAGACCATAATCGGATAGGCATATTGATGGAGCCTGTGGTAGTCCAAGGTTTTTGTGAATAAAAGTAGAACCGTCCCTAGAACGCACCATAAGATTTGTTTCTTTAAGAAGTAATAAGAATCGTTGTGATCTCTTACCGTGTAGGCAGCGCTTGAACTGAATACCATTACAATCCCAATGAGAACTAGAATGGCTACGGTAATGCATAGGATTGAATCGCAATTTGTGTTCCGGATTTTGTTCAACGCGTATCATCCTTCCAGTGTTTTCACGATAGATTTAAACTTATTTCCACGGTCGATATAGTCTTCAAACATGTCAAAGCTTGCACAAGCCGGAGAAAGAAGTACAACATCACCTTTTGTAGCTTTCATTTTTGCAAGACGGACTGCTTCTTCCAGGGAATCAGATTCTTCATAATCAAAATTACCATTCAACATACTTCTAAATTTTTGTTTTGTTTCTCCAATTAGAATTAAGTGCTTTACTTTCTTTTTTAAAATATTTTTCAATTCGGAAAAGTCGATATTCTTATCTTTTCCTCCAGCAATAAGAATAATTGGCCGATCAAAAGTATTTAAAGATTTACATGCTGAACCTACATTGGTCCCCTTCGAATCATTAATGAAATCGACACCATCTTGATTGCATACCCATTCCAATCGATGCTCTAATCCTAGAAAGCTGCTGAGAATTTTTTGAATGGCATTCAAAGAAATATTAAGGAGTAGAGCTGTTGCTACGGCAGGTAAAACATTTTCTACTTGCCAGCGTAATCCTCGTGAAAGAGAGCTCAATTCACATACTTTTCCTTCAAAATTATTGAGAGACGCTATAATTTCTTCGTCTTTTATATAAACTCCACCCTTTAGCGAGTTTTTCATACTAAAGTAGATTTTTTTTGCAGGACAATTTTTCCCTAAATTACAGGTAATGAAATCATCTTGGTTTAAAATTAGAAAATCATTTTCAGTTTGATTTGCGAAAATTTTTTCTTTGACCGCAGAATATTTCTCAAAGCTCTGATGTCTATCTAAATGATCAGGCGTGATATTAAGAATAATTGCCACCTCAGGATGAAAATTTTGAGTGGTTTCCATTTGAAAACTGGATATTTCCAAGACTCGATATTCGACTGATTTTTCCTTCAAGAGAGAAATGAAAGGGGTGCCCAGGTTTCCTCCTACTTGGATGTTTTTTCCACCTTCTTTAAGTATTTCACCGATCAAGCTGGTACAGGTTGATTTACCGTTTGTACCAGTAACTCCAATGAGCGGGGAACTATTGAATCGGCTTGCAAGTTCAATTTCACTTATGATTTCAGTTCCTTTTTCGCGAGAATCTTGCAGAAAATTTGCATCCTGGCTTACACCTGGGCTAACCACCACCATCTCGGAATTTGGAAGCGGAGTGCAGTTTTGATATATAACTTTGATAGCAGGCAAAAGCTTTTTTGCATAACCCGATAACTGCTCTTGAGATTTATTGTCCATAATTGAAACCTCTGCTCCTTGAAGACTAAGGAAATTTGCAACAGCGATACCCGTCTTCCCTAAACCAATAACCGAAACAAATTTATTCTTTAAATCCATACTTACCTGAGTTTTAAAGTGCTCAGGCTAATCATTGCCAGAACGACAGCCACAATCCAGAATCGAACAATCACTTTCGGTTCTGACCAGCCCAGTTTTTCAAAGTGATGGTGTAGGGGGGCCATCTTAAAAAAACGCTTTCCTCCCGTATACTTGAAATAAGACACTTGAATGATTACTGATAATGCTTCAATAACAAAAATTCCACCTATAAGAATTAAAAGCAGTTCGTGCTTACTAATCACTGCTATTGTTCCTATTAATCCTCCGAGGGATAAGGAGCCAACGTCACCCATAAAAACTTGAGCAGGGTAGGAGTTGTACCAAAGAAAACCAAGGCTTGCGCCAAGGACAGCAGAGCTGGCAACAGCTATTTCGCTAGCATCCTTTATGTATTGGATGCGAAGGTATTCCGCAAATTTGACATGACCGCAAATGTAAACAATTCCCGTATAAGTTAGCGTTGCTATAATTATGGGGCCAATAGCAAGACCATCAAGACCATCAGTCAAATTGACTGCATTCGAGGTTCCAACTATGATGAAAACAATAAATAAAAGGTATAGAAATCCGAGGTCGGGTTGAAATTCTTTAAAGAAGGGAACAGATAAACGTGTTGCGTACTCAGCTCGTGCTGGATCAAAATAAAGCAAGTAAATACCTACCCCCAAGCTAACCAAAGTTTGCAGTAAGAGTTTTTCTTTTGCAGAAATACCATTTCCTCTTCGAAACTTTAAAATATCATCTCGAAATCCAATTGAACCAAAACCTATTACTGAAAAAACAATAAGCCAAATATAACGGTTTTCCAGATTTGCCCATAATAGTGTTGACCCTAAAAAGGTAACCATTATTAGAAGTCCTCCCATCGTGGGCGTTCCTGATTTCAAAGCATGATGTTCGGGGCCATCGCTACGAATTTTTTCCCCAATTTGAAATTTTTGTAGAATTCGAATCATATAGTTTCCAAGTATTAAGCTAAGGATCAGCGCAGTAATACCGGAATAGGCAGAACGAAACGTAATGTATTTAAATACATTTAAAAATGAAAAATCCGAGCTAAGTGGGTAAAGCAAGTGGTAAAACATTTCTTTTCTTTAAGTTTGTATGAATTCTTGAATTACGTTTTCCATCCTAGCGCTACGAGAACCTTTGATTAACAAGCAGTCACCTTTTTTAACTTTTTCCAACAAGTAATTCACTGCTTTCATGTGTGTAGCGAACTTCCTAATTTGTAACTGTTGCCCAATACTTTTATTTGCGCTATCTGCCGCTAATCCAGCTAGCGGGCCTACCGTTACCAAATGATCTATGTTGGAGAGGGATATTTCCTTTCCCAAACTATGGTGCGCGGTTTCTGATAATGGACCAAGCTCCAGCATGTCACCTATAACGAAAAATCTTTTTCCCTTAGTTTTTATTTCCGATAGAGTTCGTAAGGCTTCCCTCATAGATTGAGGATTAGCGTTATAAGCATCGTTGATTATGGTTATTCCTTTAAAGTAGATCTGTTCATTCCTTTGAGGAATTTGATGATATTGTTCTAACCCCTTCCGCATATCTGTTCCAGATATGCCAAGAGAATGACCGGTAGCTAGGGCAGCTAGAGCGTTATAAATATTGCAATAGCCAATTTGCGAAAGTTTGATAGGGATTGACTGATTAAAAATTTTCGCAGTAAATGCAAACCCCTTATTTCCTAGATTTTGAATTTCACTTGCCTGTACGTCCGCTGACTGCTCTATTCCGTAAGTAATTGTTTTTATCCGCAATGAATTCGCCAATTCAAAAACCAAGGGATCGTCTACATTTACAATGGCTGTGCCTTTGTCATCTAGAGAGTTAAATAGTTCACCTTTTGCAGCCTGAACCTCCTTGACTGTTTTTAATTGATCGAGATGACCAGCAGAAATATTTGTGATTACTCCAACATTGGGTTTAGCAATTTCAGCGAGTCTTTTAATTTCTCCGGCAGCACTCATACCCATTTCAAGAACACCTACCTCATGTTCAGGCCTTCTTCTTAATAAAGTCAGAGGTAGTCCAATATGATTGTTAAAGTTCCCGTGTGTTTTTAAAGTTTTGAATTTAGTTTCAATAATTGCAGCGACCATTTCTTTGGTTGTGGATTTTCCATTAGTACCGGTTATTGCAACAACCTGCAGAGGAAACTTGGTTCTTTGGTGGGTCGCCAGGTCTTGCAAGGCTTGTAAAGTATTTCTAGACTGTATAACGAAAGGCCCATTTTTTTTTCTAATCATTTCTTCAGGAAAACTTTTGAGGTCAGAAAGAATAATTCCTGCGGCACCTTTTTTAATAGCGTCACTTTGGAAATTATGACCATCAAAATTTTCGCCTTGAATACACACAAACAATTCTCCTTCTTGTAGGGTTCGGGAGTTTATGGAAACCCCACGAAATACTTTTGTGTTCTCACCTCGTAACAACTTCCCATCTACTATTTCCAGACAATCTTTCGCTTTGCCTGTTATCAATGAACTCGATTCCTTAAAAATTCTCTAGCAACCTCCCGGTCATCAAAACGCACTTTTTTCATGCCTAAAACTTGGTAGTTTTCATGGCCTTTACCTGCAATTAAGACAAGATCATTTTTTTTTGCCCGATTAATTGCATAAGCAATTGCTTCCCGTCGGTCTGTTATAGTTTTATATGGTCCGTTAGAAGGGATACCTTTAAGAATGTCAGCAATAATTTTCTCAGGGTCTTCTGTGCGCGGATTGTCGGACGTGATTACAGTGAAGTTGGCATTTTTTATGGCAACCTGACCCATCTCTTTCCTTTTCCCTTTATCTCGGTCCCCACCGCAGCCAAATACGACAATAACTTCCCCGCGGGTAAAAGCTTTAGATGCGCTGATTGATTTAAACAGCGCATCTTGTGTATGGGCATAATCAACTAGAACAGAAAAGTTCTGACCACTTTTTACAGATTCGAATCTTCCTGGAATGGCTGGAATTTCTTTAAAGGTATCTTGAATTTTTTCGAGTGAGATGTCTCGGGTCGACGCACAAGCCGCCGCAGAAAGAAGGTTATATATATTATGTCTTCCAAGTAGATTGGTTTTAATATCTATAGAGCCACTAGGTGTTTTGAGGGTAAATCTACTCTGCGTTCCCGCAAGGACAATATTCTCTGCATAAAAGTCGGCCATATTGTTGATACCGGTTGTAATAGTATTTACTTTAAACTCTTCGGCGAACTCTTTGCCAACCGGATCATCTATATTTATGATCGAGGTCTTAATAAGGTTTTCTCTGAATAATTTTGCCTTCGCATTTTTGTATTTGCCCATATCATTATGAAAATCGAGATGGTCTCGACTCAGATTTGTGAAAATACCTGCTTCAAAACTCATTTCGAAAACACGTTTTTGAGATAGAGCGTGGGAAGATACTTCGAGGAAGCAATCGGAAACTCCCGCATCGACCATTTTCCTAATGCTTCGGTTTAAGTCGAGAGATTCGGGTGTTGTTATGCTTGACGGCACTACCGTTTCCCCAAAATGGCAATCGATAGTGCCTATTACACCGGTATTTCTACCATCAGCCTTAGAAAGAGCTTCAAGAATATAGGTTAAGGTTGTCTTACCATTGGTTCCGGTTACTCCCGTCAGACTCAAATCTTTAAATGGTTGACCGTAATAATTCGCACTGATTTTTGACAAGGCTTTTCGAGAATCTTCTACACATAAAGTAGTAGCGTTATTTGTTTTTGTAATAAGAGAAGGTAGTGATTTGATTGAGGATTGCGCGATAACAGCAATTGCACCTTTATCCACAGCTTCCTTTAAAAAGGTTTTTCCGTCATATTTTTTTCCCGGAATCGCAACAAAAAGACTGCCTTGACGGACTTTTCTAGAGTCGAAAGCGATATGTTCGATCTCTCGATTTCTATCTCCAAGGGAACCTACGACTTCAATTCCAGCTATTAATTTTTCAAGGTTTTTTTTAGGCATATTTTTTCCAAGGAAAAAATCCTTCTCCGAAAATGAAAACCATTTTGTCGATACAGATTGTTTCATTAGGCGCGATCAAGAATAAAGACACGTTCTTTACTAGAAGGAACATTTAAATAGCGCAATGACTTGCTGGCGATCTCTCTAAATACAGGGGCCGCCACAACTCCACCCCAATTAACCCCTTTAGGATTGTCAATCATTACCAGGATCACTAACCTTGGTGCATCAGCGGGCGCATAACCAATGAAAGAAGAAATAAATTCTGTTTTAGAATAAGACCTGGTT
>Ga0209034_10001755_pt1 | contig 10376 bp, 10 predicted proteins | sample MarorgKNORR_S2LV_2_FD_188219 | JGI IMG/M metagenome (GOLD analysis project Ga0209034, IMG submission 188219) | Marine microbial communities from the Southern Atlantic Ocean, analyzing organic carbon cycling - 250m_A/KNORR_S2/LV (SPAdes) (version 2) | ecosystem: Environmental > Aquatic > Marine...
GGAATCTTAACTTCGGGGTGTGATTAGAGTCTACTGATAGTTTCAGCCTTTGCCAGATTACATTTGCCTTATCTTGGTGTTTCGTTTTTGGCCTAGGCAGACTAACATAAAAGGAGTTAAACTGGCTCAGATCCCATAATTGGAGTTTACGATGCTCGCAGACAATATCCGGCTGAAGAACATCAATCATATAACGTACAACGTAAAGAACCGAGACGATGCCTTAAAGTGGTACGAGGACATTCTCGGAGTGAAGCAGATTCCCAAAATGGTTAATGGGGACCATCTCTATTGGCTACAACTGCCTAGTGGTGCCATGATTCATATCATCGAGAATGAGGACGCGCCTTCAGCTCCGTCCCACCACACCGCTTTCGAGGTAGATGAGATCGAGGAATCACACAAATATTTCGCATCAAAAGGAATAGAGACTACAGATATCCAGACTAGGAACGACGGCCAACGCGCGTTCTACTTGAACGACTTGGATGGCAACCGCATCGAGATCTGCACCGTGTCTGGGTTCGGAGTCCTAGTCTAGAGATAGGAGTACCCGATGATCTACGGCGCGATAACAAATTCATGGAGAGAACAATTGCCCTCTCACACGGTCAAAGAGCTGGTAGGCGCAGCAGTGGATAAAGGCGCCAAGCACATCGAACTGCGGCAGACCTGCCTTGGGGAATGCGAAGATGGAGCCGGTGATGACTGGAGACCCAAACTGGATGAGCTACAAGCCGTGGTTGACGCTTATCCATCTCTGACCTTTGATCTGGCGATGGCCCTGCCGTGTCTGACACAGAGGATCGACCCTCAAGGCGAGATGTTCCAATCTGCGCTGGCCGGTGCCAAGCTGGTCGGCAAGTCTCAGCCCCACCTCCGAGTGGTCGACCCATCGCCTCTGGAAGGCCCTTGGGCGACACCCAGCGACATTCCAAATGAAGCGCTAGGCCTGTCGGACTTAATCACGGAGGCCGCGAACCAAGGCGTGATAATGTCCATGGAAAACTCATCCTTGCCCATTCGCGATATGGCCATGCTCGTTGAGAAAGTGCGCAGCATGGTGCCGGAAACCGTCGGTAAAAGTCTAGGTCTCTGTCCTGACCCCACCAACCAGCTCCGCCGTTTTCCACATTCCGATCCGTTGGCGGATCTGGACGCATTGCCCCTGGACATGATTAAGATCGTCCACTTTAAACAGATCTCAGGTGGAGAGAGCCTGCCCAGCGTGACTGACGGCGACCTTGATTGCCGAAAAATGCAGGACATTCTGAACACAAAGGGCTACAACGGCGCGGCTATCATGGAGATTCCTCCAGACACCGCCGTATTCGATAACCTGGAATCTAGTTTCCAGTACCTGAATTCGTAAAAGACCAGGAGGAAATCGTGGGACTTTTAGGCGTTCAGGATGTAACCCACTGTTGAAGAGCTAGCGCAGCAAGCATAACCCCAAGTTAAATCGATTCAAATTTCGAATAAGGAAGGTCAATCATGGATTTTGGATTATTTGATACCTGGAACGCTTTGTACGCCGGTGACAAAGTCCCTTGGGATCCAGATTATTCCGGCGGACAAATGCTCGAGTCAGAAGCTTACGACAAGAACTTCGATCTAGTTGATCTAGTTGAGTCGGCGGGTTGGGACTATATTTGGCTCGGCGGAGGCCACTTTTCCACGCAAGCCAGCATGGATCCTCAGGTTCTCATGCTTTCGGCGGTCATCGCTGCGCGTACGAAAAACATCAAAATCGGATCGTCGATCCACCGCCCATTGATGAAGCTAGCAAAAGAAGAATTATCGGAAAGAGCGCTTCCTCATGAACGGTATTCCTTTGATAATCTGATGCTGGATGACCCTTTCCAGACCGCTGAGCAGATATCCATCATTGACCAGGTCAGCAAGGGTCGGTTCATCTACGGTGCGGGAGCGCGGTCTCGCGGTTCTGACGAACGCCGTGACTACTTCTATGAATTCCTAGAGGTCATGAAACAGCTATGGACAGAAGACCACTTCTCCGGCTTCGAAGGGAAGTACTACAACTACCCTGCATTCTACGAACCATACCTGTCTATTCCTAAGCCCTACCAGAAGCCTTATCCCCCTATGCTCTTGCCGGTAGATAGCTCGGAAAGTTTCATCCCTATGGGGACTAAGGGTTACAAGATAGCGATCGGAGCCGGAAGCTCCACCCACAATCTCCGGGGAACCACAGTCCAACTAGAAGACGTCAAAAGCTACAAGAAGGCATGGAAGGACGCCGGACATGAAGGAGAACCTACGACTGTGGTCCGCATACCCACTCTCTTAGCCGACACGAAAGAGGAGGCAGACCGCCTGAGTGACGAACTGATGGTCCTGGCCAGGCGTTATTTCAACGGACGAATCGGAATCGGAAGCACCGACGCCGGCTCTGCCAGCCCCGAGACAACCGAAGAGGTTAACCTGTTTGGGACTGCTGAAGATGTGGTCGACAAGATCGAAGTACTCAGGGAGCAATACGGCACCGACGAGATCATGTTCGAGGTCAACTGGACGTCGTCGGTTCCCCGTGACGTTGTGACAAACTCAGTACGAATTCTCAGTGACAAAGTAATACCAAAGTTCAAATAGCCTAGAGGGCTAGTAACGAATCTCAAACTCAGGCAATAACACCTAGGATTCAGACAAAATAACCGCTTATAACCCCACCTGTCCCTTAAGGAGCAGGTGGGGTTATTTGAATTGAGGAATAACTTTGTCCGCGAAAAGTTTCATGGATTGCATCACTTTGGAATGTTCCATGGTACCGAAAGAAAAAGACGCTCCAAAGTAGCCAATTCCGTGGTCTTTCTGCAAACCTGATATCTTTTCCACGCATTGTTCCGGGGTCCCAAAATACAGATTGTCGACCAGTTCCGACTGATAGCTAGGCGGGTGTTCCGTGCGTACTGACTTCCAATAATCCAGATCCACGTTGATCTCATCCCCTTGCTTCAGGGTACGCCGATATGTACTCAAGTCCCTAACCCAAGTAATAGCTTCTTCGGGATATGACTTAGCCTTCCTTTCGTCTTCTGATACATAAACAAACCGGAAGAACGGCATCTCCTCCATACGAGACGGCTTTCCAGCCGCTAGACACCGTTCAGCGTACAGGTCCGTAAGGGCTAACGTGTCAGCTAACGGGGTGAAAAAACTGGTCAAAATTGGCAAATCTCTTTCGATTGCAGTGTCAATACTAGCTGCCGTCCGAGATACAGCCAGGTGTACAGGAGGATGAGGTTTTTGTAGTGGTTTGGGAGCTATCGTAAGTCCTTCAATTTGATAATAATCTCCGTGGTAGGTGAAATCTTCGGTGGTCCACAACCCTAAGACTATGTCTAATACCTCCTTAAAACGCGCGTCTCGTGATTCGAAATCAATCTTGAAATTCCCATACTCATAGTCGGCTGATCCGCGGCCGACCCCGAAATCCAACCGTCCGTTACTGAGGACATCCACCATAGCAGCCTCTTCCGCCAGAAAGATGGGGTTGTAGAATGGTAGAACACTCACTCCAGCCCCAAGTCTGATAGTCTTGGTCTGGGCCGCGATATGTGACAGTATGGGCATCAACGTAGGAAATATTCCGTAACGACTGGAATGGTGCTCAGCGATCCATACCGAATCAAAACCCAGCTCTTCAGCGTAGCGCACCTGTTCCAAGGCTTCACTATAAATGCGGCTCTGGTGAGAAGCATCCTGTTCTGTCCAGGATGCAACGAGAAATAGTGCAAATTTCATGACCGATTGCAGCTCCCTAACGTTGGAGATTGGGCCCCGTTCCAAATGTATAGCCTTTCGAGAAAGGCGAGTATATCGCACAGCATTGCCGGGGGGAATGGCAAGGTGTTGATGGCCTATATCCAATCCCAAACCTGGGCTTCATCGTTTCGTACACGCGATTTCCGAATGTTTTGGGCATCCACACTGTCCTATTCTCTGGGCACCGGTATGGAACATGTAGCAGTTGGATGGTTGGTCTTCGATATCACGGGGTCGGCGTTCTTCGTTGGATTAGCGGCCGCAGCTCGCATGGCTCCTCTCTTCTTTCTGGGGATAATATCTGGTGCTATAGCAGACTGGATAGAGCGGAAGAGGTTCCTTTTTTTCAGTGCCCTGGGCGGAACGGCAATTTCGGCCGTGATGGCCTTAATCCTCCTACTTGGCGAGCCACCGGTATGGGCAGTAATCCTCCTAGTGGCATCTGGAGGATGTGCCTTTGCATTTACCCTTACGGCCAGGAATGCCTACACTTACGACATCGTTGGCCCTGAAGGAGCCTTAAATGGCCTGTCATTAAACCAGATGGCCATGCAGTCGGGCGGGGTCGTCGGAGCCGTTATATCTGGCGCGTTAATCGAGCTAGCAGGTGCCGGATGGCAGTACTTGGCAGTCGGAATAAGCTATCTAGGTTCAGCGTTAATTCTCCTTACCATCGGTCAATCAACTACCACAGAACAGCCCCAGCAAGAGCCCGTGCTACAGAACCTGATAGGGTACGTCAAATTCCTGCGCGAAAACCAGGTAATTATGATCTTGATGTGCCTGGCATCCATAACCGAAGTACTTGGCTTCACCCACATGACTCTCTTGCCGGTATTAGCCAAAGAAGGGCTACAGGTAGGCCCTGTTGGCCTAGGCTATCTCACAGCGGTAAGACAAGCAGGTGGTCTACTTGGGTTAGCACTCCTTGCCAACCTGGGAAACTACAGGCATAAGGGTTCGTTGATGTTTTTAATGGCAGGAGGATTCGGGTTGGGCCTAATCGGGTTCTCGTTCTCTTCCCACTTGGCGTATTTTATAGTCGTGCTGGCAGCGGTCAATGCGTGTGCCATGTCGGTCGACACACTATACAAGACGCTAATGCAATCAAGCGTGCCCAACGAGCAACGAGGACGAGCAATGGGCTCATGGGTCTTGAGTATCGGTGTAGCGCCCGTTGGACACCTCGGAGTAGGAGGGCTAGCCTCAGCCTTAGGAGCCCAAGGGGCGTTATTACTCAACGGTTCAATACTAACCGGTGTGACCATAGCCGCGGCATTCAAGCTACCTAAGATCCGCCGGCTGGAGTGAATGCAGTCTGTAACCAGACTAGCCCAGGAGACTAACCAAGTATACGAGCTACGAATTTCTTCATCAATCCGATCGCACGGTCTGAATCTGCTCCTGGGGTATTCCCAAACAGATGTGGCATACCAGGAAACAAGTTCAATTCCATATCACCGCCAGCTGCTCGGTAATCATCAGCAAACTGTTCAGTTATTGGAACAGGGAGGTTGGTGTCTGCCGTTCCTTGCACTATTAGCGTCGGCGGCAGTTCCGATTTCTCTCCCCTTTTTACAATCTGGTACGGCGAACCTTCTTTCATCGCGTCTATCGTTCCAAAGTACCCCTCAGAGAGGGTCACGAGGCGTCCGTTGTCGGTGTTCTTGGCATACTCATACCTCTCGTAAGGCGCTATGATAGGCCACCCTAGAAGCAAGTATTTCATCGTGGCGTCTGCGTCCGAATCCGGCAGATTTATGCTGCGATATTCCGGATGAAACGGTCGCATAGCACTCAACATTACTGTGTGCCCCCCGCTCGACCCTCCCATTCCTCCAACAGTTTCCGGGTCAGCCTTGAAGCGGTCAGCATTAGTCTTCAACCAACGGGTGGCGAAATTCACATCGGCAACCTGAGCAGGATAGGGATGATTTGGTGGTTGGCGGAAGTCAACCGCCGCTACAACAATGCCGCTCTCGGCTAATGCGCGGTTCATTACCTCGTTGGCAGTCCTGTCGCCGTTCGTCCAAACTCCTCCGTGAACATCCAACAGTGCAGGAAACGGGCCCGGGCCTTCCGGTTGATAAATCCGGACTGCCAAGCCGTCCTGATATTCCAATTCATTCACGGTAATCGCGCATCTATATTCTTGATCGTAAGTCACCATATTTTTTGATCACTTCTCCGTTCTACACTAACGCCTGTGTCTACCGCTGATACGTATAACCCTTGGCGGTACCGGGCTCGGGAACTGGGGACGCATTTTTAACTTGGAACCGGTAATCAGAGTCCAACGCAGGCTTGGCGCCCAGAGTGCCCCTCAAGATCCCTATAACCTCAACCTCATGTTCGACGACATCTCCAGGTTCGAGGAATCGTGCCCCTTCGTAGCCTTTCCGAATGGCCTCGCGGATCGACCCTCCTCCTACAGTCCCACTGCCAATGACATCCCCTGGCACTATGCGACTGTCCTTCGATGCGCGTTCGATCATGTCAGCGAAGCTAAAGTACGCGTCGATAGCTGCGCCGTCTTTGAGCCAATTTTGGCCATTTACTCGGATTTGGCATTTAAGATCCAACCTTCCATCTTTTAGATAAGGCTGCATCTCGTCAGTGGTGATAAGCCATGGTCCTACAGATGAGGCAGTGTCTTTACCTTTTGCAGGTCCCAAACCAAAGGCCATCTCGTCCACCTGAAGATCCCGGGAACTCCAATCATTAAACAACGTGAACCCGGCTATGTAGTCCAAAGCGTCAGAGGCTGGAACGTCCCGGCCTTCTTTGCCAATAACACAACCTATTTCCAATTCGTAGTCAAACTGAGAAGACGCAGAGGGGAATGGGATCTCCGCATCGGGTCCATAAATGCACAGTGGATTGGAAAAATAAAACACTGGCATCCGGTACCAGACTTCGTTAGGCTCCCTAGTTCCCTGACTACTGGCATGTTCTTCAAAAACTATGAAATCACGAACAGTAGGCGGCTGTATGACCGGAGAAAGCAGTTTAGTTCCTGAAAAGGGAACTCTGCTGGCAGAGGGGGTTTTATCCAAAGCCTCCCGAACACGTTGGATCGGCGAATTTCCAAGCTCCAAAAGGCCTCGCACATCTCGGATAATATGACCGTTGGAACCAACGAGGTCCGTAACATCGACTATATTTTCATCTTGAACGACCCCACATCGTGGTCCATTGTCCGTTTCGTAAGTGAGCAATTTCATATTGGTCTCTCTATCAGCGAGGATTTAATATTTGCGTTCATAGTGGCAGGCACGAGGGATTACAGCACACGGGCTACCGGCGGTCAACACAATTTGCGATGGCGGCCAATCAAGACTCAGCTTCTTCATTCAAGAATGATTTAATCGAGTCTTGCTCCATCAATGGGTAAATCGAGAATTCTGCGGGCACATTATCCGCCCATTCGTTCAATAGTCGATGCAAAGTCTCGTGCGACTCAACGTCTAGTATGGCAACAGCTCCACGGCCCGTACGTGGATAGAACGCCCGAGCAATACCTTTGGATATTTTATCTTCCACCCACGGCCAGAAGTTTTTACGGGCCTCTCTAACTTCTGAAGGACGAGTCGGGGCAGGGTTACTTATAACGAGGAACAGCATGATTAAAATCCTAAATCAAATAGGGATAGTTGAATGCTTAGGGTAACCAGGCGAGACTTTATTTGAAACAATGGCCGATCAGCTATACGTAGGCGCAGTTATTTCAGCCCCGAGTAACGATTGTCCTCCGAATTCGTAATTGGAGTGCAATCCTGATATGTGTTGACCGCTGACGTGCAGGTCACGGAAAAACCTCTCTAAGCCGTTCGACTCGTGAATCGCTCCAGTACCTGCCGCATAGAATAGCTTCTCCACCACCTGTACAGATTGCCTGATCCCATGGGTGATAGCTAAACGAACATTGACCGCTTTATCCATTATGGTCGAATCGCCGGAAAGCATCGCATCCCACATAGACCCTACAGCACTGAACACGTAAGCCCTGCCCGCCTCTATCATCGCTTCACACTCCCCGACAGTTGTCTGAACTGTAGAGCGGTCGCGTAATAAATTGGGCGAATTGGTGCTCCCCGCTGTAGCAATTGATTTAAAGGCATCCATAGCGCCCCTAGCCATACCCAAAGCGTTGGCAGAAGCAAGGGTCCAACTGCATAAAATTGCCGTCTCCGGATTGTATAAAGGATTATCGTGAAACCCTGACTCAGCCCGCGAATAAGTGTGATTTTCCGGAACAAATAGTTCGGTATATTCAGCGTCGTTACTCGCCGTTCCTCGCATACCCATGGTGTTCCACGTAACAATCATCTGCCCCGCTTCTAAGGGAACCATAACCACCCGGTAGCTGGGGGCACCGCCAGGTCCCAATACCGGACCATTGTCATTAATCAGATCACAATTGAGGAACAGGCAGGTAGCGTGGTCAATTCCGCTTAAGTAGTTCCAACGCCCAGATACTATGTAACCGCCCTCGGTAATTCTAGCCGTACCACCAGACCGAGCGGATCCAGAAGCACTTACGTCAGGAGGGTCGCCAAATAGCTCTTTGGCCGCTTCGATAGAAACCCGAGATACAGCCGAGGTGAGCGCTGTACCATTGAAAGAACTCCATCCCGCCGAGCCATCTGCCCTGGATATTTCTTCGACCACTCGAAAAGCCGTGATCGGATCCAGCTCTGGACCACCCAAAACCTTGGGCACATATAACCGGAACAGGCCTGCATCGTTCATGATCTTGGCCAGGTCTGTTGGCAACTGACGGTCTGAATCAATTCGATCACAGTTGGATTTAATAATCGGAATGAGCTCCTTTGCAGCCTCTAACATAGGGTCAGGTACTTTCGAATTCGTCTGGAGCGATGCAGAGGTCATCGGTTGAATCTTTCCTTCCAAAATTCCTTTATATGTCTATATGTCCACTGCAACGTTAGAATCAATCAGCAGTAAACAAAGATATTATAGCCAAGAATAGGGATCTCCCCAAAGCGGCGACACAAACTATTGGCAAAGAGCCAAATCTAAAGGCTCTTGAGAAAATTCCCTGAGTTCTCAATTAATTACTCGTGGACCATGCCTAGCGACTGCTTGAACGAACAACTCACTAAGTGCTAGCATAGTCGATAACTATTCGTCGGCAGATTTCAAGGAGTAGTACTGATGTCAGACCATGATGTCTCTCTGATGGGTCATCTGATGCGACGCGCAGGATTCGGATGCCAATACCAAGAACTCGAAGACCGTGCAGCAAAGGGATACGAAGAAACCGTCGAAGAATTACTTAACCCTCAAGACAATCCTGACGGGATGGATATAGACCTCGGTGAGAGGTATTTCATCGACTGGAGTCATTTCATACGTGGCGTCCCTGAATACCATGCCTTTAGGATGATCAACTCCAAACGCCAGCTCGAAGAGAAAATGATTCTCTTTTGGCACAGCGTACTTTGCATAGCCGACAGTAAACTACAGAGTTACCCCACTGAACATGCCCAACTCGAGATGTTCCGCCGCTGCGGAATGGGCAGCTTCCGAGAGTTGTTGTTAGAAATTTCCAAAGACCCAGCAATGGTCTATTTCTTAGACAACTGTCTAAGCCATAAAGGCGCTATCAACGAGAATTATGGGCGTGAGTTGCTCGAGTTATTCTCAATGGGTGTCGGGATGGACGGGGAATTCAACTATACCGAAGACGACGTCAAAGAATGTGCCCGGGCGTTCACTGGCTGGACTATAGCGAATTCTATCCCGCAACAGCCTTACGGGCGTTATGCTGCACAGTTTCTGTACAACCCTGGCGACCACGATAATGAAGAGAAAACCTTCCTAGGAGAAACCGGAAATTTCAGCGGTGAAGATGTTATTGATATCATCGTTAAGCAACCCGCCACCGCCCGATTCATCTCCAGACATCTCTACAATTATTTCGTTGCAGACGACGTGGATGTAGCGTCCTGGATGGACACTCCGCCTCAAGACATGACTACAGTAAAATTATTGGAAGAGGAATATTTCCGGTCAGGCTACAACATTGGCAGTATGCTGAGAGTCCTCTTCAACTCGGACGCATTCAAGAATTCTAAGTTCACCAAGGTAAAAGGACCTATCGAAACAATAATTGGGACTTTGCGGATGGTGGGCGACTGGACAGAGCCGAAACCTGGTCTCGAATTTATATTCGATGAAATGAAATATATGGGCCAAGAAATCCTCAACCCGCCCTCAGTAGAAGGTTGGCACACAGGCAGGGAATGGATCGACGGCGGAACTCTTGCGCACCGAGTCAACTTTGTCTCAGATAGAGTGGCCGACACGAACCAGCCAGGCATCCAAATGATCATAAATAGACTGGCCTCTGAATCGACCACGCACTCACCTGAGGCGTTGGTAGATGGTTGCCTTCGGATGCTTGGGGAGTACGAAATATCCGAAGAGACACATCAAATGTTGGTACAACGTAGCAGTAAAGGCGGAGAAGTAACCTCCGATTCCCAAGAGTTCGCCTCGAGAGTCAGCGATACTCTACGGATGATTGCTGCCACAAAGGAATATCTGTACGCTTAGATAGATTG
>Ga0209034_10001757_pt1 | contig 10368 bp, 10 predicted proteins | sample MarorgKNORR_S2LV_2_FD_188219 | JGI IMG/M metagenome (GOLD analysis project Ga0209034, IMG submission 188219) | Marine microbial communities from the Southern Atlantic Ocean, analyzing organic carbon cycling - 250m_A/KNORR_S2/LV (SPAdes) (version 2) | ecosystem: Environmental > Aquatic > Marine...
GATCCATTGCAAACATTGGTGATTTGGACGGAGATGGTGTTAATGACTTGGCAGTGGGAGCGTCAAAAGATGATGGTGAAGGTGTAAATCGTGGAGCAGTTCATATCATGTTTATGAATGCAGATGGTTCTGTAGACTCTACAGTTGAGATTAATGATTCGACGGAAAATGGTCCCAATGGGTTATCTAATGATTGGTTTGGTGAATCTGTCGAAAACTTAGGTGACCTTGACGGCGATGGAGTGAATGACTTGGTAGTGGGAGCAAGTCGTGACAATGCTGAAGGTGCCGACCGTGGTACAATACATGTTATGTATATGAATACAGATGGCTCTGTAAAATCAACTGTAGAGATTAACAGTTCAACTACAAACGGTCCTGCATTAAGAAATACTGATAGATTTGGAATATCCATTGCAGAGATTGGCGACTTTGATGGTAATTGTATTAATGACTTGGCAGTGGGAGCGTTTAATGATGATATGGATGAAAATGGTGTTGTTGATGGAGCTGATGACCGTGGAGCAGTTCATATCATATTCATGGAAGATGAAAACCCAGATGTAGACTGTGTAACGTCTAGTGTGAGCACGAGTACATCTGGTACCTGTTCAAGGCATGTCATCCTTGGAAACTGTGGTACAATAGCAATCAACAATGATGAATATCAAATTATAAACACGTGGACCAACGTTCCAACCACCGAAGTTCTGGTTGGACAGCCAGTAACGGTCACCCTTAGCACTACAAACGATCCGAAATATACAAAAATCCACTTTGCTTCAGTGCACACAGAAGTTTTCACCATACCAGCAAACTTTGATCAGACTGCCCACATTGACTATTCAATCATGAGCGATAGTTACAGTGTAACAAAAGCTAAACTGTTTCAAGTTGCAGCTGCCACACACAGGATAACCCAAGACCCTGACGTAAAGAATCTGGAAATGTTTGAGGTGGTCTTCACTATGATATTTGCAAAACCGATGGACACATCTCACGTAGTGGTTGAGACACAAAACAAGTTTGGAATTCCAGAGACGCTGTACCTGATGAGCGCACTGAAGGTGGATGAGAACCTTGCGCAGGCACTAACGCTGGAAGAAAAGTCAAAGTTCAGCATAATTGACCCAGAACCTGAGATGGAGCCAGAGATGGAGATGGACCCAGAGCCTGAACAAACCAAAAAGGAAAAGTCGAAGAGACAAAGAAGATAGTATGTTTTTAACTTAGATTTGGTAAAAAACTGATCTATGAAAATTAGAAAGCACCGTTTTTACTTTTTCATCTTATTGTTTGCTGCATCTTCGCTTCTTGTTCATTTCCCGTCAGATTTTGAGGCGTTTGCTAAGTCGGATGGTTCTGTAGATTCCACTGTAGCGATTAATGATGATACGACAAACGGTCCTTCATTAAATAATAATGATGAATTTGGTCGCGCTATTACAAGCATGGGCGACTTGGATGGCGACGGTGGAACAGCAATGGCTTTGGTAGTTGGTGCACGGCTTGATGATGCGGGTTCAGGGTCTGGGCAGACCAACCGTGGTGCAGTACACATCATGTTCATGAATACAAATGGTTCTGTGGATTCCACTGTAGAGATTAATGATAATACGTCAAACGGTCCTAATTTAAAAAAGAATGATAATTTTGGTCAGTCAGCTGCAAACATCGGCGACTTGAATGACGATGGTGTGGATGATTTGGTAGTGGGTGCACCTAGTGATAATGGCGCCGCACATCCGTCACCAAAAAACCGTGGAGCAGTACACATCATGTTCATGAATACAAATGGTTCTGTAGATTCCACTGTAGAAATTGATGATACAAGTGGTCCTACAATATCGAATGGAGATCGTTTTGGATGGTCAGTTGCAAACATCGGCGACTTGGATGGTGATGGCATAAATGACATAGCGGTAGGGGCACGAGCTGATGACAATGGTGGTAGTGACCGTGGGGCAGTACACATCATGTTCATGAATAGAAATGGTTCTGTAGATTCCACTGTAGAGATTAACAGTTCCACCACAAACGGTCCTTCATTAGGAAATAATGATAATTTTGGCAAGTCAGTTACAAGCATGGGCGACTTGGATGGCGACGGTGGAACAGTAAAAGCTTTGGCAGTAGGAGCATCAACTGATGAGACTGTGCACATCATATTCATGAATACTGATGGCTCTGTAGATTCCACTGTAGAGATTAACAGTTCCACCACAAACGGTCCTACAATTGAAGATGGTGATCAATTCGGATGGTCAGTTGTAAACATGGGCGACTTGGATGGCGACGGTGTGAATGACTTGGCAGTAGGAGAAAGGGCTGATGAGACTGTTCACATCATATTCATGAATACTGACGGTTCTGTGGATTCCACCATAGAAATTAACAGTTCCACCACAAACGGTCCCAGTTTAGATAACAATGATCATTTTGGTGAATCAGTTGAAAACATAGGTGACTTGGATGGTAATGGCGTTAATGACTTGGCAGTGGGAGAGTATAATGATGACGCAGGTGGAGAAGACCGTGGGGCAGTACACATCATGTTTATGCATGAGAGTACACAACCAACCGTAACAATCACAACATCTAGTGGAGATTGCGGTGATACTGTTTCTTCGACCACCTTAAGCTATACCGTTACACTTAGCGAATCTGTCAGTGATTTTACAATTGACGATATCACAGTTACTGGCACTGCAAATGGTGGATCCCCAGCAGCCAGTAACTTTGCGGGATCTGGAACAACCTATACCTTTGACGTGGTAAAGGGCTCCTCTGACGGAACGGTATTAGTGAGCGTTGGAGCTGGTGTTGCCACAGATTCGGATGGGAATGTGAATACTGCATCAAATAGTTGTACGTTTACAATCGACTCGACTGCTCCAACTGTCATAATTACATCATCTACTGGTGATTCCGGTGATACAGTTTCTGATACCACTCTGAGTTTTACAGCAACATTTAGCGAGTCTGTCAGCAACTTTGTAGTTGGAGACATAACAGTTACTGGCACTGCAAATGATGGCTCTCCTGAAGCCAGTAACTTTGCGGGATCCGGAACCACATACACATTTGACGTGGTGCAGGGCTCCTCTGACGGAACAGTATCGGTGAGTATTGCAGCAGGTGTAGCAGCAGATGCAGCTGGAAATGGCAACACAGTATCAAACACCTACACGCTTACGATTGATACCGCTGTAACTACGGCATCTAGTATGTGTACAAGACACATCATCCTTGGAAACTGTGGAACAATAGCAATCAACAATGATGAATATCGAATTATAGACACATGGACCAACGTTCCCACCACCGAGGTTCTGGTTGGACAACCCGTAACGGTCACCCTTAGCACTCCAAACAACCCAACACACACAAAAATCCACTTTGCCTCAGTCCATACAGAAGTTTTCAGCATACCAGTAAACTTTGATCATACCGCCCACATTGATTACTCACCAGTGAGTAACCAAGTTACGTACGTCTCGCAGTCCCAGCTCTTTCAGGTTGCTGGGGCTACACACAGGATAGTCCAAGATTCAGACGTGCAGAATCTGGAAATGTTTGAGGTGGTCTTCACTATGATATTTGCAAAGCCAATGGATACATCGCACGTAGTAGTTGAGACAGAGAACAAACATGGAATTCCAGAGACCCTGTATCTATTGGACGCTCTAAAAGTAAATGAGAATATTCAACAGGCATTAACGCTGGAAGAAAAATCAAAGTTTGAGCTTGAATATGAGCCGGAAGTTGACCCAGAGCCACCCATGGAACCGGATATGAAGATAATATGTGGCAAGGGAACAGTACTGAAAGACAACCTGTGCGTGCCAAAGGAATGGTCGTTCCTTGATTTCTTTGAGCAGTTTATGAAGATGTTTGGTTGAGTACATACAGATGATTTTATAGTATGAAAAAGAAACCAGACTATGAATCGCTATAAGAAATTTATCAAGAAAGGCGTAAGTGAGCAGATTTCAAAAATTCCATTTCATAATTATGCGCCGATAAAGCGGCTTTCGATGTTAAGTAAGAAGCGATTTCCAAGTTCGAATACACATGTTGCAGTTCACTTCGTCAATGGCAACCATAAAAAAATGTTAGAGTATAGCATGTTGCATAAACATAATGCGGATGAAATCAATCTTATCGTTTCTGAAAATTCAAAATTGAAATATGAAATTCAGCTGGATGATGAAACATACAAGGTAACATCTCCCTCAACAATTTTCATACCAAAAGGAATCAAACACAAGGCGAAATTCATATCTGGTAAGGGAATTTTTGTCTGTATAATTTTGTCTGGGAAATACAAATCATCAAAATAAGATTATTTGTGAAACATTTTTCCAAAGCTGAATTTATTTCCAGAATTTTTTTTGGCTGATTTCTTTATGTTTTCCCTGTCATCTATGTAATCGTATGTGATATCTTTCCCGCCAAGGCTGATCAGTTTGTCATGCTTCAGGTCACGGATCTTTATCATCTTACCATTCTCAAGGTTTACAATCGCATCATCGCTTATGTCAAAGCCCGAACCTTGATCATAAAATCTAATCTTGCCACCCTTCTTTAGAAAGAACTCAACATCGTAGGTCACCTTGGTTCCATAGACTAGAATGTTTTTTCCTGTGACTTTGATGTTGTCAACTAAATTGAGAGTGATGATTGTGTCCGCATCAAGCTTAACAGTGTCTCTTACATCCCCTGTCACTATTTTGCCATTTGGTGCCTTGAGATGAGAAAAATGTTCTCTAGTAGTAGTCATTCCAACTCTACCTTGTGGATCCTCAACGCGCTGTCTTTTGCCTCGAACATTGCCAACTTCCATGTTGCCGTTATCCACAGTGATTTTTGCGCCACCATCAATGTCATATCTATTACGTATAGAATCGATCATTCGAAAATCTCCATTTGTAATATGCATGTGAGTCTTGTGTTTTTCGTATGGGCTATTGTATGGACTTGTCATACTACCCCACATCATTACTGGATTATCATATGTAAAATTACCAGCCCAGAATTTTCCTTTGATTGTAAGCGTCTTGGTTATTTTTCTTTCAAATTCAATTTGACCTAATTCCTTTGAACCAAACAAACGCTGGCCAGTAGCACTTGCACGATTAAGAGCACCAGCCCACTCTTCTGCAGTTTTCATTTCGCGTGAAATATCCTGAGACAATAGAAGATTTTTTCTGCGTTGGTCAGCATCGGAATCACCTGAATAGAATTTTGCCTTCTCCTTTTTTTCAACAATGGTATCAGGATATTTTTTTCCAATCCGTAAATCCTCGTATGCACGCTTGATTCTTTTGAACTGCTCATCGTCACCACCCCTATCTGAATGAAGTTTTAAGACCAAACTTCGATAGGCCACGCGTATATCTTTTTTAGATGCCCCATCCTGTATCTTTAAAATGTCATAATTACTTTCTACCATACAATACCTTTTATTATTTAGAAATTTAAATTATCTTCATGGCACTGGGAAAAAACCCTCATGTGGTTGGTATCGAGATTCTAAAAAAAAATGGAATTGATGTTGATAAACTTATCAAAGAATTAGTGGCTAATGCGTCTGTTGAATTTACAGCTTATTACTATTTCACGTTACTACGTGCAAATTGTACTGGTATGGAAGGTGAAGGAATCAAAGGTGTAATTGAGGATGCTAGGCTTGAAGATCTAAGCCACTTTGAATCATGTATTGAAAGAATCTATCAACTTGGTGGTTCTCTACCAAAAGATGCTACAGATTTCATCAAGATGTCAGGCTGTGAGTTTCTTCAGTTGCCAGCAAATCCAACTGACTTGAATGCAATTTTAGAAAAATGTCTAAAGGCCGAACAGGGTGCGATTGTTAATTGGGACAGAGTGTGCCAAATGACAAATGGAAAGGATCCAGCAACATATGACATTGCGAAAGATATACTTGCTGAAGAGATTGAACATGAGTCATGGTTTCTTGAGCTTTTGTATGCAAGGCCATCTGGTCATATGAGAAGAAAATATTCTGGAGAAAGACCACACACACAAAAACATTCCAGAGCACTTGGTTAGTTATAGGATTAACATAACTATAATTTTTTCAAAGATTCAACAATTTCCTTTCCGTGATTTTTCACGTCAATGTCTCGGAAAATATTTTTGATGACTCCATTTTTGTCTATGATGAAAGTTTCCCGCTTTGCAAGCCCAGCAATGTTGGTGCCTGGATATTTCTTACAAGTGTCCTTCTGAGTATCGCTAAGATGTAAGTATGGAATGTCATATTCTTCAACAAATTTTTTCTGAGATTCTACCGTATCGATAGAAATTGCAAATAGTTTTGAATTGGTTGCCAAGATTTCATCATATACAGAAATCACACTCTTAGCCATCTCGAATACTTTTTTTGATGGGCATGCAAAGAGATGATTTTTTGGATAGAAACAGAGTACAATATTGTTTTGCCCGGCAAAAGATTTCAGGCTTACCTTGGTTCCATCATTTGCTTCCAACTCAAAATCTGGCGCAGAGTCTCCCACATTCATATCATTAATCTCCAATTGGTGTTGCAAATGATAGCTTATAACCATCAGGATCTAACATGTGAAAAAATCGTTCGTCCCATATTGCATCCTCTGGTTTGGATTCCAACTTGCATAGTCTTGAAATTGTTTCATCATTTTCCATGTAAGCAAAAAGCTCATCAACATTATCCACATAAAAAATAATTCTGCCAAAATTAGGGGAATCCATTTTACTTAATTTCAGATTTAGATATGATTTTGTTACATCTTCTATCATAAATGACGTAAATTTACTGTCAGAACCACCATAAACTATCTTAAAATTTGGAATTTTGGAATAAAATTCGATTGATTTCTTCATATCGGAAACCGATAGTGTAACCGCAGAAATTTTTTCTACTCTCACACTATTTTATAATCTAACAAATATTTAAAATCAAAAGATTACATGATTTTATTCAAGAAAATTGGATATTGACACAGTCTAGTTTATTTTATGATAAATCTACAGTGAATAGTTGGAAAAATTTACGAATGCTTTACTGGGTATCATTTCCGTGGTATTAATTATAGGTTCCATTCAGTATGTATCTGGAGATCATTCACGTGGTGGTGATGGAATTTTTAAAGATGAAACAGATGTTAACATAGCTGATAGTTTTGGTTCAAAATGGCTGATACATGTACAAGTAGTGGTACAAAATACAGAAGGTCAATTGATTAATGTATCAGAAGCCATGCATGGTAGTTATATTCCACATAATGTGTCTGATTATATTTTTGATGAATATTTGGGTAAAAAGGAAATTGTTACTATTGATAATATCAAATATGAAAGGGTTAACTATATCGAAATAAATGATGTTGATACGTATACTGGATTTTTTAATTCTGTGAGTAGTAACATGCATTCGTTATGGAAATTAGAGTTTTGCTTGAAAACCAACGAACATGGTGATAAACAGGGAATATCATGCATACCTGTTTTTCAGACAATAACTTCTCATGTGCCTTTAGGAGAGGGTGATGTTTTCAGACAAACTTGGACAATTTTACGAGAGCTTTAATTATTTTTTAAAAAAATACTGATGAGTATGGATCCGAAGGGAATGCCACTCCTGTAGGTTCATTTCCAAGACTCAAATTTGTTGTTTGAGTCATTGCTAATACTAAGAAGGTTGGCAAATTTAATTGCTGGTTATTCTGTTATTGTACTCTATCTTCATAAAAAACTGAATTTTCGCTATGTGAGGTTAGCGTAACTTATTCTGAGGATATACTCTGTGGAAATGCTTTAAAGAAAAACAATCTTCCGGTATTCATGCGAGACAAACTTGGCGGTGTGCCATACGAAACAAGAAAGATTCCAGTTTGTGGTTTAATCGTTTTCGATGTTTGAACCACTTTCGTTATATGCTATTTTTGATGGCATTTCATATTGTCAAAATACTCTTCACTGGTAGATAACAAACCAACGCTTCTTACTTTGGTTGTAATTGGTGTAATTGCCGCGTTATCTATTCCCGTGCTTATACCACATTTCGGTCATGGTACTCACATTTTCCATTTACTGCTTCACACAGGAGGAATTATCTTGGCTGTATTCCTAACAATTTTGGGCATAAATGCATACTCGAAGATAAAAACAAAAAAACTTGCAATTACATCTGTAGCATTTTTTGTATTTGCTATTGCAGAAATAATATCATTATTAGATGCAACTACTGTACATTTTTACGATATACCTGGATACGAAGTTGCACATATGCTTATGATTTGTATGATTGGAATTTTTGCATATGGTATATTTAGGGGTGATTAAAAATTGTGGGATATGACTAGACCAGAACTAATTCTAAAGACAATTGAAAAAAATCCAGGGATTAGATTCCGTGAGATCATGGATGAACTAGAGTTAAAAAACGGTGCATTAAGCCATCATTTACAAAAATTAGAAGGTCAATCAGTATTACGAGTTGAAAGGACACCTCGAGTAGCAAGATTCTATCCTCTCTCTGTAAATGAAGTAGAAATTCCAATTATTACAAGGTTAAGGCAGGAAACACCACGTAGAATTTTACGCCTATTGTTGGATGTAGATGAGGTAAATTTCTCTGAAATGTTCTTGAGAATAAAAAGATCACCTAGTACAACATCGCGTTATGTAACTGAATTAGTTGACGATGGTATTATCAAAGATAGATTTGATAATGGAAAAAGATTTTTTTCACTTCCAGACAAGAACACTGTAAATAAATTAATTTCAAAATATCATCCAGATTTGATGGATAGAACAATTGAAAACTATGCAGATGTTGTTTCATCACTTTGATGTAACTCTTTACATGTCCACACGATCCAAGGGTGTGATGAATGTCCTGTTTAACTCGGAAAAAACCTCCCGTACTAGGGAATCAGCCTGATGCACATAGTCTATATTGTAACCATATAGGAACTAATCACAAAAATTTGCTTAAAGTTTTTTCTAATTTGGATTATGGACAGACTTACCATCGTCAAAAACGTCTGTACATCCAGATCGAGAGTTTCCTGCTGAACCATAGAAGAAGCATCCATCATCACCATATTTGTTATATTCTTTGTAACCAAAGATAACCTCGTATGGATTCAATGAATTATCATTCCATTTATGCCAGCCTTTTACATTCTTGAAAGATTGTTTTACATACAAAGCTTGTATGTCAGCTCCATCATCACTCAATGGATCAAGATATTTTGTTGGTGAATGAACCCAACCGCCTACGTATCCTTCAGTCCAGGTTTGTTTTTCTGGATCCCATGCAACTTTACCCCAAATTGTAGGATCCCATGTTGATATTTTGTCATTCTTGCTACTTACAATCTTAACCCATTTGCCAGTTGTTGTATAAAATTCGCCTTCGTGTAGTGCTCCTTCTGATTGCATCTCCTGTATAACGTCTAAGATACGCTGCTCAACTGTAATAACCTCAATTACATCCTCGGATTCTATTTCTTCAGTTCCTACTGCTGCTTCTGCTGCTTTTATTGCCAATTCAGCTTCAAGTGATAATTTTAAAGCAAAATCTGCTAAAGCTTTTTGTTGTTCTGTTAATCTGTCGAGATCTGCTTGAAGTAGCATTATTTTCTCCTCTAATGCTTCCTTTGTTGATTGCTCTTCCTCGGTTTCCTCTTCAGCAAACACCACTGAACTGTTAAGAATTCCAACAGTAAACACACATGTTACTACAAGTAACAGTGCAGCTGTTGATGATGCCAAAGTTTTTGGTTTCATAAAATATTAAATTATAAAATATAATTTAAATTCGGTGGTACAAACATGGAACTAGAACAAGATAATGTAATACAAACATAGAACGAAATAGTATAAACATAAAACAAATTTGATAGAAAATGATGTAACATTAATTCCAAACGTTAATTGTTCTATGTTTGTACCATTCTTCTTAAAACATATAATAAAATTTGAGATTCTATGAACTTAAAATCAGTTGGTATTATTGCAGCTGTTTGTGCAGTTGTTGGAATTTCAGCGGCATTTTTACTAAGTGGAATGAATTCATCACAAATTTTAGAGAATAATCAAGAAGTCTCACAAATTAGTATTTCAAATACATTTTCAGAACCTGTTAAAATATCTCAGAGTGTAAACGAAGCTCAACCTGCTCCAAATGTGGCAATTAATGATGATGGAAAAATCTATGTTCTTTATCAGGATTCAATTGTTAATGAGATTGGAACAAATCTCTATCTAAAAACTTCTACAAATAATGGAAAATCATTTTCAGAACCAATTAGAGTAAATTCTATTGAAGGAAATGTAGCATTAGACGGTCGTGTA
>Ga0209034_10001761_pt1 | contig 10351 bp, 10 predicted proteins | sample MarorgKNORR_S2LV_2_FD_188219 | JGI IMG/M metagenome (GOLD analysis project Ga0209034, IMG submission 188219) | Marine microbial communities from the Southern Atlantic Ocean, analyzing organic carbon cycling - 250m_A/KNORR_S2/LV (SPAdes) (version 2) | ecosystem: Environmental > Aquatic > Marine...
ATGGAAGGCAAAGTTGCAATAGTTACAGGATCGGCCACTGGTGTGGGAGCAGCTACTGCTGTTTTACTTGCAAAAAAAGGTTGTAATGTTGTCATTAACTACACTCGCTCCGAAGAAGAAGCAATTTCCACTAGCAAATTAGTTGAGGAGCAGAATGTTGAATGCATTGTCGTAAAAGCTAACGTAGCTATCGATCAAGAATGCAAAGCGATGGTACAAGCAGCGATAGACAAATGGGGTCGAATTGATTACTTAGTTAATAATGCTGGCAAAACTAAATTTAATCCGTTTCAAAATCTTGACGGATTATCTTCTGAAGATTTTTTAGACATCTATTCAGTTAATGTCGTAGGCCCCTATCAGATGATAAAGGCAGTGGTTCCTTATATGAAAGAACAGGGTTCAGGAGCTATTGTTAATGATTCCTCATTAGCTGGAATAAATGGAGTGGGCTCCTCAATTGCCTACGTTACCTCCAAAGCTGCCTTAAACGTAATGACCAAGTCTTTAGCTCATGTCTTAGGACCAGAAATCAGAATCAATACTGTTGCGCCAGGTCCAATAAAAACCAGATGGCTTAAGGGTGGAATGGGAGATGAAGCGTATGCTGCTCTTATTCAACAAGCTGAAGATCAATTACCCTTAAAAGAAGTCGCAACGGCTGAAGATGTTGCTGAAACACTAGTATGGTTTTTGGAGGGCGCGAAACTTATTACTGGAGAAATTCTCATTGTTGACAGCGGTGCTCATTTAGGATCGCTCCCTGACTATTCCACCTCAGACGACTAAGGTTTTATAGCCCAAGAATCGTCTTTCAAAACAAGCTCCTGTTTGAAACCGAAAGAAATCGAATTATCGATAATGCGAAAAAAATTAGGTTTATAGACATACAAACCGATGCTACTAAACTGTTCAGCTATTTTCTTTTCCTGATCGTCTTTTGGGTTTTGAAGTAAGTCGTCTAAAAAAACGTACTTCTTGATGTAGTCAGCTAAAATCTTATCCCTATCAGATGATGCTACCTCAGAAACCTGGCCACTGCCTTGAAGACCCTGAATGGATTGCCAATCCTCAACGTCTTTATAAACAGTAATTGCTACATTCTCATCAGTCTGAATATTACCTATGTGCTGAGTCTTATTAGAGGATAAAAAGTAAAGGTTCATGTCGGTGTCAGAAATATAAAAAACTGTAGCTGCCCATACAGATTCATTATTTTTGCTAGCGATGCTAACAGTGTTGTGATTATTTAAAAACTCTTGAACCCGAAGAATAATATCCTGCAAAGAATCAGAATTCATGGGAGGTTAGACACCCTTCCATCTCTTAACAACATCGTTGTCAACACCAGCTAAATCTAAAACACGGCCCACAGTATGGTTGATAATATCGTCAATACTCTCAGGGTTATTATAAAAAGCTGGATTTGGAGGGACAATGTGAGCCCCCATTAGCGAGGCCTTATAAAAGAGTTCTGTGTGACCAAGATGCAGAGGTGTCTCTCTAGGGATGATAATAAGCTGTCTTTTTTCTTTTAAAATCACATCAGCTGCTCTGACAATTAAATTGGCTGCGTAAGAATTGACCACTGCTGAGAGTGTTTTCATTGAACACGGAGCAATAATCATTCCTGTTGTCTCAAAAGATCCGCTAGCAATACTTGCTCCAAGATTACGATCACTGTGAACAACATCTGCCATTTGCTCGATGTCTTTGAGATCAAAATCAGTTTCCAAGGAAATATTTAGCTTGCCTCCATTAGTAACAACCAAATGAGTTTCAATGTCTTCAACATCCTTCAACATTTCAAGCAGGCGAATACCATATATAACGCCACTGGCGCCAGAAATTCCTATAATAAGTCTATTCATGAGATGCATTATATCAATTTAATGTGCTTTCGATTAATCTAAGAGTAAATATTTACATAATATAAATAAGTAATTTGGGACAATGGCACAAATTAAAAAAGCATATATCAACACTGAATCTGGGCAAATCCACTATCGCTATCTCAGTGGCAAAGGAACACCTTTATTATTTTTTCATCGAACCCCAGCGAGTTCAATAATGTTTGAAAAAATGATGTTAGAAATGAAGGATGATCGACCTATGTATGCCTTTGATACACCAGGGTTTGGAGAGTCATTCAATCCGGAAGGAATGCCTAGTTTAATTGATTATCGAGATTGGCTGTCTGAAGCCATTGATGCAATTGGAATAGAGAAATTTCATATCTACGCTCATCACACTGGCACCCATATTGCTTCTGAAATAGTCCTAGAAAGACCGGAAAAAGTTCTTTCACTCTGTCTCAATGGTGCGGCATATCTGACGGCTGAAGAAAGACAAGTCTTTAAAGATAATTTTACGCCAGCTTTAGAACCGGATGAAGACGGTAACTATTTATTGAACACCTTTAACCTGATCAAAACCTTGTTTCCTAAATTTGATCCTGAATTGGTTGATTTAGAGTTAAGAGGAGCTCTACGATCAAAACAAGGAAGAAATCAAGCTTTTACGGCTATTTGGGAGCAGGATTTTATTAAGACCTTGAAAAAAATTACTTGTCCTGTATTTGTAATGTCTGCAGAAGATGATTTCTTTATTGAGCAGGTGGCATTAATCGCTAATGCTCACCCTGAAATCAATACCGCGGTATTAGATCAATCAAGAATTGTCTCGCCAGAATTAAGGACCAAAGAAATTGTTGGCTTAATTAGGCCCTTCATGAATCGTTCGGAAAACAATTAAGGTTTAACAATTACTTCTATTTTTTTTGAAGCTACCGGCGGTTGATGCGGAATGTGATTTCCATCTCCTAAAAGCAATTGGAGCGAGTGTCTTCCGGGTTCAAGAGTTAATACGGTTCGATCCTGCCCCTTACCGAAATGAACGTAGTTCTCGCTGGCTGGGATAGGCAATGATAAAGCAGGTAATTCGGCATCAATTATTAAATGATGATGTCCGGTATTATTCTCGTAAGTACCAGCCGGAGCAAGTGTCATACCCTCTATCCCAAAGACTACTTCAAAAGTTTTGTCCACCATCTCCCCGTTCTTCGGCTGAATTATGAATACTTTTGTGCTTGATTCTGCTGCTAGGCTTAGCCCATTGAAGCAAACTAGAAAAAAGGTAATAAAAATAACTCTATATCCTCTCATGTCTTCTCCATACCCAGAATATGATCCCATTCCTCTTTGGTGACTGGAAGCACCGAAAGACGGTTTCCTTTTTGTAGCAATCTCATGCTCTCGAGAAATTTTTCACCTCGAAGTTCTGTCAATGTAATTTTTCTTTTTAAATGTCGCTTATATTTAACATCTAACATTAACCACCTAGGGTTATCAGGGTCGCTTTTGGAGTCAAAATATTTTTCAGTCTTATCAAATGCTGTGTGATCAGGATAAGCCGTGCTTGCTATCTCCATTAACCCTACTACTCCTGGTTCTTTGCAATTTGAATGGTAAAAAAAAGCTTTATCGCCCACTTTCATTTGATCTCTGAAGAAATTTCTAACCTGATAGTTTCTGATTCCATCCCAGTGGTCCGTTTGAAAATCTCTTAAATCATCAATACTGTAAGTATCTGGTTCTGATTTCATTAACCAATATTGCATCTCAATCCTTAATAGGGTCTATCGTCCTCATCATACCAAAAATGTCTCCATTCGATATAGGGATCTAGATTCTCACAAAGTCCATTTGAGAATTTATTCAGCCAATCGTCAGCCGCAACATTATCGTATCTAATAGCAATATCGACTAATTCACACCTCATCTTATAATCCATAATATTAGGATCATCAGCAATACCTGAGAAAAGTGACTCTCTTGTAATAGAGCTAGATGACATCACAATGCCCTGATCGCTTTCACTATCGAGTATGATAAATTTAGGACTTTCTAATGTACTCTCATCCCAAGATCTCCATTTCAATTGATCACCGCTCCGACCTTTCCCTGGATCTCCGTTATAAGCAAATTCTGCCCAATAACTCATCATAGTCCCGGAAAGTTCTTTAACTTCATTCATGTTTTTCTTACTAAGAATGTATCTGGTAAGAGTATCTTCCTCAAAATTACCCATAACAAAGGGAATCTCAAAAGCATGCGAGGCGCCCAAAAGATCAGAGAGGTCTTCTCCATATTTTCTAGGTTCGTCATCCCAATCAAACCTGTAGGCAAAAACATTCTCTCTGCCTAGGGAGCTGAGCTCTCTTACTGGGTTATCAACCGCTAAGAATTTCCAAGTGTCTGAACGATGCGACGAGATTGCATTCCACAACTGCAAATCCCTAATTCTTGGCAAGCCAAAAAAATAGCGCACTAAACGTTTATTGCTAACTAGAAAGAGCTTGATCTCATCTCGATTGGTCCCAAAAATTGTTGGAATATCTGTAGATGCCCCATTTTTCAGCGCATTGAGGATCCCCTCTTCATCGAGAACCACTCCGTCTGGAAAGGGCCTTAACATTTCATTGGTATTAACTCTGGAGGCTTCAAAAGACTCGTATATTTCTTCTGAGCTAGCCCCTCTTAGCAATGCAGTAATTTCCTCATCGCTCATTGAATTCTGAACCGATACAGCATCTTCTCGATCACGAGCTAATTTTTTTAAAATTAATAATCTATTGGTTAATTCCCTTGATGTGTAATTCTTCCAAGGTATATTTTCTTCAAGAAAGGATTCTGAATGAGTGATGTCACCTGGCTTAATCCCCCCGCTTTGAATAATAGCTTTATGGAACATGCCCTTCGCTAGCGGTGATGATAACAATGCCGCAACATTATAGCCGCCTGCTGATTCGCCAAAAATTGTCACGTTATTAGGGTCGCCACCAAATCCAGATATATTAGAGCGAACCCATTCTAGGGCTTGGATGGTATCAATGTTTCCATAATTCCCAGAAGCATTTACAGCATCGTTAGATGTTTCTCCAATACTTGGATGACGAAACCAGCCAAAGGGACCAAGTCGATAATTAATTGTGACTACAATAAGTTGATGCTCTGAAGCCAGTGCAGATGGATTATAAAAATCTGCATTCCCAGAAACATTGCTTCCACCATGGATCCATAACATCACAGGCATAGGCACGCTAGTTTGCAAATTCTCAGGATTCATTTTTGGTGCCCAAATATTTAGATAAAGACAATCTTCAGAACCAACCATGTCACCCCATTTTCTACGTTTTGAAGTATTGATTAAAGAACCTCGTTGTATGCAACTTGGTCCAAAATCAAGTGTCTCTTTAACCCCATCCCAAGAAGCGGGTGTATTTGCTTTTTTCCAACGGAATTTAGAATCCGGTATAGACCCATATTGCAAACCAAGCCACTGGTGAGTTTCTCCATTATCTCCCCCAATAACCAGACCGTTGATCGTCTCTCTAATAGAGCTTTGGTCTGGCGTTAAGTCAGTTTTGGGCAAACTGCACGAGGCCAGAGAGACAATAATAAAAATCGTACCTATTATTTTAAAATTCATTAGTTAATTCATCTATTGGAACGAATCTATTTTATATTCGATTTAAATCAAAAATCAGTTTTTTTTTAGCAGATTATCCATCTGAGTAGTAGAATACGCTTAATGAAAATGAGACTACCTAAAAAGTTTATCTTTATCGCATGTGTTCTAGCCTTAATTGAAGTTAAACCCTTGCAAGCATCTCCTTGGGTGATGCCAGATAATTTACTAATCAGACACGATATCCAAATCTTGGTGGATTCTGGAGCTCTAAATATACCCATCTCAACTTGGCCAATAGCTTGGGGTGATATTGCGTATAATCTGACAAAAAATGAGTCTGAAATGAGTCTAATTGAAATAGCATCATTTCAACGTATAAAAGACGCTCTAATTGATGCAGAGATGGGAGGTTTATCTGGTCAAACTGATATTAAAGTAGCCAAGAACCCCAATCCCTTTACTTGGTTCAATGACACTGTGACCTATACAAAATCGGCCGGCGCTCAATCAACTTTCTTATCGAAGAATTTAGCAATTAATCTTAAAGTGGAAAAAATACCGGGCGATACCTTATTCAATGAATCCTATCTATCCATCGCTAGAGGTAATTATTCAATCGATGTTGGCTCTAAAAAACGTTGGTGGGGTCCTGGATGGGGTAACAGTTTAGTTCTATCAACTAACGCCAATGCTATTAAAGGCTTAGCTATTGAAAGAACTTTTTCAGACCCTTTTGAATCAAGATTTCTCAAATGGATTGGTCCATGGGATCTCTCAATCATGACAGGGGAACTAAATCATTCCAGAACTGTTCCTGACCCACGTTTTTTCGGTATGCGTTTTGATTTTAGACCAATTCCTACTCTAGAATTAGGTTTCTCTAGAACGTCAATTTTTTGTGGAGAAACTCAATCTTGTGGATTTTCTGGATTTACTGACATGCTCCTAGATAAAGATGATTCAGGGTATAACTCTGTCAGTTTTGATTTTAGATCCTCTCATGTAATTAATAAAACTCCATTGGCTTTTTATGGGCAAGTCATGGGTGAACCTTTTAAAGATTCGATGGGTCTATTTGGGTTTGAGACTTGGGGTTTAATTGATTCATTTGCGGGATTGGAAAGTTACAGAGTATTCATCGAAGCATCATCAACCTCCTGTGAATTCTATAAGAATAATAGCAGTAAATACGGGTGCGCTTATCGAAATGATGTCTATGTTGATGGTTACCAATATGACAATGCTAATATTGGCCACTCAAGCGATGGAGATTCAATCACATTGAGTTTAGGAGGAATTTTGGTAGCCAATAATTCTCAATTAATAAAGTCTAAAATTACCATGGGCCAACTCAATAGAGGCTCTGTTAGTTCATACCAACTCAAAGAAAACCGCACTAATTTCTTTAATTTTATATTGGGGTATAACTTCGACCTTTATTGGTTTGATATCCCACTGGGAAGTTTCGATCTGGGCCTTGGATACGATATCTTCAAGGACAAAGTAAACAACTCTTCTGAGAACGAACCGAGAGTTTACATAGCTTGGAGTAACAGCACTGATTTTTCACAAGAAAAGACTAGGGATTTCTCAGAGTATCTAGAGTTAATTGAGGTCAGTGAAGAGGATAAACTCCTAACTAGTGAAGATATTACGAAAAGTAAAAAAGACACTTTTACAGATTTTGCCAACTTAGATCTCTTTGAAATTATTGATCTGTTGGATCAAGTTTCTATTCAGAGAGGTGACACAAACATTTTAGCTAAAGTCTCGACCAGCATTCAATCGGCTGACAAAATTATCAGCGAAATTGATTCACTATCAAAAGACGGTAAAACCTTATCAGACTATTTAGGACTAATCGATTCTACGATCTCGCAAAGAAATTAATTCAGCCCGAGTTTCTCCAGATACCTGTCCCTAAGGCGTTTTGAACGTGTCATTAGACTCATGTTTTCTCCATCAATTAAGACTTTAGTGGTGAAACTTGAGACTTCCAATGGGTCGTTATCCCATATAACAATATCCGCGTCTTTACCTGCTTCTATAGAACCAATCTGATCAGCAATACCAAAAGTTTCAGCAACATGTATGGTTAAAGCTTTAATGGCAGCCTCTTTTGATAACCCGTATGTCACTGCATTTCCCGCACCTTGTCGACTAAGATAGGAATTATGATCATTTTGTGAAGAGATTAGAACCTTTACGCCTGAATCCTCGAGGATAGCTGCATTGTCCAATCTTGCAGCAATTGAATCAAAAGAGCTGGGTATATTATCCATAGGATCTATAATTACAGGGATTGATTCTTCAGCAATTGAATCTGCAATTCTCCAAGCTTCCTTGGCTCCTGCAAAGATAATCCTAATCTCATATTGATTAGCAATCTCTATCATTCTTAAAAGATCACTAACTCTGTTAGCACGCACAACAAGGGGTATTTCTTGTTTTAAAAGTCTTTGAATAGCTTCTAAATCTCTAATCGTGTAATCTCCAAAATCAAAATCATCGCCCCTCATAATCGAAGACCTTTTCATTGCAAAACGTCGAGCCACATCAAAAGAATCCTCTAGCGACATTATTGTTGATGCACGAGAATCTTTATTTCCTCCAAGATTCATGATCAAAGCTATATCTTCAATAATTGATTCCGTCATTAGGGCACCGTTAATCTTAAACGCTGAAGCCATTCCAGAAAAAATCCCAGAAGCTGATGACGGAGTCACAATCGCCGAGGTAATCCCGCCTGCTCGATTATAAGGAATCAAAGAAGAAGCGGGGTTAAAAGCCTTGGCAATACTAAAACCTGCAGAGTAATGATCTGTGGAATCGTCCCTAGTTGCTGCCTCCAATTGAATCTCTTGAAGGCCCAGGGTGGTATGAGGCGCAATAAGACCAGGCGTTATAAACTTACCCGTCGCATCTATCTCAGGCCCATCATTCGTTTTAAGGTTCTTGCCTATCTCCTTAATGATTCCATCTTCAATAAGAAGATCCGTGTTTTCAAGTGTCCCTTGGTCAGAAGCAGTTATTATTGTTGCGTTTTTTATCAAAATTACTGAATGATTATCAGCAAGTAGATTCGAAGATAAAAAGATAAGACAAACAAAACTGATTAATTTTAAATGACTCATAATCGATCTCCCTCTGGATCTATAATACCCAGATCAAAATCTGTTCTCTCAAATTCCTCTACGGTTTCATTCTCATACTTTATATGACCATCAATAAAGACCTTTTCAACCGTTGAGTAAACACTAAATGGATCGCTACTCCAAATGACTACATCGGCCATTTTCCCGGCTTCAAGGCTTCCTACCCGATCCTCGATACCAAGTCCTTTTGCGGCATTTAAAGTAATCCATTGAATAGCTCTAGCTTTATCAATATCGAGACCTGATCTCCTTCCAGCAGCCAAGGCCTTAGATGCCTCTTGGTTTAAATGTTGAATTCCAACAGCTGAGTCTGAATGAACAATAGCACAACCAGTTGCATTGACAGCTTGATCAACTATAGCGACATTCTCCCAGACCATATCATATGCCTCATGTTTAAAGCCCCACCAATCGGCCCACATAGCCGAACAAACGCCTTGTTCAGCAAGAATATCTGCAACTTTGTAAGCCTCAATCGCATGGTGAAAGGTGGTCACCTTGTAGCCGAATTCTTTCGCTATATCGAGCATGATGGCCATTTCTTCACCTCTATAGCAGTGATTTTGAATTAGAATTTCGCCCTTTAGCACACCTACCAGAGTCTCTAATTCTAAGTCTCTAGAGGGTGCGTATTCTAGCTCTTTAGCTTCTTCTGATTTCGATTCATATTCCTCTAATCGTTTTTGATATGCTTTGGCTTTAATCCAAGACTTTCGATAACCTGCAACATTACCCATTCGAGTTGAGGGTTCTGTATTTCGGTTACCGTAAACTCGTTTTGGGTTTTCGCCACAAGCCATTTTCAAACTATGGGGCGCGTTTGGAAATTTCATCCCTTGAACGGTGACACTTCTTATATTCTTCAATGTTACCCCTCTGCCACCAATAAGATTGGCTGAACCTGGGAGAACATGAAAGGTGGTTATACCTCCTTTAAGGGCAAGAGTGTATTGAGGGTCCTGAGTCCACACAGAATGCTCGGCCCAAACATCTGGAGTGGTTGGGCTGGTTGCCTCATTGCCGTCTGAGTTAGATCGTAAGCTAGGAGCGGGATAAACACCCATATGCGAATGAATATCAATAATACCTGGAGTAATCCACTTTCCTTCTGCATCGATAACTGTTGCACCAGTTTCATCAATATCACTTCCAACAGAGACGATCCGATTATTCTCTATTAAAACTGATGATTTTTCTAACAACACTCCAGTTCCAGTAAGTAAGGTTCCATTTTTAATTAAAATCTTTGGACTCGGGTCAGGGTTATAGGTTGATTGGTATGCACCATTCATCATCTCTGCCTCAGAAGAGGCCTCTAGAGTTGAAGAAATAACCGTTAAATTGATTATAAAAATTAAACTGAACATACAATGAATGAATCTTCGCATTTTCTTTATACTCCCCCTTTAGAATTTCTTGAGTACATAGATGAATATAAAACATCTAAAAAGTCAAACCTTGATATAAATAAATACTCTCTCGAATTGATGGGGTACAAGTTATAGAATAATGTTATGAGATTTTTTACAACAATAGCACTAACCTTCTTGCTTATACTGTTCACAAATCAAGTCTGGTCTGAAGACTTTAATGTTGATGCTGATCAAATTATCAACGCCGATAAAAATAGCGATCAGTGGTTAAGCCATGGCAGAACATATAATGAGCAACGTCACAGCACCCTAGACCAAATCAATTCAGAGAATATTAAAAATCTTGGGATT
>Ga0209034_10001762_pt1 | contig 10349 bp, 9 predicted proteins | sample MarorgKNORR_S2LV_2_FD_188219 | JGI IMG/M metagenome (GOLD analysis project Ga0209034, IMG submission 188219) | Marine microbial communities from the Southern Atlantic Ocean, analyzing organic carbon cycling - 250m_A/KNORR_S2/LV (SPAdes) (version 2) | ecosystem: Environmental > Aquatic > Marine >...
GAAATACCTGATAGATGGTGCCAGGAAGTTCATTTTGAATATGATTTTCGCTGGATCGGTTCATACCAGTCGATGATCAAGCAACACTTTGGGCTCTTGCCTGACCAGTGTAGCCTAACGGTCATGCGAGATGAGAACTTCAAGTATGGACACATGACTGCCTCCCCGCCTTTGTTTTTCGATCTGCGAAAGGGCAACGTCAACCGCTCGTGTTCGTTCCCGTTCTGCTCGTTCAGTGGTGGGCATCTCTTACTCCGCTGGAGAATACGACCTATGTGGATGTTGAATTCTAGAGTTCACTAACCGTAATGTCAAGCGAAACTGTAGATATAGATCAATGTATTTATCTGTTAAAAAAGGAGTTGCATCATATTTTACTTTCGCCCTTGTTCTGTTTAATGTGAGTTTTGAATAGATTGATTGTTTCGACAGATAGGACACTAATTCAGACAAGCGTGCTTTATAGACGCGCACGGGTTCTATTTTAAGAGGATAGCAATTCTAGTTCGACTAAATACCGAGTCCAGCGGAGAAGTCGAGTGTTGAGCAGCGTTACAATGGATAGCCTAGGGTATCCATTGTCTATCTGTACGTGGGAGGGTGATTTGCAATTTGGCAAAGTCGCAACTTGGATTTTACTGGCCGGAGCGGTGTCGTTGTCGGCGCAAACGCCGGCGGAAGATTGGACCCTTGAGGTTGAACCTGAAACTTTGACCTTGGCTGTGGGGCAAAAACAGACTGTCAAAGGCGTTGTTCTTGACGCTAATGGCCAAGAAGTCGAAGACGCAACGATCATCTATTTTTCGCGAGCCCGACGGAGTGTAGGCGTGACTCGTGACGGTGAAGTCGAGGCCTATAGGTCGGGGAACTTCATGCTGGTGGCGTTGGTCCCACGTGACGCTGAAGATAATAGTCGGCGCCCGGCCTCAGCGGTCCGGGTCGAAATTCCCGTGATCGTATCGTTACCTCCCGTTAGCCAGATCAGTTTTGTTGACCTTCCGCCAAAGTTTTATGTTGGCACAAGGCCGAAAGTGGAAGTGGCGATAACCGATGCGAGTGGAACGAGTCGCCATGATGTTCAACCGCGGTATTCGACCAGTGACCCAAGGATCGCAGAGATCGATGTTTTTGGATATACGACTTTACATCAACCTGGACCGGTCGATATCGCTGTGACTGTGCAGGATGTAACTGAGACTGTATCAGTTGTCGTGGAAAGTAACCCGGTGAGTACATTAGAGCTTCAAGCAAGTGCGCCGAGGGCATTAACCGGCGATGTAATTCGCTTTACCGCAGTAGCGAAAGACGCGCGTGGACTTCCAGTGCGCGGTGTTCCAGTTCATTTGGCTGTCTCCGGGGAAACTGCAACCGCGATCGTGGCGGCTGGGGCTTCAGCACAGGTGACGAAAGACGGTCGGTTTGTGGCAGAGCGTTCTGGCATTTATACAGTTGTAGCCACATCGGGAGCACACGTGTCAGCGAGAACCGTAACGATTGAGCGACGCGATGTTCGTCAGGAGGTGGAGGTTGTAGGACGGGGCAAGGTTTTAGACCGTCACACGTCCGACCTGTGGATCTGGGAAGGTAGCGATGGTCGAGATTACGCTATCACTGGAACGTGGGGTGCCGACGGGCACGCTTATATCTGGGATGTAACTGAACCAGCAAATATTGTGAAGTTGCGAGAAATTAAAGTTGACGCACGTACGGTCAATGACGTGAAAGTTTCCGAGGATGGAGAAATTGCTGTAATAAGTCGCGAGGGAGCATCCGATCGACAAAATGGCATTGTGATTCTTGGCGTGAGCAATCCACGTGAAGGCGTGCCCGTATTGTCGGAGTTCACGGACCAGTTAACCGGTGGGGTCCATAATATTTTCATTTCAGAGGACCACGTCTTTGCAGTAAACGCAAGCAGGCGATACGACGTGATTAGTATTGAAGACCCGAGCAATCCCAGACGAGTTGGTCGTTTTGAGCTCGATACGCCTGGACATGGCATTCACGATGTTTGGGTCAGCGATGGGGTCGCATTTTCATCTAACTGGACGGATGGTGTGGTTGCGGTTGATGTCGGCGGTGGCGGCCGTGGCGGTACACCTGAGCGCCCTGTCGAGTTGGGGAGATATGCTTACCCAAGTGGTTGGAATCACGCAGCTTTTCCCTACAAGAGCCAGTCGACTGGCAAGTTCTATCTTTTTGCGGGCGATGAATCGTTCCCGTATGGAGGTTACTCTGCGGACGAGAATTCTACGCCGTCTCGTGCGGCTGGCTGGATCCACGTGATCGACTGGAGTGACTGGGATCATCCTCAGGAAGTGGCCCGCTACCAAGTGCCGGAAGCCGGGTCACACAATCTCTGGGTGGAGGACGATGTTCTCTTTGCTGCGTTCTATAACGGCGGGCTTCGAGTGGTTGATATATCCGGAGAGTTGTTGGGGGACTTGTACAGACAGGGACGAGAGATGGCAATGTTTGTGCCGTATGACCCAGATGGATTTATCGCCAATGCGCCATTTGTATGGGGACCGCAACCGTACAAAGGACATATTTTCTTTACTGATTGGAATACTGGACTTTGGGCGGTGAAGCTGCGTACCAAGGATGGTCCAAGCCGGATCATTGGAGAACCGCAATAGTCTGAAAGTTACTTGTCCGACAATCGACGAAACCAGTGAGTGATGAGCACGAAACTCTTGCACAACGTCATCCTGTTGTTCTTCCTAGTGGCAGCATCAGCTAGTGTATGGCCATCTGAATTGCCTGTGGCGGATGCACCTGAACACACTTACTATGTGTATGTTTGCGCCGAATCGGATGATGAGGTGGCGGTTGTACGCTACGGTCCAGAAGGGGTTGACGTCGTTAAGACTATTGTTGTTGGAAGCTTTCCTGCCGAAACAGAGGGTCCGCATGGTATCCAGGTTGCGCCGGATGGCCACCATTGGTACGTCTCGATGTCACACGGTTTCCCTTTCGGCAGCGTTCACAAATATACGACAGACACCGACCAATGGTTAGGCGATGTTTCCCTCGGGATGTATCCCGCAACTCTCGATGTGGCATCATCGACCGGATTACTGTACGTGGTGAATTTTGATCTCCATGGGCCGCTTCAACCCAGCACGATTTCCGTCGTGGAAACGGAGACGATGATTGAGGTGTCTCGTATCGAGAGTGGTGTGCGCCCACATGGCGGAAGGCTTAGTCGCGACGAGTCGATGCTCTACGCTGTCAACGTTATGGGTTATGAATTAGTAGAGATTGATGCGATGGGATTCAATGTGGAGCGGCGACTGACGCTAGGAGACGGCGTTCAGCCTACGTGGGTTACTGCACCTACTGTGGGTGGTCGAGTGTTTGTCACTGGAAACAACGTTGCAAAAATATTTGAGGTTGATATTAAGACATGGCAAATTGTCCGTAGTTTTGACACCGGTCCAGGTCCGTACAACCTGGCGATTACTCCGGATGAATCGACACTCATTGTGACCTATAAGGCTGGTGCCGCGGTTGGCTTTTGGGATCTTCGGTCGGGTCTTGAGCGGGGGCGAGTTGCAACCAGTAGGACGATTCCTCATGGTGTAGTGGTGACGCCGGATGGAGACTATGCTTTCGTGACGCTCGAAGGTGTTGGTAGTGAACCCGGGACAGTGGAGGTCTATCATGTGGCCTCTGCTAAACGTGTGGCTACAATTGATGTTGGCAAACAGGCGGGTGGTTTAGCATTCTGGAAGACTGAATAGACTTAGATACAGCGGAGCAACCAGACTGTGCAGTGGCTCAGATTTCATTCGGTGGGGGGAAAATCACTCTTGGCTACAGTAGTTCCACCGCTAATGCGACACCATTGCCGCCGCCAAGGCACAGTGTAGCGATTCCACGCTTGAGACCGTTTCGTTTCAGTGCGTATAACAGAGTTGTCAGGATTCTGGCTCCACTTGCACCGATCGGATGCCCTAGGGCAACGGCTCCGCCAGCGATATTGACTTTATCCGGGTCAAGATCAAGAGTTCGGATCACGGCAAGCGCCTGAGCTGAAAACGCTTCATTTAGTTCAAATAGATCAACGTCACCTAGTACCCACCCGGTCTTGCTCAGCAGCTTCTGTACGGCCTGAACCGGGGTCATCAGGATCCACTTCGGAGACAAACCGCTCACAGCTTGACCGACAATCCGAGCCATCGGTTCACAGTTGAGACTGGTCGCCTTCTGTGTCGACATTATTAATAGTGCAGCTGCACCATCGTTCACGCCCGGCGCGTTGCCGGCTGTGACGGTGCCATCGGACTTAAAAACGGGTCTTAGTTTTGAGAGTGCTTCGGTCGATGTGTCGCGACGGATGGATTCATCATATGTCAGGAGGATCGAATCACCTTTACGTTGAGGGATCTCTACTGGAAGGGTCTCATCCTGAAACAAACCGTCTTGCACTGCCGCAGCTGCTTTGTGATGACTGTGAGCGGCAAATGTGTCTTGATCGGTTCGACTGACATTGTATTTGTCAACAACTGCCTCACAGGCGAGTCCCATCGACCAGTTTTCAAGAGAACACCACAACCCGTCGTGAATCATTGAGTCCACCGCTTCAGTGTCTCCTATCCGTACGCCTTTCCGGACTGATCGCAACAAGTGAGGGCAATTACTCATGGATTCCATCCCGCCCGCCACGGCGACGTCTATATCACCGGTTGCGATACCTTGTGCTGCCAACATGACAGCCTTGAGACCAGAACCACAGACTTTATTGATTGTTAATGCTGCTACGTGGTCTGGAAGGCCGCCCTGAATCGCAGCCTGTCGAGCAGGTGCCTGGCCGAGACCTGCCGATACTACGTTGCCCATGATGCATTCGTCTACTTGTGCCGGGTCGAGGTCGGCGCGTGATACCACTTCTCGTATCACTCTTGCACCGAGTTCAGGAGCGGGCAGACTGCTGAGAGCACCCATAAACTTCCCAGTTGGTAGACGCACAGCACTGACAATTACCGACTCTTCCATGGTTGGTTCCTTTGTTCCACGGTAATCTTCTTGACAGTTCCTCGGCCCAGCAACTCATTCATCCTAGTGCTGACAACCGGTATTGAACGGTGTACTTCTTGGCGCCACGCCTCAGCATCTGTTACGACCACGAGAGTTCCAGAGCTCTTGTCAAATCGGACCGCCGTCGCTCGTGCAATGGACACACCCACACATGACCGCCATGCGAATCGGACCTTCGCGGCGGACATAGGTTGGCGGCGGAGTAATGCGCTGAGGGCCTTAGTTGCGACATCGTGGGCTGAAATCATTAGATGAGATAGGAGCGTATGTCTTGTATTCTTGCGTGAGTGTATCATCCGCATTCCCAGCTTATTCTTGCGTCCGGTTCACCGCGGCGCCGTGACCTGCTGACTCGGTCAGGATATGTTTTTGATGTCGAACCAGCAGACGTCGATGAAACGCGACTTGCTGACGAGTTACCAAGTGACTACGTACTTCGTCTTGCGAGGTTAAAGGCAGATACTGTCTGTTCTGGCCCGGAAGATGGTCGCTTTGTTTTAGCAGCTGACACGATTGTTGTTTTGGACAACGACGTGCTCGGAAAACCTCAAGGGAGAGATGACGCCGTCATGATGTTGCGAAGGTTGTCGGGGCGAACTCATGAAGTCTTGACCGGGGTCGCACTCGTTCGTGGAGGTGCTAGGTGTTCAGGCATGGCCAAGACGGAAGTGACTCTGGTTGATCTTGATGACCAAACTATTGCGATGTACGTTGCCACAGGTGAGTCGTTCGACAAGGCGGGTGCGTATGGCATCCAAGGCCTGGCGTCTCGGTTTGTCGACCGGATTAACGGCTCATACACCAATGTTGTAGGACTTCCTATGGTTCTTGTGGAAAGATTAATGAGAAAATTGGATAAAAGTGTCTAACTATTCAGTAGTTTTGAGGTTGTCGTTTCTCACTGTAGGCGGTGATGGATTGTTTCGGGGGATTTTTACTTTTATTGACTAGGCGGGTCGGCGAAGATATCATTTCGGGAAGCAAAATATAGGAAAAGTCTCTAAGACATATGCCGAGCCAAGGCCTCAAGATACTGTTGACGACGGCTGTGCTTGTTACCGCTTTTGTGGGTTTAATGTGGACCACGATGCAGGACGGCACGCAATACTATAAGCACGTTGATGAGGTTATGGTCGATCCCGACCAGTGGGTTGGTAAGCGCCTTCAAGTACACGGCTATGCATCCAATATCTCGTGGAAACCGAGTACGTTGGATTATCGCTTTGATATTGAAAAAGATGGGTACGTAGTGCATGCTGAGTACACCGGAATTGTGCCAGACACTTTTCAGGATGCATCTGAGGTTGTGGTATCTGGTCGACTCGAGGGGCAGAAGCTTGTCGTGGACCCAGGCGGGATTATGGCGAAATGCCCATCGAAGTATGAGCCGAAGCCGGAAATTGATGCGGCATCTGCAGGTGATGCTGAGGGACCGAACAACTCTGGTGGTGCAAACAACTAGTGTCTCCGCACTAGAGGCTCGGCAGTCTGTTTCCGACGACAGGAATGTTCCCTCGCTCGTAAATTATGCGAACTGTCCGTTCTTAACCTAAACCCATGGCAACAATCGGTTCTTATACGTTACTTGCTGCGTTTATTGTGTGCGCCTACGCAATTGCCGTGTCAGTCGCGGGTGCGCGCCGGCGATCATTGCAGTTGGTTGAAAGTGGTGTCGGAGCATTTTACTCAGTTACGGCATTGATGACGCTGGCATCCGCGATCATCGTCTATGCGTTTGTGACTGAGGATTACAGCATCCGTTATGTGGACCGCTATTCTGACTCGGTCCAACCGCTCTTTTACAAACTGACCTCGTACTGGGGTGGCCTAGACGGTTCGATAATGTTCTGGGTGTTTCTGTTGTCGGTGTTCGGAGCGATTGCCGTCAAGACCAATCGAGAGAGCCAACGAGAATTAATTCCGTATGTGGTCGCTGTTGTCGGGGCTGTCCAACTCTTTTTCTTGTTTGTGATGATCGTTCACAACGATCCCTTTGCAACCTATTTAACTGAAGCCCCAGTCGATGGTCGAGGACTAAATCCTCTATTGCAAAACCCATATATGGCGATTCATCCGCCGTCACTTTATATCGGATTTGTCGGCATGACGATCCCGTTTGCGTTTGGCATGGCGGCCTTGATTACGGGTTATTTAGACGACTCGTGGTTACGTGCTGTTCGACGGTGGACGATGTTTGCATGGCTGTTCCTTTCTCTCGGTCTAACGTTGGGGATGATTTGGGCGTACGAAGAACTTGGCTGGGGTGGATTCTGGGGCTGGGACCCTGTTGAAAATGCTGGGGCTCTTCCTTGGTTCACCGCTACCGCATTTTTGCATTCAGTGATGGTTCAGGAACGTCGAAGCATGCTCAGGATTTGGAACGTTACACTGGTGATTCTGACATTTTTTCTGACGATCTTTGGCACATTCATGACCCGGAGTGGGGTTGTGCAATCAGTGCATGCGTTCGGGGAAGATCCTCAGTTGACGCTTTTGTTTTCTATTTTCATGGTTGTGATCCTCACCTTCAGTTTTGGGTGGCTAATATATCGATTGCCCCTTCTGCGCGCGAGAAATGACTTAGAGTCGTGGGCGTCTCGTGAGGCGGCCTTTCTGTTGAATAACTGGGTACTTCTGTTTTCTGCATTTTTTATCCTGTTTGCGACGATGTTTCCGACCATCAGCGAAGCGGTGACCGGCCAGCGGATCACTGTTGGTCCCCCGTTCTTCAACACTTGGATGGTGCCAATCGGATTAGTGCTATTGATGCTCACTGGCATTGGTCCTCTGCTCGCGTGGCGAAAGTCAACACTCAGTAACCTGGTTTACCAATTTGCCTGGCCGGTTGGGTTGGCGATAGTCACAGCATTTGGGCTTCTAGCCATTGGATTTCGTGTTTGGGTTTCTGGGCTTTGCTTTGCCTTGTGTGCGTTCGTTGTGGGCACGATCAGTCAGGAGTTCATTCGTGGTGCTGTTGTACGTCGTGGGGCAACCGGAACCGATATGTTGACTGGATTAATTGGTTTGGTTATGCGCTCCAGACGTCGATACGGTGGTTATATCGTTCACGTGGGAATCGTCTTGATGTTTTTGGGATTTGCCGGTTCTGGCTACAAGTTGGAAACGCAGGTCATGATGAATCCCGGTGACGAGGTTGAGCTGGGCCAGTTTACCGTTCAATATGAACGCGTCAGTGAAACCGATGACGGACAGAAGCAGATGATCACCGGCCACATGACTATCTTGAAGGATGGGCAATCGGCGGGTGAGTTATTTCCAGCCCGATGGTTTTTCCGAAAACATGAGACCGAACCAACGACCGAAGTCGCTATTCGACGCTCCGTCTCTGAGGATCTGTACATTACGTTAGCGACGTACGACCTCAGTAATCAGACCGCTGCGTTTCAGATTACCGTAAATCCACTAGTGAATTGGATCTGGTTTGGGTTCGCGATTATGGCGCTTGGAACTGGTATCGCACTTTTGCCAGAGAGTCGGCTGGCCTTTATAGCGGCAAAGGTTCCTGAAGGAGCAGCCACAACGTCGGTTCTTCTTGTGTCATTGTTTTTGACCGGATTGGGAACAACGGTGCACGCTCAGATTGCCGTTCCGAATGGGGCTGAGTTAACAGCTGAGCAGAAACAACTTGAAGCCGAGTTGCAAGAGGAACTCGTTTGTGTCTGTGGCAGTTGCTCTCATCTGCAATTGTCAACCTGTACATGTTCAACCGCGGCTGATATGCGTCTCCGGTTGAATCAGCAGGTCTCGCTGGGCCGCGACCGCGATGGGGTTTATCAACATTTTATCGACACCTACGGAAGTCAGGAACCTATCGGCGCGCCAATCGGTGCATTTAATCAACTGTCTTGGTTGTTTCCGATGTTGGTCGGTGGTGCCTGCCTGGCTGGCGTCGGCTTTGTTGCACTCCGCTGGTCGCGCCGTGGCTCGGAGTTTCAGGAGTCGGAGGCTTCTCTCCCTGCAGCCGGAAACGATGTGCAGTTAGAAGCCAGGTTGGACGATGAACTCCGAAACCTCGACTGATAGAAATTCTTTCCGGCCGTGGCACCTCTTTGTGTTACTGGGCCTTTTGGCTTCCACTGTAGCTGTTGTCCTTGTTAAACCTGGTGATCCGGTTGTTCTAGTTCTGTTGGTTGCCGCAATTGGATCGGCCTCTGGCGTTGGCTTTGCTCTTTGTCGAACATTGTGGCCGCTTGTGGGAATCCACTCAGAAGATCAGGTCCAGGTCATTGGAGGTCGGACTAGAGCCGCGATTGAACGAGAGAAAACCTTGGTCCTGCGATCGATTAAAGAGTTGGAGTTCGATCGGGCTATGGGCAAGGTGTCGAAGCAGGATTTTGACGTCATGAAGGTACGCCTAAGGAGCCAAGCACTGGCATTGATCAAGAAACTTGATGCCGACATGCCTGGTTACCGTGAGGCAATTGAGCAAGAACTTGTAACACGATTAGCGGACAATTCTCAGAATGACGGATTGTCAAGAGAACGAGTTGTTCAGCAGGACTTTCTGACTTGTGAAAGCTGTGGAACTGTAAATGACATCGACTCGAAGTTTTGTAAACACTGTGCTTCGCCAGTAAACGGCAATACGGAGTGAATGGACTGATGCGACGGGTGAGTTGGTTGCTCTCGATTTGTATTGGGGTGCTGTGTGTAGTTCAACTAGGTGCCCAACCAGATCCGCGCCAAATGTCCGGTCTTCCCTTGCCCGACCCTGCACTACCGGACGGAACTATTACCGTCAGGGTTATTCGCGGACAGATTACAAACAACGTCCCAGGCCAGGCTGTCGAATTACGGCAAGGAGATGTTGTCGAGACGGCCATCACCGACGAAGAAGGTCGAGCGACATTCTTGACCTTGAACCCTGGTCAGCAGGTGCAGGCTTCGACAGAGCTTGATGGTAGCCAGTTGCAGTCACAGATGTTTAATGTTCCTGGTCGCGGAGGTATTCGCCTGATGTTGGTTGGGGTTGATCCAGACACCCCAGAGCTTCCTGCGCAGTTGGGTGCGGTGACCTTGGCGGGTGAGTCATGGATACAGGTGGAATTAATTGAAGAGAGTATTGAGGTCTATTATTTTCTTGAGGTTACCAACAAGACTGATACACCCCTTGAGTCGTCGACGCCGATCACGTTTGATCTTCCGAATGGAGCGGTCGGCACAACCGTCATGCGCGGGTCGTCTCCCACGACGCTGCTAGATGGTCGAAGAGTGGAACTGCCGGGTCCGTTTGCTCCGGGGGCCACGCCGTTACACGTGGCTTACATATTGCCGTATTCAGCTGC
>Ga0209034_10001767_pt1 | contig 10342 bp, 13 predicted proteins | sample MarorgKNORR_S2LV_2_FD_188219 | JGI IMG/M metagenome (GOLD analysis project Ga0209034, IMG submission 188219) | Marine microbial communities from the Southern Atlantic Ocean, analyzing organic carbon cycling - 250m_A/KNORR_S2/LV (SPAdes) (version 2) | ecosystem: Environmental > Aquatic > Marine...
AACTTTTAACTTTTTTTTGAATTGTTGTAAGTGATAAAGTCATTTTCATAAACCGTAATACAAATTCATATTCGTAAGTATTATCTAAATCTGGTTATAGCTGAAATATTTAAAGTTGCTAGTTTTACAAAACTAAATTCATCAAAACCCTTTTGATGGTCAATTTAATTTACAGATCATGGGACTTGTTTACACAATTCATTATCTAGATTTTTCTTCTAAATTTTGGAAGTTAATGTCAAACAACCCAACTATTTTTGAGGCAATTGTTGATAATGTGGTTTTGAATATTCGTGACACATCACACTCTGAACATAGATTAGTGTTCAAAAAAGGTAGTAAAATAGAATACATGCGTTCTATTGGAAAATATAGATTGAAATGGAATGATGTTGATCTAGTAGACTAGTTTTTACATTACAAATTGAAACTTAATTTCTGCCTGCAGGGAATCTCCTGAGGTATCTTTTGTTACTGCTTTTAGAGTGTATGCACCATTATTTTCCCAACCACCACCACCAGCTATAACTAATGTTGAAAAATTACCATCACTTTTTGGTTTTATATTCTCGTTCCATATTTTTATTCCATTAACGTCCTCTATTGATAATGTAATCACCCCATTAGATGAGCCAGTATCTCCTGAGATTGAGATGATATCAGCACGTTGGTATTTATTTTGATCAACAGCAATTAACAATGGGTTGTTAGGTGTTGAACTTGAAACATAATCTATACCATCATCCTGGTTAATTGATGAAAATCCTAGAACAGCAATTATAGCAATTGCGGCAGCTGCACCACCAAGAATACCAAATTTTTTATTAGATGAAAAACTAGACGCGGAATTAGTTTTTGGGGCCGAACTTTCTACCGTAATCTTCGGCTGTAATTTACTTTTAACATCTGGTTGTTTTCCATGTAATGGTTTTTCAAGTGGTTGATTTTTTAGATAGGTAGTAATTAATGATTCAACATAATTTTTGTCATTAGTAGTAATGAAATTGTCATGCTTGATTGTATCTCTAATTTCCCTTAGTTTTTTTATATCTCCATGACGTTCTTTAATCAAATCATCAAGATCTGTGATAAATGTCAATTAACTACCCTATTTCTCTGTCTAATTAAAATTCACCGTTGATCACTAGTCTAACAGTACTCAAAACCATCATCTGTGTTAAAATTCATGGAATTGTTTTATAATTTTTGGATTTGATTTTAAAAATGTAATGTATTTTTTTAACTGCCTAATTGTTTTTGGATTTAAATGATGTTCTAATCCTTCAGTATCTTGATTTGCAATTCCTTGTCCAACATTCAAAACTTCAAAAAATTCTAATAATGTACTGTGCTTACGGCGAATTGTATCTGCTACTTGCTTACCTTTATTAGTTAAATTAATACCATGGTATTTCTCATATTCAAGATATTTTTTTTCATCCAGTTTTTGAAGCATTTTGGTAACACTTGGTGGACTAACATTCATAAATCTAGAAATGTCTAATGTAGTCGCATATCCTTTTAATTCTACTAATTCTGCAATTACCTCTAAGTAATCTTCTTCTCTTGTTGTACTCGATATTTTTTTAGTGCTATGTGCAGCTTTGATAGATTCTAATCTTTTACTATTTTTTTTCAACCTAAATATGTAAACCATTCTAGTATAATTTTGTGTCTCTTATAATTTAGTAAAATTCCATATACACCCATGTTTGTAATAGTTTTTTGACTGATGATTGACAGAACTTTACATCCATGCTTATCTAATTTTCTTTTATTATCAGATATGAACGATCCTTTACGAAATCATATTGAAAAATTGAAAATTATGAGAGAGTCAGCCAAGAGACGTGCCGAATTATACTCAGATCTTACAAAATTGGATGACAAAAACACAACACGTTCTCTGAGAGCCTTAACCAAAGCACCAGCACCAGGTAAAAAAATTCAAAAAATTGGATTCATTATGTTGTGGATTCCTGAACCAACTGGTGTTACATGTGCAGTAGGGGGACCAATGATATTAGCTGGTAGATATCTTGAAAAAGTTTACAATGGTACAAAGATAACAGATATTGGTAGCCATACCAAGGATTCCTTTTCTACTATTCATGATTTCAAAAACTCTGTTATGTGATATTCTTTTAGTTTTTAAGCGTATTATTATCATCTAAATTTATGCCAACAAGAACTCAGGTTTTGATTCCTATTGCAGTTGCCGCAGTTATTATTGGAGTAGCAGGAATACTTACTCTTCCAACTGATGTTAAGCTTGAATCTGTTGAATTTCCACGTGGCACAATAATGATTGATGATAAAATCTTGGAGGTACAAATTGCAGATACAAAAGAATTAAGGACAAGAGGGCTATCATGGTATCCTGAAAAACTTCCGTATGATGAGGGAATGTTATTCGTCTTTGATGGATCTGGAACACGTCCTATGTGGATGTTGGGTATGCAATTTAATTTGGATATAATTTGGTTAGATGAAAATTCTAATGTAGTTGCAATTGAGAAAAATGTTCCATTATGTGAGACAACTGTAGAAGTTGTTGCATGTAGAGAAAATGGTGTCTCAGGTGATAATGCCAAGTATGTGTTAGAAGTAACTGCTGGGTTTGTCGACAAATTCAATATAACAGAAAATTCCAAAATGGAAATAATTTCGATATAGCATGATTGAAGAACTTTGGTTAATTCCGCTTGGGTTTGTTGCGGGAATATTAGGATCAATAATTGGCTTAGGTGGAGGAATAATTATCGTCCCCGTATTGACATTCATGGGATTTTCTCCCACACTGGCTGTAAGTAATAGCCTGTTTGCTGTGTTCAGTAATTCTGTTGCGTCAACAGCTATGTATGCTAAACAAAAACGGATAGAACTTTCACTTGGTTGGAAACTCGGCTTGATGGCAGTTCCTGGTACAATACTTGGAGCATTCGTATCTTCCGAGATATCCCCAGATATTTTCAAAATTCTGTTTGCATTGGTTCTCATTTCTTCTGCGTCATACATATTCCTCAAAAGAAAAATCGAGGAAAAACCTGTAGATGTATCTACCATCTTGCTTGTTTTCTCAGCAGGCGCTAGTTTCTTTGCGGGAATAATATCAAGCCTATTTGGTATTGGAGGTGGTCTAATCTTTGTACCGTTGATGGTAGTTGCGCTTGGAATCTCAATGAAGCGAGCAGCACCAACCTCGCAGTTCATTTTGATGTTCGCATCTTTCTCCGGATTGATTATGCATTCCATACTAGGACATCCTGACTATTATCAGGCATTGTTGTTATCGATCGGTGCATTTGCTGGGGGAATTTTAGGCGCTAGACTGTCACTTGAGATAAAGGAAAACAAATTGAAGATTATAGTAATCATTGTACTTATTGCGGCAGCAATCAAGCTGATTGTAGATTCTACAGGTATTTTCTAATATTATCTTTCTTCGTCTGGGCAGAAGATTACTTCCGAACTTGACTGTGATTCATCAGACATCAAATAGTTAATCGTATTCATAATATTCTCATCACTGGGTTCTTTTCCATCAACAGTTCCAGGCAAAATTAAGAATACTCTGACGTTTGATTTTAGTACATCACTCAATTCCTGATTTACAGTAGTAGCAAATGGTCTAAGCGCGCCTCTGAAAACTTCAACTTTTGCTCTTTCATGACCACTGATTTTTTTACCAGCGGGAAGATCAGGACCAATTATAACAATTCTTCCCTTTGCGTCTTTGAATTTTCTTGGGTCATCAGAGCCATCAGGGACAAATGTATCTAAAGCACTTTGTGTTATCATGGCAGGTGTATTGATAAATTGGTTAACTAACTTATCCCATCCATCTCTGGATAGCTCAGTTAGTTTAGGAAAATTAGGAACGTTTCCAGTGACATGAATAAATAAATCAACATCTTCTGCATCCTCTAGTGCAACTATTCTGCATTCCTGTTCTATCATTGTTGTAATATTACTGGCTCTTTCTTCATTACCATCCGCAGCTATAATACAAACACGTTTTCCAGCCAAGTTATTTTTCTCAGATTTAGGAACGGATGCTCTAATGTGTGATTTGACTGGGTAGAAAACTCTGTCACCCGGAATTATTTTTCCATTGAGAATTTTTGCCTGGTCATCATCCGAAAGTGTTAGTACTGTTGTTGCAACCTGCTCCTGCGATAAAAATTGCTGGTCTGGAATCATCGTTGATGTGTTCTTTTGAATTTTTTCTGCTATACCTTTGACTTTATTCAGTAAATTGGTGAGTGTAGTTTCCGACTTACCTAACTTTTCTGCGGCTGATTTTATTCCAGCCTTTATTGTTTCATCGTCTTCACCTAGCAAACCAACAATCTCATTATTTGCGGCTTCAACTTCACTTGGTGATAGGTCTTCAAAACCGCTTACACGCAGAAATTCTGATGCAGCTTTTGGGTAGACTGTTTTGTAAATTCTGTCTGAATGGACTGGACCGGGGTTAGTTCCAATCGACATAACTCCCTTTTCTAGAAGCTCCCATGACATTGCTTCTACGAGTCTGTTTTTTGCACCCTGAGATGCAGTATATGGATCTCTGAATCTGTATGGTCGTTGTTCTAATGGTCTTTCTTCCGCAAAAAATGTTGAAATTGTAATAATCTTTGCTCCCTCTTTCATGACTTTTAATGCTTGAACTGAAGTCCAAAAAGTTCCAGTCAGATGAATGTCTACCGTACTTCTAAAGTCATCCATTGGTGCATGCGCAAAGCATGTTACAGGACCAGAAACTCCAGCATTGTTTACAACAACATCCAGATTCACATTTTCACTTTTTAATGCATCAAACATTCCAGTTACAGCCTTTTCGTCACTGACGTCTACTCCATCAAAAATTTTGATAGTCGCATTGCTTTGTTTTTCCTTAATAATTTCTTCTAGCATTTTTGCAGTTTCTTCCAGAGGTTTTTTTCTTCTTCCTAGAATTACCGCACTTGCACCATTTTCCACAAATTTCTTCGTAATAGCCTGTCCAATCCCAGTACCGCTTCCGGTAACTAGTACAGTTTTATTTTGAAACTTTAGCATGAGATCAAAAATTAGTTCTTCATGTATTTATTTGGTTGCTAATCAGTAGTACAAAGCAACAAGAAATGTTAAATTATGTGCTAAAATCAAGTACGGCATGGAAGATTCTGAACCTGAAACTATTGTAATAAAAAATTGGCCTGAAAAATTTTCTGACATTTTAAATAAGATTGGTGTTAGCGCAACCCCTAACGAGATTGGTGAAGGAGAAGTTGAGAAGGGGGATTACTATAGTAGGTGTTTCTCCCAGACTACTAGAATGGTTACCAATAAGGGCTCATTGAAAATTTCTGGCACAAACATTGACGCAGTGCAAATAATACAGAAGGGATAAAATGCAAGATCCAAATCCACTTCCATGGGGCGCTCAGGATAGATTTCAAGCGCACTTTATTGTACAGCAAGATCCTGGTAAGATGGTAATTAATTTCACAGCCAGAACCAGACTGAAAACTGTTGGTATCTTTGGAGCAAAAAAAGTAACTGGTATAACATGGGAGGGAGGTAAACTGGCTGAAGATCTAAACACTGATTCATCATTAAATGAAATGATTACAAAGCAATCAGTCAATGACGCAACAATTTTTGTTGATCCTACAGATAATGGAATACGCATATATGGAAAATGGAAGAACAGTTATGATTTCAGTATCACAAAGGAATTATTTGATATTTACAACAATATTGCAAGCCACATAAAGAAAATTAATTAGCTTTCCACCAATCTAGTGACAGATAATCAATCTTGTCTTTACCATTTGGTATAGCTAGAATGAATTGTTTCTTAACACTGCTAGCAAGTCTACCTGCCAATACTACAGCAGTAGATGAAATGTCATCATTTTTGTTGTAAACCTGTACTAAATATGGCGCATGATCAATACCAGGTCCTTTTTGATATACAGCAAAGTCGCAACCAAACTTTATTCCAGGATTAATAACATATCCTTTATCTCTAAAATCTCTGTACACCTGAAATTTCTTATCAAAATTATGATATTCTTTTCTGCAAATTTTTATTAGAGCATTTAAGGAAACATTTTTCCCATTTTTGGTGATCTTAATTTTTGAGATTTTTAGAAGGTAATATCCCTCAATAAGATCTAAAATTAGTGGAACGTTAATATCATTTACATTTGGTTTTGGAATACCAATTGGTTTTCCAAAATAACCATTTGCAAATAAATCCCTAGATTCTTGCGTATTCCAAACAACTATTCGATTTTCTAAAAGTTCGCCTTTCAAGTCAAAGACTTAGTGCTAATAAAATAAATGAGTCAGAAACTTCTTGGCATTTATCGGCCATTTCTTCTATTGCTTCGATTACATCTTTCATTAACAGTAATTCTTTGGTATCAGTAATTTGATTTAAAGCTGTAATTGACATGGCACGATATTTAGTGTCAATACTACGTTCAATTTTTTGTGTTTCTTGAGCAAGTTCAATAGCTTTACTAGCATCAACGTTTAAGCTTCTGATAATTTCATTTAATTTGTAGATTTCATCAACTACAAGTTCAATAAGTTCAGTCAGATCTTTATCAAGATGTGAAGTTTTAATTGTTGATATTTTGATATTTGAGAGTTTAAAGGAAATTCCAGTAATATAACCACTAATTTCATCCATTGTGTAAGCAGTGTTTAGAATATTATCTCTATTCAAAATTAAACCGCCAACATCTGAAACATCTCTTGTGATTTTACGTCTGAGATTTTCTACTTCATCTTCAATACTTGAAATTTGTTCAAGAGCATCTTTCATTCCGGCTTTATCTTTTTTTACCAATATGTTTGGCAGTGTTGAAAGTACTCTACCAGCATTAAGAATTCTATTTATTTCATCTTGTAAAACAGCTAACGCCTTCCTTTTCGCTTGAACTTCTAATTCACCACTATACATAATTAATAATACAATATGCGTTCTTTTCTAATTTATATCATGCTTTTCAATGATAAATATTCATTTTTTTTGGCTGATTTTAGATTGTCCTTTATACAATGTTAATACTTCATCATCAGTAGAGGCATCTTCTACTGCCTTTTCATATCTGATTTTTCCTGTGAATTTTGGAAATCTTAAGGCAAACCCAGTATCTTTTCTAATTAAATCTAATCCAGTTTTATGAATAGGACTTAAAGTTATTTCTGATGCAACAATTTCTAAAACTAATTCAGGTTCAAACCAAACATCTGCTTCCATTTCACTTACAATTCTAGAGTTTTTTTTGAGGGTAACCTTATTTGAAAGAATTTGAAATAACTGATCCAAACTTTCATCAGTAAAACCTGTACCAACTTTACATATACTAGGGAAATTATCTTTTTCTGGATTATATGTTCCTAGTAACAGCGTGCCATACAGACCTGTCCGTCTACCCCTACCAAAGTATGCACCGATTACAACTAGATCAAGGCTATCACCTAATTCATTCCTGTATTCACGTTTTAGTTTTAACCAATTACTGCCACGTGTTCCAGCACGATATGGGGCAGTAAGAGTTTTTAGCATTAATCCTTCACAACCAGCATTAATAGAATTTTCTAGAAAATCTTGAATATCATTTTCATTTTTAACAAGCAATACTGGAACAAGTTTTGCAAGTTTGTTTTCATCAACTGATTGTTCTAAAATTTTTCTTCTTTCAGAATATGATAAATCTAAACAATTTTTCTTATCAAAATATAACACATCAAAAAAATTAACTGTTATAGGATATTGTAACACCGCCTGTTCAAGTTTGTGTTTTCTTCGTCTATGCATTAATTCTTGAAATGGTAAGAATTCTCCTGTATTTTCATTAATAGGAACAATCTCCGCTTCAAAAATTCCTTCATTAACATTAAGAGATTTTCCAACGTTCTCAACAATATCTGGGTAATACTGCGTGATATTTTCTAATCTACGTGAAAATAGAATTATTTTATTTGCGTGTTTATGGATTTGTACACGTTCACCATCTAGTTTGTATTCAGCTGCAAATACATCTGGCATTTTTCCAATAGCATCTTTTTCACTTTTAATTCGATCAGCAAGCATTGGTCTTATTGGACTAAATAACGAAATTTGAAATTTTTTTATTTCATCCATCCCATGTGTTGCAATTATTAGAGATACTTTACCTAAGTCACTTGAAACATTGTATGCATTTTCTATCTGTTCTCTGTTCTCTTTTTTCCCAGTGAAAGCAATAGCAAGTGCATCCATTATAGTATTCTCTGCTATTCCTAAACGTAATGTGCCCAGCAAAATCTTTAGTAAAAATTTTGCTTCTACAGGTGTTGCATCATTTAGTAAGCTTGAAATGTATTTTATTTTCAAATCTTGTGAACCTTTACCTTCTAATTTAGCAATTTTGAATAATGTCTCATAAACTCTTTCTAGAGTGATTTTTTCTGTTGTAAACGTTGTTTGGGTTTTTAATTTTAGCATATTTGATACGGTTAGACCTAGATCACCTTCATTTCTATAATCATTTTCAATTTTTTTAATTGGTAAGCCAGATGATTTTGAAATAGCATGAATTGCAAGTTTTTCAGCAACACCCAGCTCTACACCTTCAAAATTTGGTCTAATATTTCCCTGTAAAAGATATACTGCATTTGGGATTATTTTTTCAGGGATTTTTTTTAATAATTCAACTAGAATGTTTGTAAGTTCAATACGTTTTGTTGTATTTTCCATTTTTTCAAATATTTCAGCAACTATCAAGAATTCCATCAGTGTTTTTTTGTGCATTCAAGTAATAAATTTGAACCTAAGATTGTACCTGATTTTGCATGCAGTAAAATTATATGGATAATCTAGATGTATCTATAGATTATTTTTTTGGAAGAATTTTTCTGTTTTGTTACCATAGCAAAATTACAAAGTGGGTATGATTTTTTATAAAACTTCATGAAACTCCATGCTACATCATGATTTTTAAATTCAGTTCTTAACCCATCAATCTTTGATTCTTTTCCAAATATATCAAAAATTACAACATAGTATTGTTTTGCAATTTTACGTGGTCTTGCTTTAATCAACCATGCTAGAGCAAATAAAAATACTACTCCAATTATCACTATTCCTCCAGCATCCTTGAAAAATGACCAAATTATATCACGAACAGTTTGGCTGAATAATATAAAAACAAAATTCGAGAAAGCTATTATCGAAATGTATGTTATAGCAAATGGTTTTAGAGTGGTGAAAAATGTAGATACTTTCATAATTTTACATAATTTAATTTCTTTTAACTTTTTTTGTTTCGTTTAGTCTGGATCTTCGTAAGATTCCTTTCTTTGATCGTTATGTGGCTGATCTTGTATAGGCTTCATTTTACTATGCAGAACATCAATTACAGCCTTGTATCCTTCTGCATATTCCAATTCTGATGGTACAAGTGTTGCTGGATGAATAAATCCTTGACTTCTCATTGTTAGTGCTTTTTTAGTAGCAATTTCACGTATGTAATCCCAATCTGGTGTTGAAAATCCATCAAATGGACCTGTTAGTTTACCATTATGCATACTGAAAACTAATGCCTCGACAATCGGAATACAAAAATTAATTGTTGCAGCTGAATTGAGCTTAACTGGCATCAAAGGCATGTTATGACTTCCTCTTGTATTACCAGCTACATAATGTGGATTACTAAATACACTACCAGCTTCTTCGGTTGCAGGGAAATTTTTCTGTGTTCTAATCATACATATTGGATCATCCTTACCAACATATGTACCAGCTATGTTATGGAGTCGATCAGTAGAAGCATCCAATATAGGTTCACCATCTTTTGTGTAAACTGAATCAACAACGTAACGACTAGGATACATAAGTGCAGCTTCAATTATTGGTTTATCTTCCCATAAGGAGAGATTTGCAATCTTACCCTCTTCAACATCCATGATGTTAATGTTAACACCTCTAGCAAGTGATTTGTTTACTATTAGTCCAGTGTTGCTTAATGCATCAACAAATAACTTATAGATCGGATAATTGAATGCGCCAGGTTCAGTTTTGTCAGCAGCAAAAACAGTGAACACCTCATTTGCTCTTTCATCAAATTCCATTTCTGCAACACCAGGTCCCATTCCTTTGATGTTACCAGAAAAAGAATCCTTTAACAGATCTTGTCCTGCACCATACAATCCTTCTTCTTTGGCAACCTTTGTACCGGCCATAAAGGCATTCCATGCAAGTTGATGAATTTCTTCATTGTCAACTCCCTTAGTATGAGTCATAACAATATGAGAATCATCACCACAATATCCGATATAATGATCAATTAGCAAA
>Ga0209034_10001769_pt1 | contig 10324 bp, 8 predicted proteins | sample MarorgKNORR_S2LV_2_FD_188219 | JGI IMG/M metagenome (GOLD analysis project Ga0209034, IMG submission 188219) | Marine microbial communities from the Southern Atlantic Ocean, analyzing organic carbon cycling - 250m_A/KNORR_S2/LV (SPAdes) (version 2) | ecosystem: Environmental > Aquatic > Marine >...
CAAGCACCGCCGCAGGACCGAGGTCATTCACCGCCTTAGCTTTATCAGCACCACATAGCGCAACCACAACTGCTTCACGTCGTTTGGCCAGCTGCACCAGAGCAGACCCAACACCACCTGACGCCCCGGTCACCAGCACGGTATCACCAGCCGCGACTTGGGCACGATTCAGCATATTTTCTGCCGTAACATAGCTACAGGCGAACGTCGCCAGCTCCGCATCGGACAATGCGCAATCGATTGGATGGACCTGACGCTGACTGACCTTGGTGTATTCGGCATAGCCGCCGTCACACTCACTGCCGAAGTAACTGGTTTTATCGAGATTCATAGGGTCACCCCAGTCGCGGAGCCAGCCATCGACCAGCACCCGCTGCCCGATGAGTGTGACATCAGCCTGAGGCCCCACCGCCACCACGATACCAGCAACATCAGCCCCTTGGATTCGTGGAAATCTGATCGAAGTACCGCCCCAGGTACCATCCTCCCCATCAGCACCCGCTAGGGCATCTCCGGTGGTCGCTTCCATGTTGCCTTTGGAGTACCAGGCACTGCGGGTGTTGACATCGGTGTTGTTGAGCCCGCAAGCGCCCACGCGGATCAGTACGTCGTCTCCTTCTGGAATCGGGATAGGCCAATCATCATGAAATACCAGCTTATCGAGACCACCGTGACCTGTCAGTACAACCGCCTGCATTGTCTTTGGGATTCTAGTTGTCATCTTGACATCGTCTCGGTTTACGGCCCGAGTCCTATGCTGCATACACCGCGACTGGTTTTCCCAGCAAAGACTCGTCTGGAGAAAATCCTAAGCCTGGCAGATCTGGAATCCTAAGTTCGCCGTGTTGGCTACGCGGTCCCCTGCCTGAAGCTACGTCGACTGTCAGCATGTCTTGACAAGCCCAGCAACCAAGCCGGAACTCATCCGGAATAGTTTGTGCCAAGGATGCGGCTTCGGCATCGGCCAATACGGAGCCTCCAGTGGCCATGACATAAATCTGGATACCATGAGCGATGGCTACATCGCGGATCCGCCTGGCCTTCGTCAGCCCGCCGACCCGATTGATCTTGATTCCTACAACATCTGCAATGCCTTCGTGGGCAATCCTAACCATATCATTCAGACTGACCAACGATTCGTCTACCGAAATCGAGGACGTGGTGACCGCTCGCACAGCCTTGATATCGTCTGTCGTCTCACAGGGCTGTTCAAACGTCACTCCCAGATCGGCAACTGCATTCATCACGACAGCGGCTTCCCGGCGCGTCCAAGCCCGGTTAACGTCATAGAGAATACGCTCCCCCTCAAGCCGGTTTTGCTCAATATGCCGGATCCGCCGAATATCGAGCTCGATATCGCTACCGCCCACCTTTACTGAATGGCCACGATAGCCCATCTCCCGGTATTTCCCGATGATCTCCATCATATAGTCTGGCGGGCCTGAAGACACAGATGACATAATGCGCGTACCGGTTTCATAACGCCCCCCCAGCAGGTCCGGCAACGACAGGCCAGCGACTTGGCCAGCAATATCCAAACAGGCCATGTCGATTGGAGATTTCACATAAGGATGGCCGGGGAGTTCTTTGTCCATCGCATATTCAATCCGCTCATTCTGCCGTGAATCCATACCTAGCAAGACAGAAGCAATGGTTTCAATGCCGGCCCGGATACCGGGTCCATGAGCAGGTACATAGGTATGCCCCCAAGGCGTGCCTTCGCCCCAGCCGATATGGCCGCTATCGGTTTCTATTTTCACGAAGGTCGCATCCAGTACCTCGAATTTCAGTCGTCCACCGGACAACCAATAGGGCTCGGAAAGTGGTAGATCCTTTTGATAGACGGAAACCTTCTTAATCTTCATTTCAACTTTCTGTGTAAATTGCGAGTGGCTCTCCCAGAACCTGGGCATCGGGTTTCACGCCCAGACCTGGTTCAGTACTCGCGTACAACTTGCCATTTCGGACCACCGGAGGCGGCTGTCCAGTTGAAACGGTGTTGTAATTGTGTAGGTCAGTTGTGTTGTACAGAAGCGAGGTGGGAGTAGATGCCGCAAAGTGCGCCACCGCCGCAGTCGTAATTTCCCCACCCCAGGTATCCTCACAGACAACCGAGAGCCCGTGCTCAACGAGGTAGTCCCGTATTCGTCGGGCCTTGGTTAAACCGCCAAGATTCGAGATTTTCAGGCATACAACTTCGGCCGCCTTATCAACCACAAGACGCTGCGCCATACGCAGGTCGGTGATGCATTCATCCAGCTTCATCGGCAGGTCACAGTGGGAGCGCACATGGAGACACTCTTCGTAACTGGCACAAGGCTGTTCGATCATCACCCCTGTATCACGCACCGCGCGCACTACCTGGACTGCTTCGTGTAAGGTCCATCCCCGGTTGGCATCGGCAAACGCACTTTCCCCGGACTCAAGCAATGATGCGGCGCTGATAATCCGTTCGATATCTCCTTTCCAGTCGTTGCCGACCTTTATCTGGAACTGACGGTAACCACTGGCTCGGTGCTCAACCATCTCGCGGTTGGCGGCTTCCAGGGGTTTCTGCGGCACCACGCGATACATCGGACCGCCATCTGTCAAAACCCCGCCTAGAAGAACGCTCACCGGCTGACCGCTGTCCTGGCCGAGAATATCCCAACAGGCGGCATCAATCGCCGACTTGACATAGGGATGGCCCTGCAGGGTGTTATCCATCAGGCGCTCGATCACGTGCACCTGGCGCGGGTCTTTACCGATAAGGGCCGGACCCAGGAGAGAAAGTGCCGGCACTATGCCCTCCGCGTAAGCTGCCAGATAGTTACCCCCGATTGGACAGCATTCTCCGCAACCCTTAATTTCCTTATCGGTGTCAACAGTAATAACCGTAGTCAGAGCGGTCCGTATAACATTACCGCGCCCCCAGTGATAAGCGCCCCCCACGTATGGGAGTTGGGCCTGGTATGCCTCAATGCGTGTGATTTTCACGTTCGATTAAAGCGCACACCCGTCGCGCATCCACTGCTGCAACACCTGAATTGAATGCTCAGAGTTCACACCACCTGCCGGATCGATGACCAAAGGCCCAGGCCGGTAACCGCGATTCTTAAATCCCCTCTGTTGCGACTCGACCAAGTGGATATCCTCTTCGACTGTGGTCTCACGGTCTTGAACTACCAGTTCGTGAATGAGGTCGGAGGGCTTTCCGCCAACCGTATACCAACCACGAGTCACCTGGACTGCCTCAACATCCGTGGGCTGCCAGTGATAGGTATTGAGTACATTACCCGGATAGACCTGGAAGGAAAATGTCGGCCAGAGAAACCACGATGAATAATCACCGGCATGGGCGTTGGAATCGAGGTCGATGGAATAACTCATCTGGTCAAGATTCTGACACTCCGTGGTATGGCGCAGACAGTATCCCTGGGGTTGAATGTCGTAGGTTTCGGGCTTTATGACACCAGTGGCGAACGTCTTGTGATTGATCCGACAGTGATAGCATTCTGAATAGTTCTCAACCGAGACCTTCCAGTTGCATTTTTCGAGTACCTGAGTCCACTCCAGGGGCTCAAGGGAGTCGATGTCCGGTACATAGGCGTGCAGTTCGTGTTCCGCGGCCGGATACCAGGCTTCCATAGGCGCCGCCGCATCGTCAAGATTGACAAATACGAAGCTACAAAAAACTTCTGTGCGAACCTTCGACAGAGAGATCTCCTCCCCGGAGAATCCAGGAACACTATCCGTATTGGGGCCTTTAAAGAATTGGCCATCGAGATGGTAACTCCAGGCATGGTATGGACAGACAATCAGCTTGCGACAATTGCCTGAGCCTTGTACTAATTCGTGGGCCCGGTGCTGGCAAACGTTATAAAAGGTGTTGAGTTGGCCCTGGTCGTCACGAATACAGAAAAGCTGCTGACCGGCAATCTCAAAAGTAAAGTAATCACCAGGATTGGGCGCCTGCGAAGCATGACCTGCATACTGCCAGGTTCGCATGAAAAGTCCCGCACATTCTTGCTGGTAGATCGCGTCGCTCGTGTAGTACGCAGGATCCAAGGTGCGGACAACCCCATCATCGCAAGTCTCGATCAACCCCATCGGTCAACGATTCTCATTTCAATAGACGCGCAACTCATGATAGTCGATACTTAGAATTTCCCCAAGACCTTTCCGTTGCGATAGAAGACATCTTAATTACCAACTCAACAGTGGTCGAAAATGTACGAAAACCTGCTTGAACCAATAGAACTGGGACCGGCGAGGATACCGAATAGGATTTTCAATCCTCCACACGGCACGACGTTGGGATCCGAAGGTGTCGTTACGGACAACCTGATCGCCTACCACGAAGCCCGCGCAAAAGGCGGTGTGGGCCTGATCATTCTCGAGGGCATGGCTTTTCACCCAAGCTTCGAGTTCGAGTCGGCTTACTTGAACGCGGGTCGTGACACCATTATTCCTGGGCTAAAAAAGCTATCCAGGAGTTGCAGGGAGTATGGCACGTCGGTATTCGGACAACTGTTCCATGCGGGGCGTGCCGTTCGATACACTCATGACGGATCAAAACCATTAATCTACTCTCCGTCTGATATTCCCGATGATCGTTATCGCGTAGTACCCAGGCCCATGCCCAATGAAATGATCTGGGAGGTCATCGATAGCTACGCCAATGCAGCTGCACGTCTGACGGAAGCGGATTTAGATGGGGTCGAAATTCTAGCGAGTATGGGTTATCTGATTGCTCAGTTTCTAAACCCGGCAACAAATCGACGCGAAGATGAATTTGGCGGCAGCTTCGACAATCGGTTGAGGTTCTTACGGGAAACGGTTACACAAACAAGAAAGGCAATTGGCCAAGAGAAAGCTTTGGGAATTCGTATCACGCTGGACGAGAAGACGGAAACCGCCCTGGATGCCGATGAGGTGATCAGAATTTGTAGCGCATTGGAAAACGACGATGACCTAGATTATTTCAGTGTGATCGCTGGTTCGTCGTCTTCTCCCGGCAGCTGGATTCATGTCTTTCCACCCATGGCTATCCCCCATGCTTACGTTGCAGACGATGCTGCGCGGCTGAAAAACGCGGTCTCGAAACCAGTGCTGGTTGCAGGAAGGATCAACCAACCTCAGACGGCATCAGAAATCTTATCTGAGCATAAGGCCGACATGATTGGCATGGCGCGGGCACTGATTGCCGATCCAGACTTCGTAAACAAGGTTATCCAGAACAAAAGCGATGATATCCGCGCTTGCATCGGATGCAATCAAGCCTGTGTGGGACATCGTCTAACGCACCACGCAATTTCCTGCATCCAGAATCCAAGAACTGGTAGAGAGCAGCTTTTCCAGAATATCCAACAATCACAACCAACGAAAACTGTCATGGTAATCGGTGGCGGACCAGCCGGAATGAAAGCCGCCGTGACTGCAGCAGAACACGGGCATCGGGTTGTACTTTTTGAGCAGCAGACAAGGCTCGGCGGCCAGGTAAATCTTGCAGAATTGCTACCCGGTCGAGCTGAATTTGGTGGTGTCACTACTAATCTTGTGCATGAATTGGAACGAAATAGCGTTGATGTCCAATTAAATTCAACCGTATCCAGTCAGACGGTCAACGAATTCGAGCCCGATGCGATAATTGTCGCAACAGGCGCAGTGACCCGGCTGCCAGAAGTCGAAGTAAACAATGTAGAGCTCGTTCACGCTTGGTCTGTCATCCAGAGTCACAAGAAAATCGGACAGAACGTTGTCATTGCAGATTGGGCATGCGATTGGACCGGACTTGGGATTGCCCACAAACTGGCACTCGAAGGACATCATGTGCGTTTACTATCGGGTGCCAGTATTGCTGGCGAGTCGATTCCAGGAATTGTGCGAGACCAATGGATCGGTGAACTGCAAGGTCTGAACGTTGAATTAATCAACTTCGCTCGTTTTTTCGGAGCACAGGATCGAACTGCATTTTTCCAGCATATGATTAACGACGAACCGATCATCTGCGACAACGTCGACACGATTGTCAGTTGCTACGCACCCCAATCAAGTAAGGAATGTGAATGGTTATTCGAATCAATTGACAAGCGTAAACAACCCACACTCATTAAAGTCGGCGACGCACTCATGCCAAGAACTGTTGAAGAGGCAGTTCTGGATGGATTTCAGGCAGCCTGGTCTTTAAAGTGAAGACACGCCGGCTGAGCCCACGAAGCATTTCTCAGGAAAAGTAGCAACATAGAGGACGTATGAATTCTCTCGATATGGCAGGTTGGTATGGTGGGTAACGAACATTGGTTTGACCCAGACCTTTGGACACGTATCACTGAACCTACTGCTCAGGGGTCTGCTTTACCTAATGCCGCCTACACTGATTCTGGGTTTTTCAAACTGGAACAGAACACTCTTTTCAAAAAGACATGGGTATTCGCTGCCTTTGCTCACAAACTCCCTAATATTGGAGACCTGTTACCCGTCGAGGTGGCCGGGCAACCCATCCTGCTGACTAAAAGTGATGAAACCACCATCAAAGCCTTTCACAACGTCTGTCGGCATCGCGGTGCGATGCTAGTCGACGAATGGAAGTCCAGATGCCGCACGATCGTCTGCCCCAATCATTCTTGGAGCTACAGCCTCAGTGGAAAATTGTTGTCCCGACCTCATTTTTTCGGTGGTGACAGGCACGACGTCAACCCTGACCAATGTCGGGAATCAAACTTGATCGAGATTCGATGTGAAACATGGAACGACTGGGTGTTTGTTAACTTAGATGGGAATGCCAGTAATTTTTCAACGCATATCGATCCCCTAGTCAATAAACTTGATGGTTACGATCTGAGCGCCTTAAATTTTGGAACTGAGTTGAATTTCGATATTCGCGCAAACTGGAAACTGGCCATCGAAAACTTCATCGAGCCTTATCACGTCTTCTCTTGCCATCCTTGGCTTAATTCATTCGTTCCGATGGCCGAGCGGAGTCCACCAATTTTCGAAAATCACATACTTTCATGTGGCTACGAATTCAAGGAAACGGATCCTGCCCGCGGGGAGGGACTGCCATACTTTCCAAACCTTCCGAGTGAGAAGAAAATGCGTGGAGACTGGTATGTCTTGTTCCCCAATTTTGCATTTGAGATTTATCCAGACCAGCTCGCCACTCTTGTGGTGACACCATCAGGAGTTGATCGAAGCAAAGAATCGATCGGACTGTATTTTGTTGGCGACGGCGCAAATAGTGATCAATACACGAACCCGCGCAATACGGTTATTAATAATTGGCATGATCTAAACAATGAAGACATCGGCATCTTAGAGCGTATGCAAGCTGGGCGCTTATCTGACGGGTTTGATGGTGGCGTACTATCCCCTTACTGGGACCCTGTTCAACAGCATTTTGCTCGTTTGATCGTTGAATCAGTCTCATAGGTGTCAGCATAGTTGTGAAGTGGGTATTAACTCATCGGAATCGACAATTCCACACGACGAAAACAATATAAAGCGATGGCTATTCAACCAATTGGATTTTCTCTTGGCGACTGGATCCCACCGGTCAGGCCGCCTGCCGAACCGATGATCGGACGGTACTGCCGGCTCGAACGTCTCGACGCAGACCGTGATGCACGACCACTGTTCGATGCGTATGCGCTCGATTCTGAAGACCGCAACTGGACTTACCTAGCGCAGGGCCCATTTGAGAACTATGCCGAGTTCCACACCTGGCTGAGTGACATGGCCAAGTTGGATGATCCATTTTTCTTTACCATCATCGATGCTGAAAGTCAGACTAGTGTTGGGATTGCCAGTTACCTCAGAATCACACCACCCGCTGGTTCGATCGAGGTCGGTCATATCCACTACTCCCCACTGCTGCAAAAAACACCGTCCGCGACTGAAGCAATGTACCTGATGATGAGGCACGCATTTGAGCTCGGCTATCGGCGCTATGAGTGGAAATGTGATGCACTTAATGCACCATCACGGGCTGCGGCGCAGCGACTGGGTCTGTCTTATGAAGGCATCTTCCGTCAGGCTACCGTATATAAACAGCGAAACCGTGACACAGCCTGGTATGCCACAATCGACCGGGAATGGCCTGATCTCAAGCTAGTGTTTGAACAGTGGCTTGACCCAAACAATTTTGATAATGACGGTAATCAAAGAACCAGGCTATCAATGCTGACCGCTCCACTGCTTAAGGCAAGAGGATGACTACAATTCCATTAACGCAAACTGATTTCGATAATATCGGACGAGGCTATGATCCGATTGCCGCGCGCTCGAGTTCGATTCACAGTGACTGCTATCGCGACGACCGTTATTTAGCTGTTGAACGGGAGCACATATTCCACCGGTCGTGGCAGTTCGTTTGTCATGAAGAAAAACTGCGCCAACCCGGGAGCTATGTCACCGCATCCCTACAGGGCCAGAGCATCTTTGTAGCTCGCGATGCCGAGGGTGTCTTACGGGCTTTTTATAATGTCTGTCAGCACCGAGGGCATGAACTGCTACAGGGTGAGGGCATCACCGACACTATTACTTGTCCGTACCACGCCTGGGTCTATGATCTTAATGGGTCACTGCGACGTGCACGGCGTAGTGAACTGATCGAGAATTTCCAAGACAATGACATTCGCTTAAAAACCATCCAAATCGAGATCTTCTGTCACCTGGTTTTTGTCAATCTCGACCCTGACGCTTCAACACTGGCTGAGCAGAGCGGTAACCTTGCCCAAGAGATAATGGCCTATGCACCGGATCTCTCAGAGCTCACCTTTGCACACCGCTTGAGCTATCGCTTAAAAGCCAACTGGAAAACTGTCGTCGATAATTTCCTGGAGTGCTATCACTGCCCCGTCGCCCATAAAGATTTTACGACCCTAGTCGAAATGGATACCTACCAAGTCAAAACCCATGGAATCTATTCCAGTCATATGGCCAAAGCGGGCCGTACAGAAAACCAAGCCTATGCCTATGGGGTCGATGAGGTGACTGTGACTGACCACGCTGTCTGGTATCTTTGGCCCAACATGACGCTAATGCGTTACCCCGGCAGGGGCAACTTCATGGTATGGCGCATTATCCCGGTTAATGCGAATGAAACTTATGAAGAATTTGATTTCTTTTTTGAAACTGACACACCCACCGACGCTCAGAAAGAGGCCATTCGATTTATCGATGACGTACTGCAGCCCGAAGACATCGGGCTCGTTGAAAGCGTACAGCGCGGCATGCAGACTCCGGCCTTTAATCAAGGTCGTTATCTGGTAGATCCACAAGAGTCCGGTATGAGTGAACATGGGGTACATCATTTTCACGGCCTCGTGCTCGACGCCTATCGCAGGGCCTGCACCCCATGAATAACCCGACTGGTGCCGGACAGCTGCATAACAAGACCGCCGTGGTTACCGGCGGCAGTCGCGGGATCGGCCGCGCCATAATTGAAGCGTTTATATCCGAGGGCGCGCGGGTTGTCACCAGCAGCCGGAACGCACCCGATAGTGACCTGCCCGAGGCCGTGCACTGGCTGCAGGCTGATGTCAGTGACCCCACTCAGGTCGATGCACTGGCAGAATTTGCGGTGGGTCAACTCGGCAACATCGATATCCTCGTCAACAACGCCGGCGTTCAGCTCGAAAAAACCGTGGTCAACAGCACCGATGCGGACTGGAACCAGTTGATGGGCACCAACGCGCGCGGGGTTTTTCTGGTTTGCCGCCGCTTCATACCGATTATGGCCGCTTCAAGCGGCGGCTCGATTATCAATATCGGCTCGATCAGTGGCGAGCATGCCGACCCGACCATGGCACTCTACAACGCATCCAAAGCATTTGTAGCAGGTCTTACCCGATCGATTGCGGTAGATCACGGTGCCGAAGGTATCCGCTGCAACACCATCTGCCCGGGTTGGATCATGACCGGTATGGTTGATGCGGCGTTTAGCCTGGCAAGCGATCCGGCAGCCTCAAAAGCTGATGGGCTGGCCCGACATCCAGTTGGACGCTGGGGCCAACCTAAGGATATTGCCGCCGCAGCTGTCTGGCTGGGCTCAGACCAGAGTACGTTCACAACAGGTCAGTCGATAACCGTAGACGGTGGACTCGTGGCTGCCTCACCGCTCCAACCCGGTCTGTTTTAGGCGGGTGCCCTGTAAAAACACCCTGATAGGTGTGAGTACACCCACAATACATCGATGACATTATCTGGGAAAAAAGCACTGGTCACCGGCGCAGCCGGGGGTATCGGCCAGGCAATTGTCAAAGCATTGACCGACGCCGGTGCGGCCATTGCGGCGACAGATTTTCAGCTCGAGGATATCCCGTGCAATGCTGCCATCCCCGGT